>Ga0114962_10002857_pt1 | contig 14205 bp, 13 predicted proteins | sample C_130820_MF_Meta_FD_87017 | JGI IMG/M metagenome (GOLD analysis project Ga0114962, IMG submission 87017) | Freshwater microbial communities from Lake Croche, Canada to study carbon cycling - C_130820_MF_MetaG | ecosystem: Environmental > Aquatic > Freshwater > Lake | place: Lake Croche, Canada... | reverse complement strand
ATTTTCTTCATTATATTATGTTTGATATATGATTAAAGACTTGTAATGGTGTTATAGATTTTTGACATACATGTTGTTTCTCAGTTCCTTTATAAACAGGACACCAATCCCAATCACCTTTATCGAACACAATGACAGAATCATTCCAACATTTAATACAAACGTTATTTGTAACTCTTTTAACATTATTCATGAATTCATGACCTTCCTCACTAAATCCTGAAATCATGATAGTTTGTTTATTCAAAGACCAATTAACCCAAGAAAGACCTGAACTTAATCCGACAAAAAATTCCGAATAGTATAAACAATCGAATACTTCATTCCAATCTCTAGTTGTATTACTAATAGTTCCTTCAATTTTATAATCGTGCAATGAAAGGATTACCACTTCATATCCTAATTCTTTAACCATTTTAGTTAATGATACCCAAGATTCGTAAGGCCATTCTTTACATCCCGCAGTTGATTGAGGTCCAAAAACAACATACTTAGATTCAACTGGTCTTCTACCTGGTTTATGATTTAAACCATAATTAACTTCTTTAAACTCTAAACCTAAAATATCTGTTGCGGTTTTTTGTAATGGAATTAAATTTGGTTGAATCGGGTGAGAATGATAATTCTTCCAATCGTTTTTATCACTCTTAAACCAACCTAATCTATAAATTACATCACAATCTGAATTATTTCCTGGTTTAATAAACTTAATATTTTTATATACTTCAGAGCCCTCAAACCATTCATTATGGAATGTACTTAAAATAACTTCACATTCTTTTTGTTTCATTAATTCAATTGCGTAAGGTGCCCAAGCAATTGTATCACCAATAGAAGATGATTCAAACGATATTAATACTTTCTTACCTTTTATGTTGAACTTATCTACAACTTCACCGTTAATTCTTATTGTCCACGGAATGTAATACTTGATACCACATGCTGTCCACATATTATTCTCTATGGTATCAGAATATTTAACTTTACCTTCACCATCAATAAACTCAATGAAATAAGTTTCTTTGGAGTCACCTTTAATCTCAACTCTTGGTCCGTCAAGATATGATATATGAATTGTATTACTTATGTCAGGTTTTACATAGTTTTCCAAAAATTCATTAATTGTTTCCATTCCAATTTCTGCAACACGTTCCCAATTAAATTCTTTTCTAATTTCTTCAGACTCTTCTAATGCTTTTTGTTTGTACATTTTATGATTTGTGACAACTTCCCACATTTGTTTACCCAAGTCATTAAAGTCGGGTTCATAATAATTCCCAACTGAATCATTAAAATGACTATAGGTACTTGAATTCACAGGTTTTTCACCAATAATTTTAACAGGAATTCCTCTACCTTCAGCAAATTCTAATTGACCTGAACAGTTGGAATAAATGGATGGAGTACCACACGCCATTGATTCAATCAATGGTAAGTTCCATCCTTCAGACCTTGCACATGAAATAAATGTATCACATGATTTTAATAATCTAATGTATTCTTCTCTTGGTGGGAAATGTAATATTTTGATTCTATCATCACTTAACCCATAATGTTCTAATCTTTCTTCAGTTGATTTCATACCATCACCTGAAAATGGATTATCCACAGATATAATTAAATCTACAGGTTCATCTTTATCAAATGTCTTTAAGAATGTTTCAATAATTTCTTTAATTGATTTTCTATAATCCCATCTACCTGCCAAGAAAAATTTAAATCTTCCATCGGAAGTTAATTCATGTGAAGTTTCTTCAGGATAAAAAGTATGAACATCAACACCCTCAGGAACCACTTTAATTTTATTTGGGTCATAACCTTGAGCTATAGTACAATCTCTTTGCCATTTTGATGGTACCCATAGTTCGTCAAATTCTTTTAATTTTTCAAAATAACCTTCAGGTTGTAATGTTGATTCCCAAACATTATATGCGATTTTTGGACCGTAGTATTTGTCGTAGAATAAATGGTGATTTGTTTCACACAATACAATATTAACATCAGGGAAAAACTCTTTAGAAGAGTCTTCATACATTTTATGATTTCCTCTTGATTTATCTGTGTTCCAAAGAACTTGTTCATATAACAATTTTCTATCAGTTTCGTTAAAGTATGGTTCATTGTTGTGTGGTTCAGGACTCATACCATCCCAACTACTACCAACAGTAAAATTTCTAACTTTTATCTGAGTATGTTTTGACAGATGTCTAAAAAAATCTCTTGTATGTTGATTATAACCTGTGTTCCCAACATAAGAACCGTGAACGAATAATTTTTTCATTTTTATGTAATTACTTTAATTGAAAAATAAGAAATATTACCTATAATTCAATTATTAACCAAAAAAATAATGACGCCAATTATAATTTTAGATGCATTTGTGACTGATAAACAAGAAGAGGGAACATTATTGAATTTTATTGATTCAATAAAAACTATTGGCGATGATTTATTATTAATGTCTAACACAACAACTTCAAAAGAAGTTCAGGATAAAGTTGATTATTTCTTTTACGACAAACGAAATCAATTGTTTGTTGAAGAATATTCAAAATATGATTATGTTAGTTATTGGACAAAGTATGATTGGTTTAAAGTTTCAAATTGTTTTGCTCATACTCAAAATCATGGACTATCAGTTTTAATTAGTTTATTTCGTTCTGTTAGAATTGCAAAAGAGTTGGGTTATACCCATTTTTATAAAATGGAATATGATGCTAAATTAACTGAAAAAACTAAAATTAAAATTAAAGAATTGAATGATGAATGTGTTTTAAATAATAAGAAAGGTGTTTTTTTTGTTGATAATCATGAAGACCACTCATCAATGTCGGTTCATTACTTTTTTTGTGAAATTGATTATTTTTTAAATAACTTTTGGAATATCACTTGTGAACAAGATTATATTAATTTTTTAGAATCTGAATTTGGTAATCGTGATTTTTTAATAATGGAAAGATTCATGTATGAGAATGTTAAAAAATTAAATCCTGATGAGGTTTATGTTAAAGAAGGATTTTTTACTGAATTTGATAATACTATTTGGAATACAAAAGCAACTAGAGTCTACGATGATAAAAAATATAAAGAATGTGTTACAAAATTTTATCTAAAACAAGACAATCCAGATGAGATTGTAATTTATAGTAAAAATGTAAAATCAGAACCTGACTTTAGAAGAATAGTTGTTAAGTTTAATGATGGGACTGAAAGAGAAATAACCCAAGAATTTGTTGGATATGGTGCTTGGTCATATATGGTTTTACCAAATAACATTGAAAAAATGTTGGTTTATGATAAAAATGAACTATTGTATGAAGAATACTTTAAAAATGTGATAAACATAATAGAATTTTATTAAAAAATGAAACCAATATTGATACTTGATGCCTTTATTACTGATGAGGCAGATGAAAAAATTTTAAATAGATTTATTGATTCCTCAAAAACAATTGGGGATGATATATTGTTAATGTCAAATACTAAGATTTCTAAATCAATCCAAGAAAAGGTAGATTATTTTTTTTACGATAAAAGAAATCATCTTTTTGTTGAGGAATATGACAACTACGGTTATGTTAACTATTATACTCAATACGATAATTTTAAAGTTTCTAATGTTTTCCCACGTACCCAACCTCATGGATTATCCGTATTAATTAGTCTATTTCGTTCCGTAAAAATTGCTAAAGATTTAGGTTATACTCATTTCTATAAAATGGAATATGATGCGGTATTGGGTGATGACACTAAAAATAAAATCAAAACAATAAATGAATCTTCTTTGAATGGTAACACAAAAGGAGTTTTTTTTATTACAAATAATGATGGTTACAATGGAGTTGAAGCTCATTATTTCTTGTGTGAAATTGATTATTTCTTAAATAACTTTTGGAATATTACGTCTGAAAAAGATTATATTAATTTTTTACAAACAAAGAAAAATAATAAAGATTTTTTACTTATGGAAAGATTCATGTATGAAAATATGATAGAATTGGACCCTAATATATTTGAAATTAGAAATGATTTTCATACATATTTTTCAGATACTGTTTGGGATACAAAACAAAGTAGTGTTTATAATGATAAGAAATATAAAGAATGTTATACTAGATTTTATATTAATGAAGATAATCCTAACGAGGTTGTGATTTATAGTAAAAATCTTACAAGTTCACCTAATTTTAGAAAAATTATTGTCAGATTTAATGATGGAACTGAAACAGAAATTGTTCATTATTTTACCTTATACAGTGATTGGAATCTACATTCATTTAACAACAATATAGAAAAAATGATGGTATATGATGAGGACGGATTTTTATATGAAGAATATTTTAAAAACACATTAAATAAGATAAAAAATATATAATATGGCACAAGGAGTACATAAAATAACTGAAGATTTTGAAAGGGAGTTGTGTGATTACACAGGAGCTCCATATGCAATCGCATTAGACAACATGAGTAACGCAATATTTTTAGCGTTGTATTATGAAAAGAACGTAAAAAAAAGTTTAACATCGGATAAGGTAGATTGTCCGTCAAAGACATATCCATCGGTTCCGTGTGAAATTATTCATTCAGGATTGAAAGTTAATTTTACTCCTGTTGAGGGAGAAACAATTAAGGGAGCGTACCAACTATCACCAAGTAATGTTTGGGATTCGGCATTAAGATTCACCGCTGACATGTATATCCCAAAGTCACATATGTGTCTTTCATTCACAGGACCATATAAAACATTAAAGTTAAGTAAGGGTGGTGCAATTTTAACTGATGACCATAAGGCAATGTTATGGTTTAAAAGAGCAAGATTTAGTGGTAGAAGAGAATGTTCATATCATGATGATAATTTTGATATGTTAGGTTGGAACTTTTACATGATGCCAGAACTTTCTGCTAGAGGATTATTGATGATGTCCCAATTCTACGATTTAAAGGGAAATAAAAAACACATGGATGATTTGGAATTACCTTATCCTGATTTGTCCAAATTTGAAATTTATAAAAAATAATATGTTTTACACAAAAGAAGAATTAAGTGAAATGGGGTTTAAATCCATAGGAGAAAATGTCTTAATATCAGACAAAGCATCAATTTATGGTGTTAAAAATATTGAAATTGGTTCAAACGTTAGAATTGATGATTTCTGTATTATAAGTGCGGGTGAAGGGGGAATTAAAATTGGTAGTTATGTTCACATAGCGTGTTACGCTCACTTGATTGGTTCAGGTCAAATTATTGTTGAAGACCATGCACAAATTTCGGGTAAAGTTTCAATTTATTCATCATCTGATGATTTTTCGGGTGATTATTTAGTTGGACCTACAGTACCTAACAAATTTACAAACGTTAAAAGTTTAACGGTACATCTTAAAAAATATGTAGTGTTGGGTTGTAATGTTGTTGTATTACCTGGTGTTACGATTGGGGAAGGAACTGCGATTGGTGCTTTAAGTTTAGTATCTAAAAGTTTACCTGAATATGGGATTTATGGTGGAAATCCGTTAAAATTAATAAAAGAAAGAACAAAAGGGATGCAAAAATATGAGATATAATAACGTAGGTATTTTGGGTACGGGTTCATACTTACCTTCAAAAATAGTAACTAATCAAAACATAGAAGAAACTATAGATACAACTCATGAATGGATTAGTGGTAAATTGGGGATTAATGAACGTAGAGTAGTTGAAAATGAACTACCATCGGACATTGGATATATTGCGGCTTTAAAAGCGTTAGAATCCGCAAACTTAACTATTAATGATATTGATTTAATTATTGTTGCGACATCAAGCCCTGAACAAATATCACCATCAACTGCATGTATTATTCATAATAAATTTAATATTGGAAAAAACATACCTGCGTTTGACATCAATGCGGTTTGTTCTGGATTTGTTTATGCTGTGAATTTAATGTCACCACTTATTAGTTTTGGTGTCTATAAAAATGTATTAATTATCGCAACTGAAGCATACTCTAAAGTTACAAATTGGGAAGACCAACATTGTGTATTTTTTGGTGATGGAGCTGGAGCGGTAGTATTAGGTTCTGCGACCGAAGGATGGATTTCATGTGAGAATAATGCAAATGGTAAAGATACTGGCATGACAGGATTTAAATTACCTATAGGCGGACCATTTATTATGAAAGGTAAAGAAGTTTGGAATCAGGCAATTAAAGTTATACCTGAATCAGTTAAGAACATCTTAAAAATTTCAAATGTTGATATTAGTGAGGTTGATATGATTGTACCTCACCAGCCAAGTATTAATATACTTAAAATAATTGCTAAAGACTTAGGTATTCCAATGTCAAAGGTTAAAACAGTCATGGATAAATACGCAAATATCGCTGGAGCTTCTATTCCAATCGCATTAGATGATGCGGTTAAAAATGGGGAGATTAAAAAAGGTGATACAATTGTCTTAACGGCTATTGGTTCTGGTTGGACTTGGGGTTCAACAATACTAAAATGGGTTAAATAATTTAAAATATGAAAGATTTAATTATAGTTGGAGCGTATTTCCCTGATAAAGAAAGAGAAGAAATGCTCAATAAGTGTATTGATTCTCTTTTACCGTTAAAAGATGATTTTGATTTTTTAATTACAAGTCATACAATAGTTCCTGAATACATTGCAAAAAAAGTGGATTATACCTTTTACGATAAAAAAAATAATTTAATTACTGATTGGGAATATTGTAATAGTCCTTGGTTTTCACCATATGATGGATTATCGATAGTGTCAACTTTAATTAGTGGGTATAGTACTTTCTTAGCTGTGTACAGAATTTTTATTGGAGCGTTAGGACTTGCAAGAAATTTCAAATATAAAAAAGTTCATTGGGTTGAATACGATTCCCATTTTACAAATTATGACGATTTCTATGAAAACAGTAAATTGCTTGATGATAATACTGCCGTTACATATAAAAAAGAGTATAAAAATTACGAAACAAATTTAGAATGGGGTTATGGGTGTTTCCAAGCAATTAATATTGAAAAATTAGATGAAACTTTTTTAACTTATGATGAAAATAATTTGATGACAATATTAAAAAATTCACCAAATAAAACTAATGAAAAAATTACCCAAGACATCTATGAAAAAAACGGAGGTAAAATTTACTTTAAAGATTTTAAAGAATTAATTGATAAAAATAACCAATTCAATTTATCTGAAAAAGTTTCTAAAAATAGTATGGATTATTGGACAGTACCTTTCTATCATTCAGGTGAAGATAAAGTTTTTGTTATTGCTTGGAATAATAAAGACGAGGACCCTATAAATGTTAATTTTATTATCAACGAAACTAAAATGATTAATTTTAATCAAATAGAGAAATTTAGTTGGGAAATTAAAGAAGTTGGAGATATTAATGACATTAATTCAATTTTAATTTTAGTTAATAATAAGATTAAAACTAATATTATTTTAAATGATGAGAATAGACATTCATTTAAAATAACTAATCGTTCAGTATAAAGTTAAAAATAAGATTATGATTGAAAATATACATTTATGGAAAGCCGACAGAGGAACTTATTTTGACCGAAACGTTAATATTATATCTTGGAGTGATGAATATGAAATCCATGTTGGAAAATACTGTTCAATCGGAAGAGATTGTAACTTCTTTTTACATGCAAACCATAGACCTGATTGGATAACAACAAGTTCCCAATTATGGGGACCAGTTACACCTGAGATTGCAAGTATGCATATGGAAATGGGTCACCCATCTTGTAAAGGTAATATTACTATTGGTAATGATGTTTGGATTGGAGCAAAGGCAACAATAATGTCAGGAGTTAAAATTGGACACGGAGCCATTGTTGCTGCAGGTGCATTAGTCACTAAAGATGTTGAACCTTATTCTGTTGTTGGTGGAAATCCTGCAAAACATTTAAAATACCGTTTTACCGAAGAACAAATTAAAAACCTATTAGATATTACTTGGTGGGATTGGGAAGAAAATAAAATTAAAGAAGAAGCCATGGTATTATGGAGTCAAGACATAAACCACTTCATAGAAAAACATAAGAAATGATTACAGTAACATATAACTCAGAAGGTATTAAAATTAACGTTGGTGAAATTAGTAAATACAATAAAAATTTACCATTAAGGTTAAAGATTAAAAAACACGTAAGTGGTGAAGAACAATGGGCGACCAATTTGAATGATAATTGGTTTGCAACATACCCAAATATTGAAATGTTTGATGTTGAAATATATGACTCCAAAGATAAATTAGTATATAAAAAAGTTTGGGATATTATGGAACATGGAAATCACTTCTATAAATCTTTATGGTTATTTAATAAAGGTGTTATGTCTAATGGTAAATTCCCAAAAGGATTAGTTATTGGAACTCACGATGGAGAATTTGGAGAATGGGTTCCAATAGTCCAAAAACGTGAATGTAATATTGTGTTAGTTGAAGCATCTGATAAACAATATAATCGACTTAAAGATAATTACAAAAATAATTCAATGGTTAAAACCGTTCAAAATTTAGTTACTGTAAATGGTGGTGAAGTTGAATTTTTTGAAGGTGGTGAAGGATATACAAATACTGTTGTTGAAAATGTTATTAGACATTGGGAGACGGAAGAAATTAATTCAACAAAAAGGGACTCAATTAGTATTACTGATTTAATTTTAAATGAATGTGATGGACACATTGATTGGTTACATTTAGATGTTGAAGGTTTGGATGCTCAATTAATTATGGGTATTGATGAGTCAAAAGTTTTATTACCTAACTTTATTATATTTGAGGATTATAATTTATCACAAGATAAAAAAGATGAAATTTATACTTGGTTTCATAACAAAGGTTATAAAACCTATTCCGAAGGTGGAATTTGTGAGGCGGTTAAAAATTAATCTAAATTAGTTTTTTTAATTTGACTAAAAGTCTTCATTAGTTTCAGACTATCTTGATAGTTCTTTTCAAGACGGTCCAATTCTTTTTCATCAACCACAGACTCCAAGGCATTATTATACAACTCCTCAGCTTCTTTGATTATTTTCTCTATGGTCTTAATAAGTTTCATATAATATAAATATAGTTCAAGTGTCTGTTTATTTATCTTTTGATATTTCTATTTTTAATTTGTATAAAAACTCACTATCGAGTTATTTATAGTACAAATGGCTTCAGTTATACAAATTATTTCTTGCGATACATTAGTTCCTTCTAACGTTTCTATAAGTTCCTTAACTGGTTTAACTGGCGGTATTGTGTATTCATTTACGTTTGCAGGTTTTGCATTGACTAGTGGATGTTACGAATATATCGGTCTAAGTTCGGCACCAATAGAAACTGTTACATCGGTATCTATCGGATATCCTGATTGCGCGGTATGTCAGGCAAGTATTACGACACCAACGCCAACTCCAACGGAAACTGAAACGCCAACACCAACTCCGACATTAACTCAGACACCAACACATACATATGGTCTGTTTGGTTCAACATATCTTTCAGGTTGTTGCGATGGGTCAACTCTTGAAATTATCTCATCGCCCGCATTATCTGTAAATGTTGGTGACGTTGTTTATGTTGTTTGGAATAATTTAACTGAAAGTAATTGTTTTAATGTTGTTACGCCACAAATAGGATACCCTATTTATAATTGGGATTCTGAAAATGATTTTTTTAATGCACCATCTGTCGATTGTGAAACATGTATTGTAGATAACGGGGTTGTTTGTCCAACACCTACTCCAACACCTACAACTACTGAAACTTCAACACCAACGGTTACACCTACTAACACAGAGACACCAACTGAAACACCTACTCTTACTCCAACTAACACAGAAACATTAACACCAACACCGACATCTTGTGAGTGTGTTTATATTGATGTTACTATTACTCAAGCAGACATTGATTCGGCGTATGGTAATACCAACCCTAGTTTAGATGGTGTAGTTTATTATCAATATAATACTTGCGCAAATCCAAATCCACAAGTTTCTGAATCTTATACAATTGCAGGAACTTATATTAATAGTGTTTGTGTGTTGGCAAATCAAGTAGGTTATACTATTTTTTATTATTCTCAAAATGATATAATATATGATTCTAATTTAAACCCTTCATTTTTTACTAGTACTTATGAGATTGGTGGTTGTTGTAATGGTTTAACGCCAACTCCAACTCCAACACCAACTAATACCCAAACACCCACAGTTACACCAACAAATACTGGGACGCCAACTACAACTCCAACAAACACTGAAACACCAACTACAACTCCAACAAATACACCAACACCAACATCTTTTTGGGAATATTATTTCACAGGATGTTGTGGCGGAAACAGTGTTAAGATTTATTCAAATACTAACTTAAGTATCAATATTGGTAATTTTAGATTTTTAACTTTTAGTAGTGGTACTATTAGTAATTGTTATGAATCAGTTAGTCCTCAACCTGTTGATATTGCATATACTTGGAATCCTTCGGGTGGAGACACTATTGCACCATTTGACTATATTAGTTGTATTGATTGTCTTACGGCAAATGCATTATCATGTATAACGCCAACACCAACGCCAACTCAGACCACAACTCCAACAAATACTAAAACGCCAACTCAGACCACAACTCCAACAAATACTGAGACACCAACTCAAACTCAAACACCGACTAATACCGAAACTCCTACACCTACAAATACTGAGACATCAACCGAAACTCCAACTCCAACTAATACTGAAACACCAACTCAAACACCTACTAATACAGAAACTCCTACTCAAACTCAAACACCTACTAATACAGAAACTCCTACACCTACAAATACTGAAACACCAACAAACACTCCAACACAAACCGTAACACCAACCGAGCCATATGATGTGTATCTATTTCAAGATTGTTGTAACCCATCAAATCAATTTAGAATACAGAATGTGCCAGGAATTTTAAATGTTGGTGAGATATGGAATGTTGCTAATATTGGATTTACGGGATGTGCTACAGTTATTGATTATTTTGCAATAGGGTCAATTTACAATGGTGGAATATTTACAGGACCTTATATTGATTGTAATACTTGTGGTATTTGTCCTTCTACTACGCCAACACCAACGGTTACTCAAACTCAAACACCTACAAATACAACAACACCAACTTTAACTCCAACAAATGGGTTATGTAATTCAATTTATTGTTTTAGAACAACATTACCATCATTATCAGGTTATAGTGGTAACTATGTTCAAACAGGTACATACAACTCAAATTTTTATTATGAGGGTGATGGTACTGAATTTGGTGTGGTGTATTATACAGGTAGTCAATGGTGTTTAAGTGATACTTTAGGTGGAACTTGTCTATTAGAAGGAGCAACACCATGTCATTCAATTTGTCCTGATATATCTGCAAATTATTTTAACGGAGGACCTTGTCCAACACCTACACCAAGCCCAATTAATTGTCAAGACTTTGATTTTAGTGCTTACTTTGATTGTGATTGGGAACCATTACCAACACCATCACCAAGTGTAAATTGTGGTGATGTTAATTTTGATGTTACATCTTTGGGTGTTACTCCAACACCGACACCTTCAGGAAATTTCTGTGGTGGAACAGGAGTTTCATTCTCAATTTGTCAATATACACCAACAACACCAATACCTACTTTAACACCTACGGTTACTTTAACAAAAACTGTGGATGTTCAAGGACAGGCAACATTTGTTATGTTAGATGAAATGTTTAATTGTGTGAATGTTAAAGTATTGGTTGATTGTGTAACGGGTGATAAATATTACACAAGCGATAATTTAACATATAGTGGAACTCCAGTTGTAACTGGTATTACAATTTCAGCATTAATTAATAATAATCTTATGTGTCTTACTTATGTTGGAACTAGTAATACTATTTCATCTAATTGTAATATTGATGAGGTTATTTCAATCTCCAATAGTTGTGGAAATTGCAACGTATTCCCATCATCAACACCAACTGATACACCTACTCAAACTCCTACACCTACTATTACAAATACGCCAAGTCGCCCACCAGGAACACCAACATCAACGCCTACTAACACAAAAACACCTACTCCAACTGTTACACCAACATCACATTGGGTTTATGTTTATGAAAGTTGTGAACCATTAGGACAACAATTACTTAAAACTCAAGTGATTCAAACGGTTAAAGTTACACCACAATCAGGAGTCATTACCGTTGGTAAAACATTCCAAGATAATCAAGGTAGATGTTGGAAATATTTAGGACAATTTGCTTCTAACTATATTGCACCTACAACCGTAACATCAATAACTTATTCAGGTAATTATATGGGAGGAACATATCAACATCCATTGAATGTCTTTGATACTTGTACTGATTGTTTAAATTTCCAAGGTTCGGTAGTTAAATTCATGGGTGATGATGTTAATTCTATTTCAGCACAAGATGCTTGTTTAAACTATAAGACATTTACTTCATATTATACTAACACTACAATACTTAATGTTGGTGTTAGAGTTTACGATACTTACGCATCTGTACCAACAAATGGTAATGACCTATGGGTTGTATTAAAACAAAACACATCTTCAAATCTTGGAACTGCGGTTCAAATTGATAGTTCAGGATACATAATCGCAAAACAAAATGTTAATACTAATTCTTGTTAATAATGGCAATACAAGTAATAATAAATGATATAACAGGTGCAACACCATACGACATTTATATATGTCAGGGAGATGGTACGGGTTGTTTTTATATGGCAACTATACCTACTGTTCCGTATGTTTTTGATATCCCTTCACCATACGATTCATCAACTCAATATATGTTAAAAGTTATTGATAATAATGGATGTGTAATAACAGGGATTGAAGATGTTGTTATATGTACAACACCAACACCGACAGTAACACCAACTCCAACACCAACTCCGCAACCTTATTATTCAGGTATTTTCTCTACAGGTAATACTGAGAATGAAGCTTGTACTGGAGTTAGTTTAACTACATTATATAGTTTTAGTCCATATTTCACAAATGACCAAAAGGTTTATACTCAACCAATTAATAATGCTGCGTATTGGGCTCCACTTGGATTGTACATGGTAAGTGGTGGAACCGCATATCAATACCAATATACAATGTTTGCACCTGGATTGGTATTAATTGGTTCGTGTCCACCTTAATATAAAATAAAATGAGTCAAAAAGTAACTATAACATCCGTAACCGCTAACACACCAGTTGATATCTACTATTGTGATTCAATGAGTGCAAGTTGCGTTTATGTATCAACGGTATCTGTATTCCCATATACCTTTAATGTTCCTCCACCATATGATGAGGAGAATATTATTATTAAAATTGTAGATACCCAAAGTTGTGTGGATGGATATGTAATTCCAATTACTCCGACACCAACATCAACATTAACTCCAACACCAACGAACACACCAACAGTTACCACGACTAATACATCCACTCCAACAAACACACCTTCATATACACCAACAACTACTACTACTCCAACATACACTCCAACAAATACACCAACACCAACAACCACTCCTGTGATTTCAATACACCCTATTGGTAATCAAGTATCGGCAACATCGGCAAATACTTGTACTAACACAATTACATTAACTAATTATTACACATACATTGCTCAAGCCAATTTAGTACCAGTTGTGAATGTTATAGTATATCAAACTGTATCAGGTGGAGTATTATACAATCCATATAATGGTGGAAACAGATATATTAAAATGGGGTTTGGAAGTGACTTTTATGTGGTTAAAATTAATCTTCAGGGGGTTATTGTCGAATTCCAAATATGTCCATGACGATAAAATATATACATAAAAATATCACAGATTATACTTATATAATGAATAAATTAAACAACACAAACACTTTAAGGTAAATGGCTTGTAGTACTTGTATTAGATGGATGGTGTGGAATGAGTCTGAACAAAATCAGATTTTTTATTATTATGATTGTAATGATGGCACCACTCTTTTGAGTTCACTTGTTGGTGCTGGACAATTTTATAGTGTGTGTGGTTGTCAGGCATCTGGTTCATATGCATCAAGTAATGATGTTTACATTGAAAATGGTGGTACTGGATATATTAATTATAACGGGATTCTTTTATATCCTTGTGAACTTACACCTGCT
>Ga0114962_10002853_pt1 | contig 14220 bp, 14 predicted proteins | sample C_130820_MF_Meta_FD_87017 | JGI IMG/M metagenome (GOLD analysis project Ga0114962, IMG submission 87017) | Freshwater microbial communities from Lake Croche, Canada to study carbon cycling - C_130820_MF_MetaG | ecosystem: Environmental > Aquatic > Freshwater > Lake | place: Lake Croche, Canada... | reverse complement strand
GGGCAAGCCCCCGCACTCCAGCGCATGCGGCGCTTCTAATGATATCATTCATTCTCGACCGCGCGATATGATGTGGAATCGCGGAGGCCTTGCAAGCAGGCGGACTGATGGAAGCAGACTGGCGGCGAGACGCCGCAGCCACTGCCGCAGCCACTATATCACGCTGCCTAGCGGGGTTTTTCGATGACGGCGTAGGCGTTGTGATTGTGGATAGACTCGTAATTTTCGGCCTCGACGCGGTACCAAGTGATGGTGGCGTGGGCGTTGGAACGGGAGGCGACGTTGCGCACGAGGTCTTCGACAAACACAGGATTGTCGTAGGCGCGCTCGGTGACGGCCTTTTCATCGGTGCGCTTGAGAATACTGTATAACTCGCAACTCGCCGAGCGCTCGACCAAGGCGATGAGGTCTTCTATCCAAATCGGTTTGCTGGAGCGCACCGCGTAGGTAACCAAGCCGCGCTGGTTGTGGGCACCGCGCTCGCTGATGGCCTTGGAGCAGGGGCACAGCGTGGTTACCGGCACCATCACCGTCACCACAAAATCCGTGGCGCCATCCGCCGTAGCCTCCACTTCAAAGCGGACCTCATAATCTAACAATCCAACAATTCCGGAAACCGGTGCGGGTTTTGCCAGGAAAAACGGGAATTGGATCTCGAAGTGAGCCTTGCGTGCATCGAGGCGTTTGAGCAATTCGCGCGGCAGGGACAGAATCGAGTGCACATCGAGGCAACCGCCATGCGAGTGGAGCGCCTCGACGAAGCGGCTCATGTGGGTGCCCTTGAAATGGGCTGGCAAATCCACTGCCAGCGAGACGGTGGCCACCGTGCGCTGGACGCTACCGCCCTTGTCGCGCACCTCTACCGGGAAGCGCAGCCCCTTGACGCCCACTCGGTCGATGGGCAGGCAGCGGTCGTCGCGTTCGTTCTGGGTATCGGTGAGTTCCTGCATGATGCGGCAAAGCAAAAAGGAGCCGGTCCGGAAGTGCGGACTGGCTCCCAGTGGAAGGAGGTCACTCCGCCGCGGTTATGGCAGCAGACTGATGGCGCGGCTTTGCTTGATCGCACGGGTGATCCGGCGATGCAACTTGGCAGACACTCCGGTCACGCGGCGCGGCAGGATTTTGCCGATTTCGCTGGTGAACTTGCAGAGCAGTTCTGGGTTGGTGTGGACGACCTGTTCGGCCGGGATGTCATGCCGGCGGCATGTCATTTTACGGTTCGCCTTACGGAAGGCGATACGACGTTCTACAGTTTTTGGCTCGGGCATGGCGGAGGTTAGCGAAGTTCGCGGTGAAGGGTGCGTTTTTTGAGGAAATGGTTGAACTTCACCTTTTCAAGGCGGCCTGGTGTGCGCAGGCTCTTTTTGTTACGCGTGGTAACGTAACGTGAAGTGGGGGTGCCTGCGGCCTTGGCCTCAGTGCATTCTAGGATAATGATGTCGCGTGCCATGGGGGGAGAAACTTGGGGAGGGCCAAACTAGGTTAATCTTCTTCTTCGTCAAGCAAAACTGTTTCAGAATCTTCATCTTCAGCCAAATTCCCGCCGCTGAAGCCCACCTCATTGGAGGGACGGAAGCGCCGGTTGCCGTATTCCTTCTCCCATTGCGACTGACATTCGACGGTGAGCCGGGCAAATGGAATCGCCTCCAAGCGGGCTTGCGGGATCTTGCGGTTGGACATTTCGCACACGCCGTAAATGCCTTTTTGAATCCGCCGCAGAGCTTGGTCGATCTCGTACAGCGCGTCCTGCTCCTTGGCCAGCACCGACAGGGCGAAATCGCGGTCGTAGGCATCGCTGCCGGCATCGCCCTGATGCATACCGCTGCCGGACGCTTCGCTGCCTTCGGGTGCGTTGCGGATGGTGTCGCGGGTCATGCCGGAGAGCGCGTCGACGAGATCATCGCGCAGATCGAGCAGGCGTTGGCGTTGTTTTTGAATTAAGGCCGGGCTGTGGGTGGCGGTGGCGCCGCCCGTGCCTGACTCTACGAAGGTGACGGCGACGGTCTTGGGCGGGACAAACGGCGGGCGCACCGGCGGCGGCGGCACCGGAAAATCCACCAGCGACGAGCGTCTGACGGGCGGCTTTTTGGCCATCTCCTCGTGCGCGCGATCCCGCTTGGGCTCCGATGGCTCGATCTTGACTGCGGAAATTTCCGCTGCTCTGGGCGCTTGAACCTGTTCCTTGGACTGAAGTTTGGCGTGGACCGCCTTCTGCGCTTGTTCAATCGGCTCTTTGCTGACCAAAGCGGCCTGCTTGACCTTATTGGCAGGGGGTTTGGCGGCAGCGGGCAACACCGCGGCTTTAACCGCGGCTTTAACCGCGGCTTTAACCGCAACCTTGGCCGCAACCTTGGCCGCAACTTTAACCGGGGCTTTCACCGCAGCTTTAACCGCAACCTTGGCCGCAACTTTAACCGGGGCTTTAACCGCAGCTTTAACCGCAACCTTGGCCGCAGCTTTAACCGCAACCTTGGCCGCAGCTTTAACCGCAGCCTTGGCAGCAACTTTAACCGGGGCTTTGCCCGGGGCCTTAACCGCAGCTTTCACCGGGGCTTTAGCCGCAGCTTTCACCGGGGCTTTCACCGCAGCTTTGGCCGGGGCTTTGGCCGGAAGTTTTTTTACAGACCCCTTGGCCGGAGCTATTTTTGGCTGGGTACTGGAGCGTGAGGCGGCTGCAGGCTGCTGACTCTTGGCAGTGGCAGAGTGAGAGGTAGGGTGGCTCGCTGACATGTCGCGCAAATTGGTTGGTAGGGAATACTTCCAGTCACGGCAACGGTGTGAACTCGCCACATCACCGAACGGGGGGGGCGGTGGCTTAGCCTCTGCGGAGAATTCCGGCAAGCAGAAAATTCGATTCGCCGCAAAATAACACTTTTTTGCGAGGAATTGGCCAGCGGGCTTGAAATCCCTGTCGCATCCCCATACCCTCCCGTTCTGCCATGCAGTTAAGCGCGATCATCGAGGCCCTGCTCTTTGCCTCCCAAACTCCACTGACCACCGATGAGCTAGCTCGCTTGGTGCGGGCTCGTGTCGCCGAGGCCGAAGACGTCCGCCTCCGCGAACTCGAGGATGGCCAACAGCCCCCTGCCCTGCCCGAATGGTTAACAAATCTAGCCGCCACCTCCGCCGCCGATGCCTCCCAGGCACTGCTGCAATTGCTCCACTCCTACGACGAGAGCCAGCGTGCCTTCACCCTCAGCGAGCGCCCCACAGGCTGGAAAATTCTCACTCGCGCTGAATACGGCGAGTTTGTCCGGCAACTCTTTCCCGAGCGCAAGCCCGAGCGCTTCAGCGGCCCGGCCATGGAAACCCTCGCCATCATCGCCTACCGCCAACCCATCACCAAGGCCGCCATCGAGGCCGTGCGCGGCGTCGCCTGCGATGGCATGCTCCAAAAACTCCTCGACCGCGACCTCATCCGCATCGGCGGCCGCGCCGACCTGCCCGGCCGCCCGCTGCTCTACGAAACCACCGAATTGTTCTTCGAGCATTTCGGCATCCGCTCCATCGACGACCTGCCCAACTCCTCCGAGTTGCGCAAGGTCAAACTGCCCGACCCCGCGCCCGGCCCTGCCGCCGACGTCGAGCAGCAACTGGCCCTCAGCGCCATCGACAGCCCCGCCCCCCTACAACCCACCTAAGCCGCTTCCGTGAACCTAGACGACATCCGCAACCAGATAGACACCCTCGACGTTGGTTTGTTGGACCTGCTGTCGCGCCGCGCCGAACTGGTGCACCAGGTGGGCCTCGTCAAGAAGCGTGACGGCCTGCAGATCTATGCGCCGGAACGCGAGGAGGCCTTGCTGCGCAAACTCGTCGAGATGAACCGCGGACGCATGCCGGAACGCTCGATCCGGGCCATTTACCGCGAAATCATGTCCACCGCGCTGGCCCTCGAGGACGATTTGAAAATCGCCTATCTCGGGCCCGAGGGGACCTGGACTCATCAAGCGGCCATCAAGAAATTTGGCCACTCGGTGACCTACGCCTCGCAGCCTAACTTTGCCGATGTATTTGATCAAGTGGCACGCCGCCGGGTGGACTACGGAGTGGTGCCGATTGAGAATTCGACGGAAGGAGCCGTCTCGCACACGCTGGATCTGTTCGTTGACTCGCCGCTGCACATCTGTGCCCAGATCCTCTTGCGCATCGAACATGGCCTCATCTCGGCCATCCCCCGCGAGCAAATCAAAACCCTCTATTCCCACCCGCAGGTGTTCGGCCAGTGCCGCTCGTGGATTTTAAAAAACTTCCCGGCTGCCGAACTCGTCGAGGTCTCCTCCACGACCAAGGCCGCCCAGCTCGCCCTCAGCCATGCCGCCGATGGCGCCGCCGCCCTCGGCGGCATGCTCGCCGCCGAATTGTACGGGCTGAGCGTGCTCGAGGAATCGATCCAGGACAGCGCGACTAACACCACCCGTTTTTGGGTCATCGGTGAGAAAACCTGTCCACCCACTGGCAACGACCGCACCTCGATTTTATTTGCGATTCACGACCGGCCCGGTTCGCTGGTGCACGCCCTGCGTGCCTTCGACCAATTCCAGATCAACCTATCAAAAATAGAGTCGCGTCCCTCCAAGCGCAAAGACTGGGAATATATTTTCTATGTGGATCTGGCGGGTCACTGCGCTGATCCGAAAGTGGCCGAAGCCTTGGCCGAACTCGACAAACACTGCTCGTTCGTCAAACTCCTCGGCTCCTATCCGGATGCCGGCGAGTGATCCGGCACAACGCCGGAGTGAACGACACTTGCCAAGTGTCGCGTGCTGCAGATCTCAGTTAATGACCTCGTTTTCAACGAATTGGTGAGCAAGTTGGATTTCCTTAATTCGTGGCGAAGAAACCACTGAAACACTGATTAGCACTGAGTGCACTGATAAGAAATTGATAAATATTTCAGTGGCATCAGTGGGAATCAGTACCTCAGTGGTAAAATTCGTCAGGCCCAATCCCCACAGAAAACCTTAAGCTTGCCCGCAATCTGTGGGGGACTGAACTTGCTCGCCATGTGGTGCTTTTGAGGTCGTTAACTGAGTTCAGACTCTTGGGCGGCCGCCTGCTCCTTCGCCGCTTTGTCGGCTTTGGCTTTGGCTTCCTTGGCAGCTTGGGCGGCAAGCTTCTTGTCTTCGTCGGCCTTGCGGCGAGCGGCCACCTCGGCGGCTTCCAGCGGGCGGAGTTGCGCATGATAGTCGGTCGAGCGGGCCAAGCGCTGCTTGTTGAACAACAGGCCCTCGAAGCGATCTGTGGTGCTCAACTCGTATTCGCCATCCATATAGATTGAATCAAACGGGCAGACCTCGGCGCAAATTCCGCAGTTCATGCAGACGGACACATCGATATCAAACACCTTGGGGCGCTTGAGCGACTTGCCGTTCTCATCGCGGTCCAAGACAATGTAGATGCACTTCGGCGGGCATTCATTCTCACAAATCAAGCACGCGGTGCAGCGCAGCCCGGCCATCGCGTCGGCACCATCATAAGCCAGGAAAGGGAAATTGCGGAAATTGGGGCTGATGGTGGCGCGCTCCTCGGGATACTGCACGGTGGTCATCCGATCCTTGCGGTAATAGCTTTGGATCATGTTGGTGGCAGTCACGGCCAGACCCTTGAGCAAACCGATGCCCGGCAGCGTCCAAGCGGCCGCAGGCGGGGGGGTGGCTGCGCGGGAGGAAGTTGCGGGATGTTCCATGGACTTATTTAAGACCAGACTCATCGGTCCACCTCCCCTAACACGATATCGATGCTGCCGAGAATGAGGACCACGTCGGCGAGATCGAGGCCCAGACACATATCTTCGAGCAAGGTCAGATTGATGAAACTTGGCGGGCGAATGCGGTAGCGAAAGGGCTTGGCCGAGCCGTCGCTGATGAGATAGAAGCCGAGTTCGCCTTTGGGGCTTTCGATGCGAGCGTAGGCCTCGCCCACCGGCGGCTTGAAGTTGCGGATCTTCGCCTTGGGATGGATATAAGCACCTTCAGGCAATTGATCGAGGGCTTGGCGCAAGATGGCGAGGCTCTCGCGCAATTCCAGCAAGCGGATCATCAACCGGTCGTAGCAATCACCGGTGGTGCCCAGCGGAATGCGGAATTTGAAGCGATCATAGATGCCGTAAGGCTCGACCTTGCGGATATCATAAGCCACCCCCGCGGCGCGCAACATCGGCCCGGTGATACCGCCATTGATCAGGGCCTCCTTGGGCAGTGCGCCAATGTTCTGGGTTCTGGCGATGAGAATTTCATTGCCAGTGACGAGGTTTTCCAACTCATCGAGAAAGCGCGGGAATTCATTCACCAGCACGCTCGCCTTGGCCGCCCAGCCGTCCGGCAAGTCATTGCGGCAGCCACCGAAACGCATGTAATTGGACATCATCCGCGCGCCGGTTAGATCTTCGAACAGGTCGAGGATTTTTTCGCGTTCGCGGAACGCATACATCAGCGCCGACCCCCAAGCACCCATGTCGCCGAGAAAAAAGCCCACAAAGGCGCTGTGATTGATCAGGCGGGTGAGTTCGGCGGTGATGACGCGGATGTACTCGGCACGTTCCGGCACCTCGATGCCGGCGAGTTTTTCCACGGCCTGGGCGTAGGCCCAGTTGTTAGTCAGTGGGCAGATATAATCGAGGCGGTCGGTGAAGGGCATCGATGAGAGATAGGTGATGCCCTCGGCGATTTTCTCGTGATTGCGGTGGAGGTAGCCGAAGACCGGCTTGAGGCTCACCACCGTCTCGCCGTCGAGCAGCACATTCATGCGGAACACGCCGTGGGTGGAGGGGTGTTGCGGACCTAACGAAACATGCAATAATTGGTCCTCATCCAACTCCGGCATTGAGGCGGGGCAGGCGGCGGACGATAGGGACAATGACGGGTCGGAAATCACGGATTTCAAATTTCAGCTTTCAAATTTCAGCTTTCAGCTTTCCGATGTGGCGGTATAATGCTGTTTGGCTTTTTCCAACACGGCATCGTGTGGAGTGGGCTCGTATTGGTAATCATCGGGCGCCAAGTAATCCTTGCGCATCGGGTGATCGAGGAATTCATCCCACATCAAAATGCGCCGCAGATCCGGATGACCGGTAAATTTCACACCGAACAAATCAAAGATTTCGCGTTCCTGATACTCGGCGCTGCGATAGACCGCCACCACCGAGGGGATATGCACCTGCTCGGCGCGGTCGACGCTGCGAGCCCGCAATACCAGCGGGCCGACGCGGCGGGAGGTGGAGTACAGGTGATAGACGACCTCCAAAAACCCACCGACCGCCGCTGCACTGCCTTCGGCCGGCAGCGCCACCGCGTCGGTCAGGGCTGGGTCTGGCCAGTCCACACCGGTCACATTGGATAGTAAATCGAAGTCGAGGTCCGCGGAGTCGTGGAGGAATTGGCAGACGGCGACGAGGCAAGCGGGCGCGACGAGCAATGAGTCCTGGCCCGAAGGACCGGGGTTGCGCAGGTGAGCGAGAGTGGCCGCAGGCAATTCGGCACGCAAGCGGGTGAAAATAGCGGGCAGGTCAGGCGTCATGATTCGCTGACGTCGCGGGTGAAGCTGGGCGGATTCCACACATCCGGGTTGAAGGCCGGCTCAATGTCGTGCGCGCCAAATTCGGGCACCGGCAGGTCGCCCGGGCCCTTAGGATCGGCGTGGCGGGCGCGCTCCTGGCCTAGCAGTTTTTCCTTGGCGATTTGTTCGCGCAAGGTGATGAGGCCGTGAAGCAGGGCCTCGGGTCGCGGCGGGCAACCGGGGATGGACACATCCACCGGAATGAAGCGATCAATCCCCTTGAGCACGTTGTAGCCATCCTTGAACGGACCGCCGGAAATCGCGCAAGCCCCCATGGCGATGACGTATTTCGGCTCGGCCATCTGGTTGTAGAGGCGCACCACTTGCGGTGCCATTTTCTTGGTCACCGTGCCGGCGACTATCATCAGATCCGCCTGTCGCGGCGAGGGCCGGAATACCTCCGCTCCAAAACGCGCCATGTCGTACTTCGCCATGGTCGCGGCGATCATCTCAATGGCGCAGCAGGCCAGGCCGAATTGCAGCGGCCACAGGGAGCTGGCACGCCCCCAATTGATCAAGCTCTCAAAGGAAGTGACATGCACTCCCTGCGATTTGAGGTCTTCTGCCAGTTTTAAATCTATTGCCATGCGTCTCGTATCGGGCCCTCCGGGTGCTGCTCCAGCGCCTTCCATTGCTCAACGTCCCTACCCATACCTCGGGAAGCAGCGGCAAGCGGACGGCGGCCACCACCCCGATCCTATCCAGATAGCGGGAATTGCGGCTACCGCAGCAAGCAAGGGAACGGTTGCGCCGTCAAGCAACAAAAAACCTCAAACCCCCATTTGCTATGGCGCGCTGCGCTCAATCGCACATTTTTCCCGCAAATACTGCCATCTGTGGGCCTGGCGCTGGCTAAGGAACCACCACATTTTGTGGTGGTAGCGGAAGGGCGGCCCATGAATGGGTGCCTAACGCTCGCTTCATGGTCGGTCCTTCCTCATGACGACAGTAACGTCGTCGCTCCATAAGATAGGCGGAACCGAAGATTTCCGATATCAGGCCCAATAGAAAAAAACTTCAGGGGCAAAACTTTTGAGACGGTTGAGGCAGGCAAACAGTCTGACCATGGCATAAACGCGGTGCCCCCAGTCTCATTGCGCTTGAAGCGCTGGGTCTTCTTAGCACTATATGGTTTGCCAGCTAATCACCAATCCATCCGATAGGTGTATAAAACCACTCGCTGTCATGGAACGGACATTTTTTGGGAGAGGGAGAAATTTCCCCAATCTAACGCCTCGATTTTCCCGCTATCCGTTGTTTGACTGCCGCCCGTGTCCGTATCCACCTTGCATGCCTGCCTGCTCGCCGCGCGTCCCAAAACATTGCCCGCAGCCATCGTGCCGGTGTGGGTCGCCTGCGTCCTGGCCTGGAAACTCACCGGCACCTGCGACCTGCGCCTCGCCGGCTGCACCTTGGGCGGCGCCATCGCCATCCAGATCGCCACCAATTTCTTCAACGACGCCATCGACTCGCACAAAGGAGCCGATACCGCCCGCCGCCTCGGGCCGACACGGGCGACCGCCTCAGGCCTGCTGTCAGCCCGCACGGTGCTGGCTATGGCGGTGGGGTTTTTGCTGTTAGCCGTGGTGTTTGGCGGCGTGCTCTATCAAGCTCGGGGCTGGCCGGTGCTGGTGATTGGCGGCCCCTCGTTGTTTCTGGCCTACGGCTACACCGGCGGCCCGTTCCCACTGGCTTACCGCGGCTTGGGCGAGGTATTTGTCGTCCTCTTCTTCGGCTTTGTCGCGGTGGCAGGCAGTGTCTTCATTCAAACCGGTGGCTGGCCGGCGACGGCTTGGCTGCTGGGTTTGCAAACCGGCCTGCTCTCCGCGGTGCTCATTTCCATCAACAACCTGCGCGACCGGGCCGAGGACAGCAGCACCGGTAAACGCACCCTCGCCGTGCGCTTCGGCCATCGGGCGGCGGTGGCCGTCATCGCCCTCGAGTTAGCGCTGGCGGCCGCAGCCGGGGGGGCTTGGTTCGTTCTCGGCCACCGCCTGCTGGCCGCCGCCGGGGCTCCGGCAATTTTGTTAGGCTGGTGCATTCTCCACGGGGTGATGACCCAGCCGCCAGGCCCCGCTTACAACCGGCTATTGGCGCTCGGCGGGGTTTTGTTGCTGGTGTTTGCGGCGCTGTTCCACGGCGCGGCCATCTTTGAGTAGGAGTGCGGCAGCTTGCTGCCGCCAAGCCAAGCCAGCTTGCTACGGAGTGCGGCAGCTTGCTGCCGCCAGACCAAGCCAGCTTGCTACGGAGTGCGGCAGCTTGCTGCCGCCAAGCCAAGCCAGCTTGCTACGGAGTGCGGCAGCTTGCTGCCGCCAGGCCAAGCCAGCTTGCTGGCGAGTGCCGGCCTGCCACTAGTCCACTGGCGGTTGATGGGCAGCGGCGGTCATAGACGCGCCGCTACAATGCGCCTGTTGAGCCGCAGCCAACTGGCCATCACGAACTTGCCGCCATCAAACAACTCTGCCGAACCTACCGCGGCGACAACTGGCCCGCCATGCGCAGCTTACGCCCCGGGCCCGCTAGATGACGCTGACGTCGCCTCGGGCATGATCATCGGCGTTGCACTCGTCTCCGTGGAAAAGCCAAGCGATGGCACGCACATCGACTCGATCCCCAACATTTTCATGCGCCAATGGGACAAGGCAGGCATCCGTCCCACCTCGCTGCGCATCTCCCCCATCACCGCTTACTCGATGCTGGAATGCGCCGCGGACGCCCCTCAACACGCCGCTGCGTCGTCACGCCCGCCTCCCGGCCATCGACCGCCTCATCAGGGATTTGCCGTTTTGAGCTACCGAGCTAAGGAGCCACCACATTCGTGTGGTGGTAGCGGAAGAGCGGCCCATGAATGAGTACCGAAGGCCCGGTTCATGGGCCTTGCTTCCGCACAACGACAGTAAGGTCGTCGCTCCCTACCATGCCGCAGCCGGGCCAAGTTACTCGGGATGTTTGAGCTCAGCCCCACGCTGTGTCATGGCCGTCAGCCATGGCCAGGCGGTGAAGGTCAGCGGCGGCGATAACTGGTGGCACCGGATCGTTCCAGGCGAGTTCCAGCGCATGGAAGCGGCCGCCGAGTTGCGCGGGGTGAGTGAGAGTCGAAAATTGCCGCAGCAACCCGGCATCGGGTCGTCCCTCCATGGCGAGCAACCAGTCGCGGCCGACTGCGGTGAGCCACGCACCTTGGTTGCGGAAAGCCAGAGGCCGGCAGCCTAGGGCGATGGCAGCTTCGGTCACGGCGGTGAAATCAACGTGCGCGGTGATGTCTGACTCGCCGGGATCGAGCAGAGGATCATCGGCGGCATGGTGACGGAGAAACGTCCGCAGCGTGCCTTGATGGCGGGCCGGATGGTAGTACTCTGGCCGCGCAAACCCGTAGTCGAACCACAGCAGCAGGCCGGATGACAACCCGGCAAGCAGCGGCGCGAAAAACCCGCCGTAGTTGGTCCGCAGTTCGCTGCGGTAGCCGATGGAAAAATCCTCACCCAGCGGGGCCAACCCAGCGAGCTGCGCCCGGTCGCTCACCGGTAGCTGAGTATCCCAATAAAACCGTCCGTCCGTGTCACAGCCGACCCGGCACAGGTGCCAGCCGTCGGTTTGCCACTCGATGACCTGGCACGGCAGGGCATCGAGCACTTCATTGCCGAAGGCAATGCCGGGCAACGGGTTGTGCGCCAACTCCGCCGGATCCGCCAGGAAGCGGACGCGGTCGGCGAAAGGTTGAAGAGTCAGGCGTTGGGCGGCTTGCAGGCGGGGCAGAGGTTCGGGGATGGCATATTCGAGCGCGGCAAAGGCCGCCAGCTCGAGCCGCTGCAAGGCCCCGAGAATATCCGCAGCGAGCCTGCCATCGTGGCCACCACTCTCGATGAGCCGCCACTTGTCCGGACTTCCCGCCTCCCGCCACCAGCTCCCAAAACGCCGCGCGAGCAACTCGCCAAACAACGGCCCCACGCTCACGCTAGTGAAAAAATCCCCGCCGCGACCGACCTGGCGGGCAGACCGCGCGTAGTAGCCGAGGTCCGGGTGGTACAAGGCGGCAGCCATGAATTCGCCGAAATCCAAGGGTCCGTTCGCCGCGATGCGCTCCCGCAACACCCCCTGCAACGTGGGGGTTGCGGAAGTGGCAGCTCTCGTATAAACATCGTTGCGTGTTGCCGCGCAAACCAGCGGTAATGGGTGGGAATCAGGCATGGCGAATTATCCAATCAGACCCCGAAACATCCGCAAGAAGCGCCGTTTCTACAAGCGCAAAGGGTTTTGGCTGGGCTTGATCCTCGCCGGCCTGATCCTCGGCGCCGCGGGCAGCAGCATCGGCTACGTGTTCGCCGAGCGCTACACCCGCGAGTTCCGCCAGCGCGCCACCACCTACAACCTCGAGCGCATCAACGAGCTGGAGGTGCCCAGCATCATCCTCGACCGCAACAACAAGGAAATAGGCCGCATCTTCGTCCAAAACCGCAGCATCATCCCCATCAGCGAGGTGCCGCAAATCCTCATCGACGCCCTCTGCGCCGGCGAGGATTCGCGCTTTTTCACCCACAAAGGCGTGGACTACATCGGCATCGTGCGGGCCGCCAAACTTAACCTGCAAGGGTCCAAACAAGGAGCCAGCACCATCACCCAGCAACTCGCCCGCAATGCCTACAACCTCAAGAATGAGGCGGTCCAGCGCAACGAGACGACCACCCAGCGCAAGCTAGTCGAGGCATTTCTCGCGATGCGCATCGAACAACGCTACAGCAAGCGAGAGATTCTCGAGTTCTACCTCAATCGCATTTACTTTGGCAGCGGCTTTCACGGCATCCGCTCCGCCGCCCTCGGGTATTTTGGTAAGGAACCTAAGAAACTAACCGTCAGCGAGTGCGCCTCGCTGGTCACCCTGATCAAGAATCCCACCGGCCGCTCGCCGATGAACCATCCGGAAATCAACCGCGAGCACCGCAACTACGTGCTAACGCGAATGGTCGAGGAAAAGTTTCTCAGCGCCAAGGACGCCGAACACTACAAGGCCCAGCCGCTCACCCTCAATCCACAGCCGTTGCGCCGCGGCACCTCCCACCTCTACGAGCGCATTGCCGACGCGGTGGCCCAGGCGCTCAAAATCGATGAGGCGCTCGATGAGGATGTACTGGCCGCCGGCGGTTGCAAGATCCACACCACCATCTTAAAGGAGGCTCAGGACGCCGCCGAACAGGCGCTCTTGGACTCCCTGGCACGCGCCGAAACCCAAGCCGCCTACACCCACCCAAAATATGCCGACTACCGCAAAGGGTCGAGCGAACCGCCGGAATACCTGCAAGGAGCGGTGCTGATGGTCGAACACGACTCCGGCGAAGTGCTCGCCCACGTCGGCGGTCGCGATTACGCGCAGGTGCCCTACGATTTCATCGAGTCTGGCAAACGGCCGCTGGGCACCGCATTTTTCCCGTTTTTATACGCTGCGGGCCTCAGTGGCAGCCAGACACCAGCCACTTTGGTGGAGGATGAGGCGATGGACAACCGCACCGTGATGGTGAGTGGCCGCGAGGGGATTTTGGGCGAATGGGGGATGGAGGTGGCGGCACCCACTTATGATGGGAAAATCACCGCCCGCCGCGCCTTCGAAAATTCCAAAATCGCCGCCACCGTGCGCTTCGGCGGCTTGGTCGGCCTGCAACGCATCGCCAAGATCGGGGCGGCTTTCGGCTTCCCCATGGAACACGCCGAGTTGCTCCAGCGCCTGTGCGTCGGCTGGGAGGAGGCATCGATGAAACAAGCCCTGCGCGCCATCGCCTCCTTCGCCTGCAGCGGCAAACTCGGCCCCGCCAAACTCATCTACCTCGACCGCGTCGAAAACGCCCAAGGCCATATCATCTACCGCCGCGACTATCCGCCCATGGCGACTCGGCAGGTGGTCGATCCAGCCACTGCCTGGCAAATCCACAGCATGCTCGTCGGCTCGTGCCAGCGCGGCAGTGCCGCCGGAGCTTTCGATAAATTGCTCGAAAAACCCTTCCCCGGGGCCGGCAAGGGCGGCAGCACCCACGATTTTTCCGATACCTGGTTTTTGGGCTACAACAAGCGGGTTGCCTGCGGCGTGTGGACTGGGTTTCTGCAAGCTGGGGCGGGGCAGATCTATCCGGGGGCCTTCAGTCGCGACCTGGCGCTACCGGTCTGGCGGGCGGCGATGAATGCGGCGGCACCAGCGTTTAGCGGCGGGGCCATCGAGGCCCCTGACAATCTGGTGGAGCTGCCGGTGTGCAGCATCTCGGGCCAGCGCGCGACTCAGTTCTGCCAGGAAATGGCCGAAGACAAGGCCAGCGGCAAACTCCGCTCCCGCTCCACCACCATCACCGAATCCTTCCGCCGCGGCACCGAATCGTCCGCCTATTGCTCCACCCATTCCGGCAGCTCCAGCGACAGCCCCACAGCCCTCACCACGCTGCCGGCCCTCAACGTGGTACCGGTGGTACCCAAGGCTCCTTTCGTCATCGGCGACGACCCCTACCACGCCGAAGTCCCAAGCTCTGCCGCGGTTTCCAGGGATGCCGGCCTGATGCGCCACCGCACCAATGTGTTGGACAGCCTCGACGTCGGCGACAGCGATGAGAAAATCAGCCTGCCCCCGCCCGTTCGCCTGCGCATCGAGGAGGATTAGCGGGCTGGGACAAGACCCAAGACAACAAG
>Ga0114962_10002852_pt1 | contig 14221 bp, 16 predicted proteins | sample C_130820_MF_Meta_FD_87017 | JGI IMG/M metagenome (GOLD analysis project Ga0114962, IMG submission 87017) | Freshwater microbial communities from Lake Croche, Canada to study carbon cycling - C_130820_MF_MetaG | ecosystem: Environmental > Aquatic > Freshwater > Lake | place: Lake Croche, Canada... | reverse complement strand
TTCGGTTGCAGGGATGTTCTCTATCCAACGACCCTGTCTTGGCAAGTAAACTCTAAACATAGCTTTCTCCTATTGATTGTGATTGATTGATAGTACTGGATATAGTCACAGGTAATTACCCGAGTGATTTAGTTTGGTTTAATTTTTCATAGTAGTACAAAAGTCCTACCTCAGGATCTTCACCGTCCAAGGGATTGTCAATTGGCGTGTCGAATACATACTCGTCATTGTCTTCGAGATCGAGGATTAGATATTGAATTGTCATAGCATTTTCCTTTCAGTGATTAAGTTAGGGATACATGAGAGATACAATAGAGATACATTATACACATCGAATTATCCAAGATGTGCGTTGAATTATCCAAGATTTGGGGTCGTGGATAATTAGGAAAGGTGTGTATGAGTGCTGAGAACCGCATGGATAGTGGCTTTGCGAGGGTTACTAGGGTTTACCCTGCTCGAATTATCCAATTATCCAAGATTTATTTTGGACGGGTCACTATTTGAGAATCGCATATTAGTATGATCTCGCTTACACATTCAAGATAAATATATTTTCTATGTAGGCTGGTTCATTTTATTTGGATAATTGGATAATTGGATAATTCAATCATATAAGTGGTTGATTTGTATGGATAAACACAATTATCCATGCCTATTTTTTAAGCAACAGACTTGGATAATTGGATAATTGCTCACTAAAGTATTAGTTACGCTTCGATCTGAGCTTCTTGTCTACGAACTTCGTGAGCCTTGGTAACTGCATTGATGATCTCAGTACAGACCGCTTTCATTTGCATGAGCATGGACAATTTAGCATTGGACACAAGCGAACCAGACTTTTTATCTATGCGATATCCGCCAGACTTGGACAACTTTACATTCATGATCTTGGCTTCTAAGAGATCAGGCAAAGACTCGAACGATGCACGGCTAGAGATAACGATGGGCTCACCAAGATTGATAGCGAGCATCTCGCCTAGAGGACGATAGTTAGAATTCATGCAGTGTTGAGCAACTTCTACGAAGCCAGTTTGAGATGCGCTCTCACGGATAGCCGTGCCTACCTTGCCACGAACATTTAAGCAAGCAGTCAAAGCGGACGATGATGCTTGGCGAACTACGGATAATTGACGATCAGCCTTGGTTTTGCCGTCGACATGGATGATGATTGGGTTGATTGTGATGTTTGACATGATGATCCTTTGATTGATTGAATTAAGAGTCTTGATGTACACCGTACACGATGCACAATGAAAACCCCTCAGGGTTTCACGACTTGCTGTTCTTGGTGCGTTAGTTACCTCATCGTTCCTTCAAGTGAACGCTACTTGCCTTAGTCTTTCCTCAGGGCCTTCCAAACTACACGGTCTTGCACCGCCGTAACTTGTCGCGTAAGATTACTGGTGATTCTAGTTATCCAAACACGCTTTCAGGGTGAGTAAACTCAACAAACGATTTTCGCTAGAACACTACTGTCCCCACGCTACTTCCCGTTACTAGTTTACCGCCTTACCGCTTGCTCGCTTGGTAGAGCTAGACTCGCATACATAACCCATGCTTGTCAGAGTGTCTTCGACTATTTCACACCCATCCCCAACGCCACTCGGAGAGATTCCAATACGAATTTTTAATGATCTTGGTGCTATCGAGGTTTCATAACAAGCGACAGACCGTAGCCTACGCTAGCCCCTTAGGGAAAATCCACCTCTGCAAGACGATGCTTGCTACACCATAGGGCAGTTGCCTACTCCGCAACTTCGTTCACCCTACACTCTAAGGCAAATGCCTACCCGACCCCATGGGGCCACAGGGCCAGCCCCCCGCCCCCCACGCTTATGACGCACTCCCACTGCAAGGCCAAAAAAATAGTAAACTAAGGGTTTACCCTATACACACATCCGAGATACCACAGTACAATCCACCAAAAGGAGTCACGATGGAAGATGAAATCACAGCCGAAGCCATGGCTTTAAAAATGAGAGACATGTTGAACGAGCACATCCGAGAAGTCATTGACGAGTACATGGACTCAGACTATGCGCTCATGACAAAAATTAAAAATATGGTAGATACCCAGATTAACGTAGCCCTGCAAGATTTAAGAATAGGAAGACGCGGCACTACACTGCCGTATTAATATGCAAAGAAGAAACTTTTTTATCCATAACGACCTGTATGATGAGCTCAAAGCATTAGCAACTGAGCAGAGGACTTCGATGTCTCATATACTAAGGGTTGCAATTACTAAGTACCTAGCGGCGGTAAAGAAAGCCAAGGAAGCAAGACAAAATGGATGAAATTCCAGACGGCCCTCTGTCCATGACTCCGACGTTTACGTCGTTCCCCTCTGTGCCAGAAGAGATGATTAATTCGATAGCCCTGGGGTTAGAGGATGATTTAATCGTGGTCAGCAGGTACGGAATGACACTGGAGGAATACAGAGAACTAGAAAGCCAGCCTTGGTTTCAGTTAAAAGTTCAGCAGTTAAGATCAGAGTTTGAGAAAAACGGCATAACATTTAAGGCAAAAGCGGGTTGGATGGCCAACGATTTGCTTCATAAGGTGTATGTGCAGGCGTCTCATCCGGACGCACCGCTCTCCCAAGTGCACGATGTACTCAAAACTTTGATAAAAGCAAGCGGTTTGGAGCCAAAAGAAGAGAGAAATTTAGGCCCAAGTACCTCATTTAGCATACAAATTGATCTTGGAGAACAGTCCGTTAACATATCAAATATGCCCGAAATAATCGAGAATTCAACAAAATTACTGCAAAAATGAGCAAATTTAAGCCTACAGACACCCAGAAAGCCTTTATGTTGAACGATCAATATGTACGCGTATTGGCAGGGCCAGTGGGGGGTGGAAAGTCGGTAACGTGTGTACATGAACTTGTAAGGTTAGCTTGTGGGCAAGAGCCAAATGCCCAGAATAAAAGAAAAAGTAGAGCGGTAATTGTTAGGAATACGGCAGATCAGTTAGCGCTTACTACCAGAAAAACGGTATTTGATTGGCTGCCTCCAGGAGAAGCGGGTATTTGGAAAGCTGTTGAGAAGACTTTTATCTTAAAAGCAGTGCTTGCAGATAAAACTGAGGTGGAATCGGAATGGTTGTTCATTGCTCTTGATACGCCAGACGACGTTAGGAAGGCGCTGTCGCTTGAGACGACGTTTATATGGGGTAATGAGTCAAGGGAGTTGAATTCCGAGGTTGTAGATGGTCTGCTTGGCCGTCTGAACAGGTATCCGTCTATGAAAGATGGTGGGCCGACAAGGAGTTGTGCCTTGTTTGATACGAACATGCCTGATGAGGATACTTGGTGGCACAATAAAATGGAAGAACCGCCTAGTAACTGGTCAATCCATATACAGCCGCCCGCGATACTTAAGCCTGTGCATTACACAGAAATGTATGGGGAAGAGCCAAGTGAAGTCTTACTGGATAAGGATGGTGAGGAATGGTGTGTCAACCCGCAGACGGATAATTACGATCACTTACCTAAACAGTACTACCCCAATTTGATTCCAGGAAAAACGGAAGACTGGCTCAGAGTCTACTTAAGGTCAGAGTACGGACGTTCTCTCTCAGGAACACCTGTGTACGAGAAGACGTTTACGTTTGACTTTCATGTGGCCAAAGAACCGATAAGCTTTATTCGGGGGGAGAACTACCCGATAACGATAGGCATAGACTTTGGGAGAACGCCTGCGGCGGTGTTCAAACAGCGTGATCCACGGGGGAGAGTTATAACTCTGGGAGAGGTTACTGGGGAGAATATGGGCATAGAGACGTTTATTAATGTGAAGCTCAACCCGTACATCTCGAATAATTTTGCTGGGGCTGGGTTTGTTTGTGCGCCTGATCCTGCTGGATTTGCGAAACAGCAGTTGAACGAGATGAGTCTAGTGGATGTTTTAAAGAAGGCTGGGTTTAGGTGTGTCAGGCCGCCTACGAATAATCCAGAGTTGAGGATACAGTCGGTGGAGCGGTTGCTCAGTGCTCAGATCGAGGGTAAGGCGATGTATTTGATTGATCCGTCTTGCGATATGCTCATAAAAGGGTTTAGGTATGGATACCGTTATAAGATAAAGAAGAACGGGGAGATCGAAGATAGGCCAGATAAGAACGAGTTTTCTCATGTGCACGACGCCAACCAGTACGCGGACGCGGTACTTGACATGAATGTCAGAGGAGTTATGATGGGCGGAGGTCGGCGCGAAATTAAGAAAGTGTCTTATAATTATTGACATAGGCACGGCTTGCTGTGGTAGCATACTCACAAACGTACATGTTGGGCCCTCATGAACCAAAATCTAGGCATAAGTATGGGCAGTATCCTTAGTGCTATGTCAGCGAAGGATTTAGCTGCCGAAGAAAGAAGTAAAGCGCAGGCGGCGCAAGCCCGTCCGATGATTAAATCTTTATCGACTTATGTTCGAGGCCGTTGGGTCGAAGCTCGTAAAGCCAAAGAACAAACTGTTGAGCAGAGAATGTTTAAAGCTGTTCGCGCAAGGCGCGGAGAGTACGACCCAGATGTATTGACAAAAATCAGAGAGACTGGCGGCTCTGAAATTTATATGATGCTCACATCGAACAAATGTAGAGCGGCTGCCAGTTGGTTGCGCGATGTTATGCTAGGCAGTGGTTCAGATAAACCGTGGACTATAAAACCCACACCGATTCCCACACTCCCCGCAGATGTTACCGAAGAGATGCGCCAAGCGGCAATTGACCAAATGACAAAAGTCATGGATGCCACTGGCCAGATGTTGCCACCCACACAGTTACGGAAGTATTTAAATGAGTTGCGCGAAGAGTATCTTTATAACCTCCAAGAAGAAGCGAAATTTAAGGTTCGCCAGATGGAGAATAAGATGGAAGACCAGCTTATCGAAGGCGGCTTTATTAAGAGCTTGGATCAGTTTCTTGACGACATCACCACATTTCCAGCAGCATTCCTTAAAGGCCCGATTGTTAGACGCAAGCCAGTAATGAAATGGAACAACAGCGCTAAAAGTGGTTACCAGCTTGAAGTGGTAGATGATTTGGTTTTAGAGTGGGAGCGAGTTGATCCATTCATGATTTATCCTTCGCCATCTAGCATGGGTATTGAGGATGGGTATTTAATTGAGAGACACAAACTCCGCCAGCTTGATTTAGAAGCGCTGATTGGCGTTGAAGGGTATGACGACGAGGCCATCCGTATGGTTCTTGACGCGTATGGCCGTGGTGGATTGCAGGAATGGCTGATTGTTGACTCAACAAAAGCTCAGGCCGAAGGTCGTAGTACCGTAGCCGTGATGCAGAACTCAGAACATTTGATTGATGCGCTTCAGTTTTGGGGCCCAGTTTCAGGTCAGATGTTGTTGGACTGGGGCTTAGATGAAGAAGAAGTTCCTGATAAGTCTAAACAGTATTACTGCGAAGCATGGCTCATAGGTGAGTTTGTTATTAAAGCGTCTTTAAATTACCATCCTCTTGGTAAAATGCCCTATTTCAAGGCTTCTTATGAAGAAATTCCAGGAACATTTTGGGGAAACAGCACCTACGACCTCGTTAAAGATTGTCAAGATATGTGCAATAGCGCAGCTCGGGCTCTTTCTAACAATATGGGTATTGCTTCTGGCCCCCAAGTGGTTATTAATGTTGACCGCGTTCCTGCTGGCGATGACATTACCAATCTATATCCTTGGAAAATCCACCAAGTAACTAGCGATCCGATGGGGTCTAGCGCCAAACCGATTGACTTTTTCCAGCCTAGCTCTAACGTACAAGAGTTGCTAACCACATACGAAAAATTCAGTGTATTGGCTGACGAGTATTCTGGCATTCCGCGTTACATGACTGGCAATTCTCCTTCGGGTGGAGCAGGTCGTACAGCGTCTGGTATGTCCATGTTAATGAGCAACGCCAACAAAGCTATGAAGCAGGTTGTTCAAAATATTGATACTAGCGTTATGACTCCATTGTTGGAGCGTTTGTATTTTTACAACATGAAGTATTCTGACGATAATGAACTTAAAGGCGACATTAATGTTGTTGCCCGTGGCGCAATTGGTATTGTTGCTAAAGAAGCCGCGCAAGTTCGTCGTAATGAATTTTTGGCGGCAACGGCTAATCCAATTGATATGCAGATTATGGGTATCGAAGGCCGTGCTACTCTTTTAAGAGAGATGTCCAGAGATTTAGATATGAACCCTGACGAGATTGTGCCGCCAAGAGAAATGTTAAAAGTGGCACAGCAAGTTCAAGCTATGATGCAGCAAGGGCAACCCCCTATGATGCCACCACCAGGTCAACCTCAAGGAAATCCCACCAATAACCAGCAAACGTTGGCTAATGGTGCTCCAATAACAGATAATTTCTAAAGGTTGACAAAGCGCTTTGTTTATTGTACAAACTAGATATATAGGAGTTTCTTATGAAATCATCAAAACCTGATACTCGCGGGTATGCAAGCGGAACAGTATCTACAGGCTTAGGCCCGATGCGTCAAACCCCAGCAGGTAAACCTGCTAACGATAGAGTTGACATGAAGGGCTTGCCCCGCCAAGTTGGCGTCGGTAAAGAGTTTCCTGGCGTTGGTAAGCCTTCAATTAATTCCATTGGAACTAAAAAAGCCATGGGGACAACAATGAAACGCACCGTAAAAGGATAAATCATGGCTCCAAATAAAATGATGGGCAAAGGCGGAGACATGTCGCAAGACAAGGCTCTAATTAAAAAAGCTTTTAAGCAACATGATATGCAAGAGCATAAAGGCGGTAAAGGTACAGCTTTGCATCTTAAAAACGGCGGTAAAGCAAAACTTAACGTTAGTAAAAACCCTGGTCTAGCTAAATTGCCAACACAAGTTCGTAACAAAATGGGTTACATGAACGCTGGCGGTAAAGTTAAGAAATATGCTGGTGGCGGTGAGGCTAGCGAAGAAATATCAGGTTACGGCAATCAAGAAAAAGCTGTTGAAGAAAAAACTACCCCTTCTGCTGCTACACGCAGTATGAAAGGTGCAAGTTCTGAGGGCGGTTCAGAAGCTGTTTCTGAAAAAAAACCTGAGTTTAGTTCTTTTAAAGAAGCTTACGCTTATTATAAAAACCCTAAAAACGGAGGAGAAGGTACTACCTTTGACTATAACGGTAAAAAGATTTTAGTTAAAGATAAAGCAACACCTACAGAATCAGCTAAACCTGCTTCTGGCCCATCTTCTTACGCCGAAATAGAAAAAAATGCTCCCTCTGGAACTTCTGATGCCGCAATGAGAGCAATTAGAGCTAATGCTAAAAATGAATCAAACAAAATGGCTGATTTAGAAAAAGGCACTAGTAGAGGACAAAAAAGTTCAGTAGCAGCACCAAAAATAACTGAGAACAAATCGTCTAGAAAGCCATTTGCACCAGGCGCTGTAGATAATTCTTATTCTGGTTCTAGATTTGCCAGTGGCGGAATGGTTAAAGCTCGTCAGACAGTTAAATCTCTTGGTAAAGCGTGCTAACTAAACCAGATACGCAACAGCTACAAGCTATTGCAAGAATTTCAAGGTCAAGCGATGGAGAGGTTTTGAAAACGTTTCTTCAAACCGAACTCGATCGTTTAACCACAAGTTTGTTGGATACGTCCGACGCAAACACCCCCATAGTCCAGGGGATGGGAAGAGAATGTAGAGACATTCTTATCTTACTTAGGGATTCCCCTGAGTTGGCAGAGAAGATCCGAAAAGCCTAAGGTTTGACCCGGCGGATTGGTTTGTAACACGCCTAAAGCGAAAGCTCGGCATAAGGAGTATTTATGGCATTGCCTAAACAGGTGCAGAGACAGTTAGATGAGATTACTGCGTACGAACAGCAGGTTGCAGATGCTCAAGCAGCAAATGAACCCAAGCCAGACGAAACGCAAGAACAAGAGGATAACAGTCTTAAACCAGTTGAAAATGCCTCGCAGCCAGTAGACAACACTCCAAAACCAACTGGAGACGATGACCCGAATAGCCTGACATGGCGGCAACGCTATCAATCGCTACAAGGTCAGTTCAACAGTCAAGTGCCATCCTTGCAACAGCAGGTACAACAGTTGACGGAAACGGTGGGAAGTCTAAACGCAAAGCTCGAACAGCAAGTGGCGCAACCGCCTAAAGTTGAAGAGCCAAGCGAACTGGTTACGAAAACTGACGTTGATGCTTTTGGTGAAGACCTTGTAGATTTGGCGAGACGCATAGCTAAAGAAGAATTTGGCAAACGCGAATCAAAATATCTAAAGCAAATTGACGCATTGGAAGGTAAACTGACTGAAGCTACAGGCCAAGTCGGTGTGGTACAGGAAACGCAGGCGGCAGCCACGACTGAAAGATTTTTTGAGAATCTTACAAGACAACTGCCCACATGGGAAGAAATTCAGGTAACCCCTGAATGCCAAGAATGGCTCGGTACTAGAATTCCTGGTATTGGGGCAACTTGGAACCAAGCGTTGCAAAACGCTGCTGCGAAAAGAGACATACCCGCCGTCATGGAAGTGTTTGATGCGTTTTTTGAGCGTAATCCAAACATGAACCCTAGAGTTTCAGCTCAAACCCAAACTAATGCTCGACAAGAGTTAAACCGTCAGGTAGCCCCAAGTAAAACTTCTGCTTCTAATCAGCAGGCAACGCAACGACGTATTTATACTGTTAAAGAATATGAACAGGAAAGTATGAAGATCATGCGGTTTATGCAGCAGAATAAGAAGGAAGAAGTCAGGCGCTTGGAGGCAGAACTAGATGCTGCTTTGGCCGAAGGACGGGTAATTCCGTAATTTTGTTGGGGCGGCGTGTTAACAAACTGTAAATTTTTGGAGTCTTAAATGAGCACAATTACACCCGCAGCCGTGATGGCGGTTCAATCGCCTTTCACCACAAGCCCTTCCTATTCAGGTACGTTTATTCCGACCATTTGGTCTAGCAAATTGAACATCAAGTTCTATGCTGCTACGACTTTTGGCGATGTTTCCAACACAAGTTGGGAAGGCGACATCAAAAACATGGGAGATAAAGTTGTTATTAATAACATTCCTACAATCTCTATCAATTCATACACAATTGGTCAGAACTTGAGTTATGAAGTTCCAACACCAAACACTGTTGAGTTGCAAGTGGACAAAGGTTATTACTTTGGCGTAAACGTTTCTGACGTTCTTGAGTACCAAGCTCAGCCTAACTTGATGGACATTTTCACAACTGACGCTGCTAATCAAATGAAGATTGCCGTTGACCGTGAATGTTTCTTGAACGTTATGGCTTCTGGTAATGGCCCTGATGCAGCCAACGTTGGTGCTACAGCTGGTGTATTGAGCGGTAGTTATGCCCTCGGTACAGACGCTAGCCCTGTTGACTTGACAACAACTGTTGATACTGTTTTAACAACTATCACAGCCATGGGTTCAGTTCTTGATGAGCAAAACGTTCCTGAGACAGACCGTTTTATCGTTATTACCCCCATTGAGCGTCAAGCATTGATGTCTTCTAAGCTTGCTCAAGCTTATGTTACTGGTGACTCTGAGTCTATCCTCCGTAACGGTAAGATTGGCCGCATTGATCGTTTCGACATCTATGTGTCTAACTTGTTGCCTAAAGCTGCTGTGAACCAAGATTACTTCGGTAATACTGCTTCTAGCGTGCCAAAGCGTCACGTTATTATGGCTGGCCACAAGTCTGCATTGACTTTTGCATCTCAAATCAACAAGGTTGAGTCTATTCCTAACCCCAATGATTTCGGTACTTTGGTTCGCGGTTTGATTATTTATGGTCGCAAGAACGTAAAGAACACAGCGCTTACTTACGCTATCGTTAAAAACTAATTAAGCCCCCTACGGGGGGTTTTCCTTTTTTATTTTTGGAGATTTATCATGGCAAATTCAGTACAGATTGGTCAGAGCGTTGGTGGTATCGAGGGAGCTACAACTGCTATCGCAGGCGTAGGTACAGCACAGTCTGGTGCAGCGGCTCTTCCTGGCGCAATTAACATTGTTTCAGCAGCTTCTGGTCAAACAGCTTTTGTTTTACCTTCTAACTATCCTTTAAATTGCCCTTTGTATATTATTAATACTAGTGCAGTTGCAGGAGTGGTATACCCAGCTTCTGGCGGTTCTATCAATGGCGGTTCAGCCAATGCTTCTAAAGCTTTGTCTGCTAATGACACATCAGTGTTCATTCAGTACGGCACAAATCTATGGGGTTCCGCACTCGGAGCTTAATAGTAAAAGAGCCCCCTCGGGGGCTCTTTCTGTGTTAATATTTAGCTACTTTTTCTTTGAGGTAGACGTATGGCCACCCTATTAGTCAGTCAACTTTTAACAAACGTTTCTATTCTTTTGCAGGACACAACTAATGTTCGGTGGTCGCAAGCAGAATTGTTGAGTTGGATGAATGATGGCCAAAGAGAGATTGCTCTCTATAAGCCAAATGCGTTTATTATCAACGCTGCTGTTCAACTTGTGGCTGGCACAAAACAAACACTACCTTCCACTGCTGTGTCTTTGATTGATGTAGTTAGAAATCTTGGTACTAGCGGAACAACTCCTGGCCGTTCCATTAGAACGGTTTCTAGAGAAATTTTAGATGCGCAAACACCCTATTGGCATAGCGCAACTGCTGCGGCTGAAGTAATTCATTTTACTTATACTCCTTTGGATTTAAAACATTTTTATGTTTATCCGCCACAACCAGCATCAGGGCAAAATCAAGTAGAGATGGTTTATCTTGCTTCTCCCACAGATGCTACTTTGACATCCACAATTACGCTCGATGATATTTATATCAGTGCGTTAACCGATTACACGCTCTATAGGGCATATAGTAAAGACACCGAGTACGCAGCAAATACCGCTTTGGCGGGCTCGTATTATCAGCAGTTTATGGCTATCATTCAAGGCAAAGCTACCGCTGAAATGGCTAGTAACCCCAATCAGTCTTTGGGATCATTTAATCCTAACGTGCCTGGGTCAGATAAATGAGTTTAACTACTCGTCCTTATACGGATTTTTTACCTTTTGTTTTGCCCCTCGTACCAAATTGTTACGAGGGACAAGCGACTTCAGCTATTCGAAATACGTGTATTGATTTTTGTAGAGACTCATTGTTTTTACAGCAAGACTTAGACGCAATCTCGGTTAGCGCAGGTCAGGGTACATATGATGTTGATGTCCCTACGGGCTATGTTCTTGGGCAGGTGTTAGGCATTTATTATTTGAGCCGTAGACTTGAACGTAAAAGCCAAACCGAATTAGAAAAACTGTACACCCGTAACTGGCAGGTTCTTCAAGGAACCCCGCAAGTTTACACTCAGTTAAACCCAGATCAGATAACACTTGTTTATACTCCGGATTATTCAGTGCTAGGAGCTATTACAGGCCGCTTTTCGTACATTCCCACAAGAGCGTCTACCGCTATTGATGACATGGTGTTTGAGAGGTTTTTAGACGTTATTGTCGATGGAACGGCAAGTCGTTTGATGGCAACTCCTAATCAACCGTATTCCGATGCAACTGCGTCTATTGCCTATCAACGCGTGTTTAGGGATGGATGCCAAAGAGCCTTGCGCTACACGCGTGATGGTATGAACAACGCTCCAATGCGAGCAAGATATAACAGGATTTGGTAATGTCTACATATATCAAACTCGTTCAGGGCGATGTAAATAATCCCCAAGTTCAAGCAACTCTTACGGATGATAATACCGGAGCCGTTATTGATCTTACCACTGGCAGTCCTTCATGTGTTTTAAAGTTTAGAGCCGCTGGTTCAACCACTTTAATTGATACGCTAGCCGGTACTATTACTAATGCGTCCGGCGGAGTTGTAGTTTTTCCAATGGGCACTTTATCAATGGCGGGTGATCCTGGAGATTACGAAGGACAAATTACTGTGACATGGGCGTCTGGTTCAAGAACAGGAAAACAATCTACCTACGCTGTATTGCGTTTTAGATTGGGTGAAGGCTTCTAATGTCAAATACGTACTCGTACATTACTTTAAAAGCGCTGATAAATTCACCAGCGTTAAATGCTACGACGACGTATCAGTTGTTAACCGCGACTCTTATTACAGGTCATTTTGTAGATTTTATTAATTTAGCTGATACGCTTACATCAAGCGATCAACAAGTAGTGTCTTTTGGAAAGTATCTTGATGACGTCTTTAGCGTTTCTGATTATGCTAGTTTAAGTACAGGAAAAACTTTAACGGATTCAATTACGTTAGCGGATGTTTTATCTTTATTGACAACCTTATCAAAAGCTGAGACAGTTACAGCGTCCGATGCAAAAGTAATAGCGTTTACTGGAAGTCAAGCCGATGCCGTAACTGGGGCAGATTCCATAACCAGTATTGCGTTTACTAAATTTCTTGCGGATACTCTAACTTCTAGTGATGCTCTTGTTATTACTTCTGGTGAGTCAAAGCAAGATGCTGTGGCTATTGACGATATCGGTGCTCTTGACCATCCAGTCATGAATATTGGTAAAATTCTTGCAGATACAACAACTTCATCTGATTCAGGTGTTTTGTTTATCCAAGACTATAGCGACATCACGTATTTTTTAGAGGACTATGTCGGGGTATCCCGTACTTTTTAAGGAAACATTATGAACATGAACGAATCTTTGCAAATTATTGGTAAGCTCCGCATAGTCTTGACAGATGCTCAAGGTCGTGTAAAAGAAGATCAGTCGGTTAACAACACAGTTATGACCGTTGGTAAAACTTTTATTGCGTCCCGCATGGCAGGAGTTGCAAGCACCGTGATGACGCACATGGCTGTAGGTTCTGGAACTACCAATCCAACTGATCCTGCTCAAACAACTTTGGCTACTGAACTTGGTAGAGTAGCTTTGGGTACATCAGGCGGCTCGCCTTCTTCCAATGTCGTTACCTACTCAGGAACATTTGGCGCTGGTACTGGCACAGGATCAGTTACCGAAGCTGGTATTTTTAACGCATCAAGTGCGGGAACAATGCTTTGCCGAGTAGTTTTTGGGGTTGTAACTAAAGGGGCAAGCGATACAATGGCTGTTACTTGGACTGTAACGGTGAACTAATCTATGAGTACAATTGTTACCCGATCTGGTAAAGGCTCTCCTCTAACAAATAACGAGGTAGATGCTAATTTTACAAACTTGAATACTGACAAAATTCAAGTGACGGGTACACCCACGACTGGTCAGGCAGTTATTTGGAACGGTAGTGCATGGGTTCCTGGGGCAAGTGCAACCTATCCTGGGGCAGGTATTGCTAACTCTACGGGATCAGCTTGGGGTACTTCTTATGGAACTTCAGGAGCTAATTCCGTTGTTCTTAGAGATGCTAATCAAAATATTGTTGCTAACTCAATAAGTGAAACATATTCAAATGTAGCTGCTGCGGGTACGACAACAGTTCTTACTGTTGCCTCAGGGCCTAATTATGTTGTTACTGGTTCTGGAGGGCAGACTTATCAATTGCCCGATGCCACTACTTTACCTAATGGCATAAATTACACATTTAATAATAATCAAAGTTCCGGAACTATTATTGTTAAGAATAATTCATCAACTACTGTAGCTACAATTCAATCGGGCGGGTATGTAGATGTTATTTTGTTGTCTAACGCTACAGCAGCGGGTTCTTGGGACGTTCACGCCTTCACACCTTCTAATGTTTCTTGGTCAACCAATACGTTTGATTACGCGGGTTCAATTACTTCTGCTACTTGGAATGGTGCAACAGTAGCTGTTAACCGAGGTGGTACTGGAGCTACAACAGCTCAAGGTGCAATTAATACTTTTGCTGGTGCAGTAACTAGCGGGTCTTACCTTCGCGGTAACGGTACTAACGTAGTCATGTCTACGATTCAAGCTGCCGATGTTCCAACGTTAAATCAAAATACAACTGGTACAGCAGCTAACGTAACTGGTACGGTTGCCATCGCCAATGGCGGTACTGGACAAACAACAGCTAACGCTGCGTTCAATGCTTTGATTCCGGCTCAAGGGTCTAACTCAGGTAAGTTCCTAACAACAGATGGATCAAATACATCTTGGGCAACTGTAACCGCTGGCGTTTCTCAAATTGTTGCTGGAACAAACGTTACCCTATCTCCTACAGGCGGTACTGGCGTTGTTACTATTAATGCCGCAAGCGCAACAGCTTCTTATGTAAGAACAGCATTTACAGCAACCTCTGGTCAAACTTCATTTACTGTGGCATACACAGTCGGAT
>Ga0114962_10002848_pt1 | contig 14229 bp, 14 predicted proteins | sample C_130820_MF_Meta_FD_87017 | JGI IMG/M metagenome (GOLD analysis project Ga0114962, IMG submission 87017) | Freshwater microbial communities from Lake Croche, Canada to study carbon cycling - C_130820_MF_MetaG | ecosystem: Environmental > Aquatic > Freshwater > Lake | place: Lake Croche, Canada... | reverse complement strand
GCCCATGCCATGGGCCGCTTGTTCCCGCGCACCGACCGTTCACCGCAACTCTCGCCCACGCGCAAATCCACCTTGCATGTGTACATCGAACGCGCGGTACGCGCGCACGGCTGGCGGCCTGGCCACATGCAACGCGTTTCCAGCGGTTTTTACACCTCGCAAGCATGGGAGTGGACGCGCAAATGAAATTGGCCTTTCGCCCCCCCGCATGGATGCAATCCATCATGATGCAGTACGTGCCCTTTGCCGATGCGGCGTCGCCCGAACTGCCTTTGGGGCGAATGTTTCGTTTGGCCATGTTCCAGTTGTCGATTGGATTGACCATGGCGCTGTTGGTGGGCACCTTGAACCGCGTGATGATTGTGGAGTTAGAAGTTCCCGCAGCATGGGTGGCTTTATCGGTGGCATTGCCTTTGGTATTTGCACCCCTGCGAGCCCTGATTGGCTACCGCAGCGACACCCATCCTTCGGCTTTGGGCCTGCGCCGCATTCCTTATATGTGGATGGGCAGTTTGCTGATGTTTGGTGGTTTGTCCATCATGCCGTTTGCACTGATGAACCTGAGCGAGCCGCGCGAAGGTTATGAACTGGTTGGACGCCTAGGTGCCCTATTGGCTTTCTTGCTGGTGGGAGCAGGCATGCAAATCACCCAGACAGCAGGTTTGGCACTCGCCACCGATGTGGCCCCAGAAGACAAGCGCCCCCGTGTCGTGGCCTTGCTTTACGCCATGCTGTTGCTGGGTCTGATTTTGGGTAGCACGCTGCTGAGCCTCATGCTGGTTAATTTTTCGCCTGTTCGCCTGATTCAAGTTGTTCAGGGTTGCGCGGCCATCGTTATTTTTGTCAACCTCATCTCTTTATGGCGTCAAGAAGCCCGCAGCGCCAAACGCGGCGAACGTGAACCCGATGGCTTTTCACAAAATTGGCGAGCCTTCATCGCCGTTCCGCATATGCGACGTTTTTTGTGGACGGTTGGCTTAGGGTCAGCCGCCTTCAGCATGCAAGACATTGTGCTCGAGCCTTACGGCGGCCAAGTGCTGGGCTTGGGTGTGGGCATGACCAGTGGCTTGACCGCTTTGAGTGCGGGCGGCGCTTTGCTCGCCTTCGCGCTGTCGGCGCGGTTGCTGCGCCATATCGACGCAGTTCGCTTGTCGGCCATTGGTGCTTTACTGGGTTTACCCGCCTTTGCTTGCGTGATTTTTTCTGCGCCCTTGGGCTCTGCACTGATGTTCCAAGTGGGTGCCGCTTTGATCGGTTTTGGTGGCGGTTTGTTTTCAGTGGGCATGCTGCTCACCGCCATGGAGATGACCCAATCTGAGCATTCGGGCATGGTGTTGGGTGCTTGGGGATCGGTGCAGGCCACGGCTTCTGGCATCGCCATGGCTTTGGGCGGCGTTTTGCGCGATGTGGTCGGTCAGATGGCCACACAAGGTCGACTGGGCGAGGTTCTGGTCTCCGATGTCACCGGTTACAACTTTGTTTTTCAGACCGAAATGGTCATGATGTTTGTGGTGTTGATTGCTTTGGGGCCCTTGGTCAGCCGTCGGCCGACCTTGACCCCTGGCTCAACAGGTTTAGGTCTGGCAGAACTGCCAGGTTGATGGTTTTTTAAAGCGCTAATTAAGGAGACTTGCCATGGGAACAGGTGCTATCACCCAGTATGTCGATGTTGCACAAATCGTGCTCTACATGTTTTGGGCATTCTTTGCGGGTTTGATTTATTACCTCTTGCGTGAAAACCACCGAGAGGGTTATCCCATGGATAACGGCCATTTAAAAGGTGGTCCTGTTCAGGTGGGCTGGCCCGTTCCAGAGCCCAAGGTGTTCAAACTTGCCGATGGCCGCGAAGTATTAGCGCCTGACGTCAACCGCGTCGATGGCAGCTACTCAGCGCAACCCACACACCGATTTTTAGGTGCGCCCCTGGAACCCGTGGGTGACCCCTTGTTGGCAGGCGTGGGTCCAGGTGCATGGGCGGCTCGGGCGGATGAACCCGATCTTTACCACGGCAACCATATCAAGATCGTGCCCTTGCGTATCGCTGCTGACCATGGCGTGATGTCCCCCGATGTAGACCCACGCGGCCTGACTGTTTACGGCGCCGACAAGCAAGCGGCGGGCACAGTGAAAGACTTGTGGATTGACCGCGCTGAAATGATGTTTCGCTACCTTGAAGTCAACTTGAAAAACGGTGAAAGCGTCTTGCTGCCCATGACTTTCTCGCGCATCAAAGCCAGCGGCGTGTATGTGGGCGCCATCTTGGCTGGGCAATTTGCCAATGTGCCTAAAACCAAAAGCATGGAACAAATTACCTTGCTGGAAGAAGAAAAAATCACCGCCTATTACGGGGCTGGCACGCTGTATGCCACACCCGAACGTCAGGAGCCACTGTTTTGAACGTCAATCCCCACCACGAACACGAATTCGAGGCAGCCCCCGGCCTGCCCGAGCCCTTGCCTGCGGATGAACGTCTGTTGTGGCAAGGCGCACCCCAATGGCGCTTGGTTGCTTTGGATGTTTTCCATGTGCGCACCTTGGCTTATTACTTTGGCGCCATGATGCTGCTGCAAGCCACTTACCTGTTGGGTGAGCCCGAGCAACATCTTTTCAAACCTTTGCTGCTGAGCTTTGTGCTCAGCGCCATGGCGCTGGGTATTCTGAGCCTGATGGCTTGGCTCACAGCGCGCACAGCCCTCTACACCCTGACCAACAAACGCGTGGTCATGCGCATTGGCGTTGTGCTTACGCTCACCTTCAATTTGCCTTTGCGCATGTTGTCGGGTGCCTCGCTCAAAACCAATCCCGATGGTTCTGGCGACATCGCCCTCAAGTTAGCAGGCAACGACCATATTGCTTGGCTCAATCTGTGGCCCCATGCACGCCCTTGGGTGCTGCGTCACCCCGAACCCAGTCTGCGCTGCATTCCTGACGTGGTCGCTGTGGGTGAACGTGTGTTGCAAGCATGGCAAGCTGTCAACCCCCAAGTGCCTGTCATGTTGGGCGATATGGTCCCCGTGCAGTCGCTACGCCCAACCGTGCCCTCTGTGGAAATCGCCGCATGACGCCCACACTCGCCAACAACGGTTTGCCCGGTCGCCATGCGCTGACAGGTTGGATATTTGTTGGCTTTTTATCCAGCGTGTTTTTGGTGGTTGCTTTGCTGCGCGGCCAAGGCATGGAAATTCCGCAAGACCATAACCCCATCAGCTGGCAGCGCACACTGCGATTTGAGGACCGACCCAACGGCGATGTCGCTGTGATGGAAGGACAGTCCGCCATAGAAATCACCCGTTATGTGGGCGAGCAAGGTTTTGTTCGTGGCATTTTGCGTACCTTGTCGCGTGAGCGCATGCGTCGCGGCATAGGCTCGGGTCCCACGTTTGAACTCATCGGGCACACCGATGGGCGTTTGACTTTGCTAGACACCGCTACGGGACAACGCATCAACCTTGAATCTTTTGGCCCAACCAATATGGCGTCCTTTGCCATGTTGCGGCCCACCACCCCAGCGGCGCAAGCCGCGACCCAGGAGTAAACCATGACGACCACCGTATCCATGGAATTTGATCACGTCGAACTGCTTATTGGCAGCGTGGAAAGCGCGGCCGATGCCAACGCCAAGGCAGTGCGCAACACGGTGCTGAGTCCACGTTTCTACACCACCGACTTTGACGCCATGGACCGCCTTGATGTTGAGCCCGTTCGTGCCGAATGGGACGCCATGATGAAAGAGTACGAGGGTGACAACAACCACGATCATTTTCAACGTGACGCTGAGTTTGCCCAAGAAGTCCAAACCTTGATGCCTCAGCTCTCGCCTGAGATGCGCCAGGAGTTTTTAGACTTTCTGATCAGCTCGCTGACCTCGGAATTTTCGGGTTGTATTTTGTACAACGAGATACGCAAACATGTCACCAATCCCGACATCAAACAACTCATGACCTACATGGCCAGAGATGAATCTCGCCATGCAGGTTTTATCAACCAGTCGCTCAAAGATTTCGATTTGGGCATTGATTTAGGTCAACTCAAACGCACCAAATCCTATACCTTCTTCAAACCTAAATTCATCTTCTACGCAACCTATCTTTCCGAAAAGATTGGCTACGCTCGCTACATCACCATCTTTCGTCAACTCGAACGCCATCCCGACAAGCGCTTTCATCCCATCTTCCGTTGGTTTGAGCGCTGGTGCAACGATGAGTTCCGCCACGGCGAATCCTTTGCCCTCATCATGCGAGCCCATCCACATCTGCTGCGAGGCGGCAACTTGCTGTGGGTCCGTTTCTTTCTTTTGGCTGTTTATGCCACCATGTATGTACGAGACCACACCCGCCCCTTGTTGCATGAAGCCATGGGGTTCAAGTCCACCGAATATGACTACGAGGTGTTTCGCATCACGTCGGAAATTGCGCGTCAGGTCTTCCCTGTTGAACTCGACATTGATCACCCCAGCTTTCGCACTGGCATGACTCGCTTGGTCGAGCTGTCCATTGCCAACGCCAAAGCCAAAGAGCGTGGTGGTGTCATGGGCTTGATGGGGCAAGCCACCAGCGCCTTGGGGGCACTGTGGGTCTTTGCAAGCTTGTACCTGCTGCCTGTCAAACGCAACAGTTTGCCCAGCCAAATTCGGGTGCAACCGGCTTGGTAACGCTTGGCTGATATGACCGATTTTTTTTCGTCCACTGTTGGCGCTGCCCTGTTCTCTTTGCTCAGCTGGTGGCTGGGTACAGGTGCGATTTTGTGGCTGGTGCGCTTGCGTGCGACAAGTTTTCGCTGGAGCATGTTTGGCTTGAGCTTTTTGCTGGGCTTGAGCCTGTGGACCAGCGCCATCAGCATGCGTTCTCACTCTGTGCTCAATGCCTACATCGGGTTTATCAGCGTGATCGCCATGTGGAGTTGGCATGAAATGGCTTTTCTCACAGGCTGGTTGACAGGCCCGCGACGCATCGCTTTGGACAAAGGCTTGAATTTGCGGCAGCGCTTTGTCCAATCGGTGCAAGTCTTGCTGCACCATGAACTGGCCTTGCTGTTGAATTTTGGCGTGTTGGTGGCTTTGCAGCAAGGACAACCTAATCACATGGCGCTGTGTACCTTTGCCTTGCTGTGGTGTATGCGCCTGAGCGCTAAGTTGAATTTATTTTTTGGCGTGCCCTTTGTGGGCGAGCAATATTTGCCAGTGCATTTGCGCTACATCGGCAGCTACTTCAAACAAGCACCTGTTTCTTTTTGTTTTTACCTCACCATGGGTGTGTCATGCCTGACTTGGGGTTGGATGGTGTGGGAGGTAGAAAGTGGCTTGGTGTTGGTCAATGCAGCTTGGGTATTGTTGTCGTCCCTGCTGGGTTTGGCCATCATTGAACATGCCCTGATGGTGTTTGCGCTGCCCTTGCAAAAACTGTGGGGTTGGGCCATGAAACGCGCACCTTATCGCCCAGATACGTCTATTCCGGATTTACCCATGGCTGTGGTTTTACCCAAACGCGGAGACCCCGTATGAATGCTTTCAAAGTCACCGAAGAGCGTGGCCACTACAAAGTGCCGCAACAACCTCGTCGTGCCATCGTCATTGGCAGCGGTTTTGGTGGTTTGGCTGCAGCCATTCGATTGAGCGTGAAAGGCTACCAAGTCCAAATCTTTGAAAAATTGGACATGGCCGGTGGTCGAGCCTATGTGCACAAACAAGACGGTTTCACCTTTGACGCTGGCCCCACCATCATCACCTTGCCCTACCTGATTGAGGAGTTGTTCACACTCTGCGGGAAGAACATGAAAGACCATGTCGACTTACGCTTGATGTCGCCTTTCTACCGTATCCGTTTCGATGACGGAACACACTTCGATTACAGCAATGACGAACATGCCATGTTGGCTGAAGTTGCCAAGTTCAGCCCCGAGGATGTGCAAGGTTTTCAAAACCTCATGAAAGCTTCTGAGAAGTGCTTCGAATTGGGTTTTCAAGAGATGGGCATGATTGCCTTTGACTCTGTGTCTAAATTGGTCAAAGCCATGCCAAACTTGGTTCGCATGAAAGCATGGCGCTCTATTCACAGCATGGTGGCGCAATACATCAAGCACCCCAAGCTGCGCATTGTCATGAGTTTTCATCCCTTGTTGATCGGGGGCAATCCGTTTTCGGTCACCTGCGTGTATTCGCTGATTCACATCTTGGAAAACCGTTGGGGGGTGCATTCGGCCATGGGCGGCACGGGCGCCATTGTGCAAGCTTTGGTTAAGTTGATTCAAGATCGCAACATCCCCATTCGCTACAACACTCCTGTGACCCGTATTCGGGTGCAAGACGGTACTGCCGTCGGTGTTGAATTGGCCAACGGCGAATTCATCGCCGCCGATATTGTGGTGAGCAACGGTGACGCTGCATGGACCTACCGCCATCTGATCGATGCGCAATATCGGCATCGTTGGACTGATAAACGCATTGCCAAGGGCAAATATTCGTCTGGCCTGTTTGTTTGGTATTTTGGTACCGACCGCAAATACGACGATGTACCCCATCACATGATGGTGCTGGGTCCACGCTACAAAGAACTGCTGCAAGATATTTTCAAAAACCACAAACTGGCAAAAGATTTCAGCCTGTACCTCTACCGCCCTACCGCTACCGACCCCTCTTTGGCACCGGACGGTTGCGACAGTTTTTATGCCTTGTCGGTGGTGCCGAACTTAAGCAGTGGCACCGATTGGCCCGCCATCACCGAGCAGTACCGTGACGCCATCGCCACAGTGTTACAGGACGCGGTGTTGCCCAACTTGAAGCAACATGTGGTGACGTCCAAAGTCACCACCCCTCAAGATTTTCAAGACCGTCTGTGGTCGTACCAAGGCGCAGGTTTTGGCTTAGAGCCGGTTCTTACCCAAAGCGCATGGTTTCGCCCTCACAGTCGCAGTGAAGATGTGAAAAATTTATTCATGGTGGGTGCCAGCAGCCAGCCTGGTGCTGGGGTTCCCAGCGTGTTGATGTCAGCCAAATTATTAGAAGAGGTGGTTCCCCATGCCTTTGCCATTCACTGATCAGGCCGACGCCGATCTTGATGCCTGCGTTGAGATGATGCGCGGCGGCTCCAAGACTTTTTTTGCGGCCAGCCGATTTTTACCTCAGCGTGTTCGTTCAGCCTCGATTGCTTTATATGCTTTTTGCAGAGTTGCTGATGACATGGTTGATCAAGGTGGCGTCATCGAAGACAGTCTTCGCGTCTTGCATCACCGTCTTGATTTGATTTATGCAGGCACCCCGATCGACACCGTGGAAGATCGGGCGCTGAGCATTGTGGTGCATCGCCATGCATTGCCGCGCCATTTGCTAGACGCTTTGCTCGATGGCTTTGCCTGGGATGGTCATGGTCGCCAGTACGACACCATGGAAGATTTGCACGGCTACGCTGCCCGTGTGGCAGGCAGTGTGGGCGCCATGATGTGCTGGATCATGGGTCCTCAGCAGGCCAGTACCTTGGCCCGTGCCTGTGAATTGGGTGTCGCCATGCAACTGACCAACATTGCCCGAGACGTGGGCGAAGATGCACGCAACCAGCGTATTTACCTGCCCTTGCAATGGATGCGTGAAGAAGGACTGCAACCAGTCGATTGGATGAAAAATCCTGTTTGCAACCCTGGCGTGCAACGTGTCATCCACCGCGTACTCGATGAGGCCGATAGGCTGTACAAACGCTCCATGGCCGGTATCGCCGAGCTGCCACGTGATTGCCGTTGCGCCATCTTGGCGGCAGGGTTGATTTACGGTGAAATAGGCAACGAGTTGCGTCGATTAGATTTGGACTCGGTGAACCACCGTGCTGTGGTCAGTGGTTTTCGCAAAACCTTGTTACTGACACAAGCCCGTTTGCAGGCTGGATGGATTTTTACCCAACGCCACCCACCACAGCCCTTGGCAGGCATTGCCTATTTGGTCGACAACTGCCAATCGACCACGACCAAACGCATGAATTTGGAGGGTTTTCCCAACCGGGACATGCCCCAACGCATCGAATGGATGCTGTCGTTGTTTGAGCACTTGGAACACAACCGGCTGGAAAAAAACCAAAAGTCTTACAGCTGAACACCTTTGGTTAAGGCACCATCCACCACCAAGTTGGTGCCGGTGATGAAACTGGCCAAAGGGCTGGCCAAAAACACCACAGCGTTGGCCATTTCTTGCGGCGTGCCCATGCGGCCCGTGGGGTTCATGCCCAATGCCACTTTGAAAAAGTCGGGGTTACCACTTTCAATTTGACTCCACACACCGCCTGGGAAATAGGTATTGCCTGGAGACACGCTGTTGGCACGAATGCCTTTACCCGCCAAGTGGTAGGCCAGGCCTTGGGTGTAATGCACCAAGGCTGCTTTGAATGCGCCGTATGGACCCGACGCAAAATCGATCTCACGCCCTGACACGCTGGAGATGGTGATGATAGAAGGGTGTTTGCTTTTCTCGAGAAATGGCATGGCACTGTCAACCAAACGCACACTGCCCATCATGTCCACTTCGAAACCTTTTTTCCAACTTTCCTCATCAGCGCCAATGGCCAAGGCGCTGACGTTGGCCACCACGATGTCTATGCCGCCCAAGTCAACCGCTGATTTGGCAACCCAGGCTTTTAAACTCTCGGCGTTGCCTACATCGGCGACCGAACCAATGACTTTGCTGCCAGACGCGGACATGGCTTTGGCTGCGTCGGCAACTTCGGTTGCGTTACGCGCACAAAAGGCAACATTCGCACCTTCTTTGGCCAGTGTTTCTGCAATTGCGCGTCCTATGCCTTTGCTGCCGCCTGTCACGAGTGCGCGCAAGCCTTTGAGTTGCATGTCCATGGTTCTCTCCTTGGGTGGGTTGGAAGTGGGTGGCTGTTAAGAAATACGTTAGTGGTTGGAGGTCACGCCGGTGTATTCGCTGACAATATCCAAATCAGTCAAATGCTCGCGGGGAATTTCACCCGTGATTTGTCCCCGCTTGATGACCATCACACGCTCTGACACCGAGGCAATGAAATCTAAATTTTGCTCGACCAACACAATGGTGAGCGAACGCTGTTGACGCAAGGTGGTGAGGGTCTCGGCGATCTCTTCAATGATGGAAGGCTGAATGCCTTCGGTGGGTTCATCGAGCAACAGCAGTTGTGGGTCGCCGGCCAAGGCACGCGCCAAAGCCAAGAGTTGTTGCTCGCCGCCAGACAAAGAGCCGCCCATCCGATCCAACAAGGGCTTCAAGCGTGGGAAGTTGTCGAGCAAGGTGTCGAGGTCTTGGGCAGAGGCACGACCACGCTTGACCCAGCCCATGCGCAAGTTGTCGGTGACCGACAAATTGGGAAAGATTTCACGCCCCTGCGGCACATAAGCCATGCCCACTTTGGCGCGTTCATGGGGTTGCAGGCGACTGACGTCTTGGCCGTTGAAATGGATACTGCCTTGGGTCGGCAACAAGGCACCGATGATGCTGCGCAACAGCGTGGTTTTGCCCATGCCGTTGTGGCCCAAGATGCCCACGGCTTGACCTTGGGCAATCTGCAAATCAATACCATGCAGCACCGGAATGCTGCCGTAGCCTGCGTGGAGCTTTTGAATGTCTAGCATGCAGGTTCTTTCTGTTAAGCGGCTTTTTTGCCCAAATAGACTTGGCGTACCGTGGGGTTGTTCATCACAGCATCGGGCAAGTCTTCGGTGAGGATGGCGCCTTGATGGAACACGGTCACCATCTTGGCGATCATGCGTATGAAGCTCATGTCATGCTCCACCACAATCAAGGCGTGGCTTTTATTGATTTCCAAAATCAAGTCAGCGGTGCGTCGCACTTCTTGATCGCTCATGCCAGCAGCGGGTTCATCCAACAAAATAAGCGAAGGGTCTGCGGCAATCACCACCGCCAGTTCTACCCATTGGCGTTGACCGTGGGCCAACAAACCGGTGGTGGACTTTTGCAAAGCGCTCAAGCCCACTCGCTCCAAGGTGTCACGTGTGACGTCCAGTGCTTTGGCTTTGGGATAGACCCTGCACGCTGACAGCCACACGTTTTCCCACACCGACAAACCATTGAACAAACTGGGAACTTGGGTTTTGATGCCAATGCCCAAACGTGCAGGTACATGCGGCTGGCAACCTGTGATGTCTTGCCCTCTGAACAATACTTGACCAGAGGTGGGGCGCAACTGTCCGGTGAGCTGCTTGAAGAAGGTGCTTTTGCCCGCACCATTGGGGCCAATGATGCAACGCAACTCACCATCGCTGAGTTTGAAATTCACATCACGGGTGGCGTGCACACCACCAAAACGCATATTTAAATTGCGGGTTTCTAGCAAAGGGGTCGCACTCATGCGTCTTCTCCCTTGGCGAGCTTTTTGCCAAAGAGTTTTTGCAACACATCACCCAAACTGGGGATGATGCCTTTGGGAACCAATAAAACGAACACCACCAAAATAACGCCCAAGACCAAACTGGAGTTGAAAGTTTGTTGGGTGCCAATCTGGGTGGTTAACCATTGAATAGCCATGCAACCAATGATGGGGCCCACCAAGGTACCCAAGCCGCCCACAATCACCCACACAATGATTTGCGCTGACTGACCCAGACTGAAAACCGTTGGGCTGGTGAAAGAACCCCAATTGGCAAAAAAGCATCCCGACAGTCCGGCAATACAGCCGCCCAGCGTGAAGGCGAAAAGTTTGAAGGCACGTGCATCAAACCCCAGCAATGTGGCGCGCTGTTCATTTTCTTTGATCGCCACAATGACATGGCCAATGCGAGAAGAAATAAGCCAACGCAACCCAGCATAAATGGCAATCAAGGAAAACGCGCTGAGGTAAAAAAAGGCCACGGCATCCAGGCTGTCTTCGGGGTTACCTGGGTAATTGATCGATGGAATAGAGGGTATGCCATTGAAGCCGCCCAAGGGCGCATTGCCAATGCGCCACTCAGGGCCTGCGGTGGAATTGACAGAGTTGAAAAAAATCAAACTCACTGTCAATGTAATCACGCCCATGTACACATCGGAGAGGCGACCATAGAACATGAAGTAGCCCAACAACAAAGCAAACAAACCCGGCAGCGCAATGGCCAGCAAGACGGGCAGGGTACTTTCGCCCATGTTGACGACAGACAAGGCATAGGTGTAAGCGCCCAGCCCAAAAAAAGAAGCTTGACCAAAGCACAAAATGCCCGAGAAGCCCCAAATAAATGCTTGGCTGATGGCCAAAATGGCCATGACCACATAAATGGTGATTTGTATCAATGCAAAGTCATCAACCCATTTGGGGATGGCCAACGTGGCCATGATCCCAAGCAAGATCACCAAAACAGCACTCCAGGGGGATTCTCGAAAAGCGGTCACAACGATCCTTTGAAAAAGCGTCCAGTGATACCTTGGGGCAACATGCGCAGCATCACCACAGCGGCAATGAACAGCGCGACTTCACCAAACACCGGTGTGGTGATGAAGGTGGCCAATTGGTTAATGAGTCCAAACAAAGCTGAAGCCGACACGGTCCCCGCCAAGATGGCGCTGCCCCCGCCGATGACGGTGATAAAGGCCTTGGCAATGAAGGATGCGCCCATGGCGGGTACCACGCCCGAGACGGGCGCCAGCAAGCCCCCAGCCAGACCCGACAATGCAGCACCCACAGTGAAAGTGATGGAGTAGACACGGGTGGGGCTGATGCCCAGCACATCTGCCATGCCAGGGTTTTGCATGGTTCCGCGTGCAATCAAACCCCAGTCGGTGCTGCGCAAAACCCAGCGAATTGCAAACAAAAGCAAGACCGCAATGATGATCAAAGCCATGGTGTACAAACTCACCGAGTAAGCACCGATAGAGAAACTGCCCTCGGGGGTAGACACACCGGAAGTGGTGTTGCCAATGACAGAGGTCACCAAGCCCACACATAACAGCGACAAGCCCCAAGTGGCCAGCATGGTGTCAACCATGCGTCCATACAGGTGACGAATGATGAGTCGCTCGACAACGATGCCAAACAAGCCCACGCAAACAGGGGCGACCACCAGCATGGCAATCCAAAGATTGATGCCTGCTTTGGTCGCGAAAATAGCGCTGTAAGCGCCCAACATCAAAAATTCGCCATGGGCCAAATTGATGACGCGCATCATGCCAAAAATAACCGCCAACCCTGATGAAATGATCACCAGGGTGGCGATGGCGTACAGGACCTGTACGGAAACAATCAGTGCAAGATCCATGTACGCCTTCTCTCTTTCAATCTCTCAAACGTTCAAACGTGCTTAAACCTTGATGACGTACTGCTGGTTGTCAGCAGGGTTCTTCTTGAGGTTACACACAGCGCTGGTGTCGGAAGGCGCTTGCTGAGAAAACGTTTGCAGAATGTCGAGTTTTTTGTTTTTCACTTCAGCCAAGCTCACATCCAAAATACAGTGGTGTGAAGCACCGTCAACGGTGACCTTGCCGCTGGGTGCGTTGATGCTGATGCCGCTCTCAAGTGCTTCAATCACTTTCACGCGATCAATGCTGCCGGCTTTCTTGACAGCTTCTGCCCACAGCTTGAAGCCTTGGTAGGTACCCATGGCCAATTCGGTGACGTTGGGATAGTCGGCGCCGAAGCGCTTGTGGAAAGCAGCCAAGAAAGTTTTGTTTTCAGGCGTGGCGATTTTCTCGAAGTAGTTGTAAGACAAGACCATGCCGTTGCACTCTTCAGGGGCCAACACAACTTGCTCGTTGCCCACGGAGAAGGTGGAAGAGGCCATGGGGATCTTCTTCAACATACCGGCTGCGCCCCATTGGCGATAGAAGGACATGTGTGCGCCGCCGACCAAAGCAGACACCACAAAGTCGGGTTTGGCTGCTTCGATTTTGGCGATGGTGGGACCAAAGTTGGTCACATCCAAGGGGAAGAATTCAATGGCTTGAACGCTGCCGCCGCCTTCGGTGACATACTTTTTAACCCACTGTGAAGTGATTTGACCGTAGTTGTAGTCGGCTGCGATGATGTAAACCTTCTTGCCCCATTTTTTCATGGAGTAAGGAACCAGTTTTTGCACGGTTTGTGCTGGTGTGACGCCGGTACAGAAGGTGTTGCGATCGCAAACGCCGCCTTCGTACTGCGTGTTGTAGAAGTACAAGGTTTTGTTTTTGGTGAGCACAGGACGAATCACTTCGCGTGAAGCAGAAGTGATACCGCCGTGTACGACAGCGACTTTGTCTTTCAACGCAGCCATTTGAGCGTACTCGGTGTACTTTTGCATATTGGACTGTGAGTCATAGTTGACCAAGGCGACTTTTTTGCCCAGCAAACCGCCAGCAGCGTTTTGCTCTTCAATCGCCAAGGTCAAGGCGTCGACCATGGGTTTGCCGTAAATGTCCAAGCCACCTGACAAGTCGTGAATGCTGCCGACCAAGATGTCATCAGCGGCAAAAGCTGATGTACCAACCATGCCAGCGGTGCCAGCTGCGATGCCACCAGCGGTGGTCTGAATAAACTTTCTGCGGTCCATGTTGTGTTCCTCTTTTGTGTTGAAAAAACTAACGCTTACCAGTTGAGGTTCCCCAAAGGGAACCCCTAGACTGTACTTACATTTTTTTCCAGTCGCCCAGTTGCTCAAACGCATAAGCACCACGGTAGATGGTGCCCTCGTCCCAATGTTTACCAATCAGCATCATGCCAACAGGCAAACCGTCCACCAAGCCGCATGGCACCGACATGGCTGGATGGCCAGTGACGTCAAACGGACAAGTGTTGGCCAGCATTTCAAACGCACGCTGCACCACTTCTTCCACTTCCGCGCCTGGTTTGGGCAGAGGGGTCGCGGTCAATGGCAGGGTAGGCATGAGCAGCAAATCGTATTTCGCAAAAGCATCGTCATAGGCTTTGCGCAGTTGACGCGACAGGTTTTGCGCCTTGGCGTAGTAATGACCTCGGTAGTGTTGGATGAAGTATTCGCCCAACACCATGGTGAGCTTCAAAGTTTCAGACAACTCGTCGGCACGGGCCTTCCAACCGGCGTGGAAATCGATCATGCTGGTGACGTACAGGCCTTTCCAGTTGAAACCATGGCCGTTGTCTTTCATCATTTGCTGTGTTGCACCTTCGGCAGCGATGGGCAACCAAATAGCGGGACCCACCAAGTGCATGGGGATGGAGACATCTTCGATGATCGCGCCGGCTTTGGCCAAAGCGGCCGCTGCGGCTTTGACTTTGGCGTCAGAAGCCGCCATGGAGTTGGGCCAACCAAAACCTTCCTTGACCACACCAATGC
>Ga0114962_10002844_pt1 | contig 14236 bp, 9 predicted proteins | sample C_130820_MF_Meta_FD_87017 | JGI IMG/M metagenome (GOLD analysis project Ga0114962, IMG submission 87017) | Freshwater microbial communities from Lake Croche, Canada to study carbon cycling - C_130820_MF_MetaG | ecosystem: Environmental > Aquatic > Freshwater > Lake | place: Lake Croche, Canada... | reverse complement strand
CAGCCCTGGATCCCACGAATCTATGGCCCTCCTTCCAGAATCAGATCCCGAACTCTGTGATGATCTACGGGCGTCGCCCGGATCTCATTCCGCCCATGATTACTAGCGCCATGTATGGGCAGACAGCGGGCAGTGGGACAGTCGTCACGCAGTTAGTCGCAGAGCAGGCCGGCACGTCTCATACATTTACAGTTAGTCCGTCCCTCTTGCAACAGCCATCTCCCGTTGCAGGGTTACCGAACTATCTTACGATTGGGTTTGATACTGGCGCCTCCCTTATAACAGCAGATGGGCAGGTTGTCGATGGATCTGCCATTAATAACTCTATGCGGATAACCTTTCAAGTGCCTGCAACGCTCAAAGACCCCGTCTTTGAAGATGACAAGGCGGATTGTCCGTCGGGTCCGCTAGTCGCCACGCCGGCTGGCGCTGGCCTCATGGGCTCCCACTCCTGTTTTAATCCGGATGGCTCGTTCAACCCCTCTATCTTTTGCCTACAAGAGCTCTTCCAGGCAGCGGGAGGCACACAAGCGGGGACCGGCTGGCCCGGATCCACAGCAGCTGCAGCCGCTCTTGTGCAGAATGATCCGCAGACTGGCACGCCGTCTCTGGATGCAACCGTAGCCTACCTGAATAACCAGGCCCAGATTGCTCTCTATGGGATGGATCTCAACAATGTGGGAGTGGACTATCCGACTCTGAAGGCTGCAAGTCAACTCATGGTTGGACGCAATCCCGCGAATCCATGTGACACAGTGAATGCATCAATGGGCCCGCATTCGGTTGAATGTCTGGCCTATCTCTGGGCCGCCTCTGGGTGCAGCCCTGCTGGAACACTATCACCTATGGATGCGAATGCTAACATCAATCAGGCCAATGTCAATACAGCTCTGCAGTATGGTTCTGTGGCAGGCATCCAGCAGTTTTACCAGGGGATCACGACTACACTTAATAGCTCATCGGACTACGATGCACAGGATCAGGCCTCTTTAGCATGCTATAATACCTCTATCAAACAGACTGTGATCACCGGTTCAAATCCACCGGAAGTCTTCCAGGTGCAATCGCCAACCGGTAACTATCAGGTAGCGCAAGGAGATGCAGCGGCTACCTGTGCTATCTTTGGTGCACAAGTGGCGACGATGGCACAAATGACACAGGCCAACCAGGAAGGATATGAAACATGCACGGTTGGATGGGTAGCCGATTCTAATACAGCACAAGTCTCTATTACGAGTCTTGCGGATGTGCAGGGATGCGGAAATGGATTGATGGGTGTGTTACCATGGACCTCTTCTAGTAACTTGGCAAATGTTAACTGCTATGGAGTCAAGCCGGTGCCAGGGACAGAGAATGTCCTGCCGTTCAACTCCCAGCAATGGTCCCTCAATCTGTTGCCTGGGCAGAACTATACAAGCGGCGCTCCAAATCCTGGAGTTCCAGTTCCCTCCTAGAAATAAGAGGCCATGAGTAGAGGGTTCAATGTCAGGATTTGAACGGGATCAGCGATCGTATTATTTAAATGAAATAAATCGTGCACTCCCGACAACAGGACCAATCGATCAACGTGCTCTGGAACGTGCATTACAAGTCAGTGATACGATGGGGCCTCGCCAAGGGGGGACGCCCGGTGAAATGGGATCTCTTCTATCTACCTACAGCATGAACTCTGATGCACTACAGAAAGATGCAGCGTGCCGTGCCCGCACTTCTCCTGCAGGGATGAGGACTCCGAGTGACCGCACAGGATGTGGCTGGTGGTTTGTGCCGAATCCGACAACAACCTCTTCTGGTGCCTATGGAACAAAACGCGGACCTATGGCGACAACCTTGGATACGACCTATGGATCTGGGCAGTGGATCTGGGATCCTACTGAGGCGGCACAACGCGAAGGAATGAAGCAGGCGGCACGGGTGCAGGCGTGCCCCGATATCCAGTATGTCACGTATCCTAATATAGGATGGTGCCCCGGAACTAACATGGCACTGGTCACAGATGGCTATGGAAATCCAGCCTATCCGCAGGCAGCAGGGGGAGACTGTCCCGGGGGTGGCATTGTGACATCTGCTGCAAGCTGTCCTCCTCCCCCGCCTCCACCAGGAGCACCTCCCGGATTTGTGCCGCAACAGGTTCCCGGTAGCATAGCAGGTGAATGCAGCACGACTCCTCTGACCCCCTCTTGTTACCAGGCGATGCTTCCCTATGCAGGCTGCAGTCCGAACGGTGCGCTGGGCCTAGCACTCTCTACTGGCAGCTATCCTGGTCAGTATCAACCATTTAATGATGCCAACACGGCAATGGTGCAGCGTGGATTTACAATGGACTCCACTGTTATTAATACTGGTAATACAAGCATGAATACTGCGTTTGAGACTCTGGCAGAACTGCGGTATGAAGCAGCCGCGGGTAAACGTGATGCACAGAATGCCTGTTTCGATGCAACGATTGATTTTTGCCCTGGTCCGTCCGATACACAGACTGCTGCAAGCCCGTTTCTGATGAGCTGCATTAGGAAGGCGGCGATTGCGATGGGCTATCCCGCAGCTGCACCGATTCTCCAAGATACTATGGCTAGTTACTGGGCACAGACACAATACTATCCGAACTGGCAGAGTGTCATGACGGGTCTTGCTTATTGGATGGAGGATGCCCGCCAGGCGGGCCCGGCAGGTCTCTATGATGTCTATGGAATCAATGTGACGGTGCCACCACTTCCCTACCTGGCAGTCGACACCCAGTTTGCGATGCGTCCCAGTCTTACACCAGGAAATCATATTATATTTAATCCAACAAATGGCTGGGTTGTTCAGCCAGATTCCCCTGACAGATTGTTAGTTGCAATCAATAATGCAGCTGCAGGAAACTTGGCGGGCTCTGCTCGGTCACTGTATACACCGAATATGATTAGCATTTCTACATTTAAAATATCTCCTGGCAATAACGGAGTAGCGAACTATATCAGCATACAAAGCACACAGTATCCGGGATATTTTATGCGTCAATCGAACTATCAACTGTGGATGATGCAAAATCCAGGCGCAGATGAACAGTTTAATAGTGATTCCTCATTTCAGATTATTCCGCAGGGGAATGGATCTGTGGCCTTTCAATCGTATAACTATCCAGATCGGTATATCACTGCGGGCGATTCAAACGAGCAGCTGGTGGTCATACCTACGGCGAATGATGGACATGCTGTATTTTTAGTAACCGCACCGCTCCAGTAAATACGATAGTCCTATTAGACCAACGGGTATCCCGGGTTTGAATGTTCCTAGAAATAGTTTCTGTTGCCTTTGTATAAATGGAATCCGTGCCTCCCGCCAACCCGGCCCGCGCGGCAGAGCTGGGCGAGCAGCTCTACGACGCATGCAATCGCAAGGACGGCGCCCCCGCCGCGCTGGCCATCATCAGAGGGGGCGGGGCGGACCTGAACTTCAAGGGCGGGTATGGAGACACGCCTCTCATGATGGCCATCGCCCGCGGCCTCATCGACGTAGTGAATGCCCTCCTGGCAACTAAGAAGGTGGATGTCAACGCCGCTAACGAGTATGGCAACACGGCCCTGATGGCTGCGTGCTACAACTCCCGCGAGGACGCCGCGCTCGCGCTCCTGGCCGAGCCCAGCATCAACGTGAACGCGAAGAACAGAGATGGAGACACGGCCCTCGACTGGTGCGGCGAGGACAAGATGCCCGTCGTCCGCGCAAAACTGCTCGCCCTTGCGGCCACGGAGAAGGGCGCTCCTGCGGCTGCCGCAGCGGGGGGGGGAGGGGCCGCAATGGGGGGCGGCAGACGTCGTGCTACTCATCGTCAATCTCGTAATCGTCTCCGTCAGTCTCGTCGCCAGCAGTCTCGTCGCCAGCAGTCTCGTCGCCAGCAGTCTCGTCGCCGTCAGTCTCGTCGTCAGTCTCGTCACCGTCAAAGACAGTAGTCTTAATGCTTCTATCATCTGTGTAGCCTTCCAACATAGGTTTCAAATCCTCCATAAAAATCTCAGGCTCCAAGGAAATCAAGATGAGCCTGAGTGATTTTGTAAGGACTGACTGACGCTTATAATCAACAACTTCACAGCGGAGAGTTATAATCTTCGGTGTGATGTTTTCCCATTCTTCTTATTAAATGTGCCAGTTTGAAATGCGAAAGGCGAAAGGCCCATGAGTCTAATAACTAGTAACCTGCGATTATATAGTCGCTCCGATTGCTGATTCAAGAGGCGAAGTTCTAATATCCACCATATAGTCTGGATGATATGCAAAGCTCGGCCCACCGCTGACTGGATATTTCATACATCGTGTTACAGAACCATGCTCATGAAAATGAAGCTCGCAATCAATCGCCGCTGCCTGCATAATCTCCGACAGACCATCCGCCAGCTGCTGTTTATACACGGCAATCTTCAAAATCTGTTCATCCGTTGTCATCCCGTTATCTTTTAGCATCACAGACCGAGCCTTGGTCGCCTTCTGATCCTCCGTAAAGACAGACATGTAGGTAAAGATATCCACCACACGATCTTCCCACGGCAGATTCATATGACTGCAGAGACGAATCGCACGACCAATGACTTGCTGGATACGAACATTGTTCCAATATGGCTCCATAATATGCACTTGTCGTGTATTTGCCAGTGAAATACCTTCCGCTCCACTCTGTGTAATCATAAAGGCACGGCAGACGCGCCCGTCACGATTATCCGGTGCTCCCTCTAGGAGTTCCTGGCACTGTCTCTTTAATAACGGTGGAAGATTTACTAAATCTGCATTGTAGAGCTGCAGCAAGAGGCGGCGCTTTTCAAGTTCTTGATCGCCGGTATACATAATATAGCGTGGCCGGCCCTTTGTAGTTGGTCCCAGAAGGGTCACTGGAATACCCCATTGCCCATCGCCCATTTTTTGAACGTCGATCGGCAACCATTGTTCAGGAGAGGCCCGCAGTGCCGCTGCAAAGATACCGAGCCCTTCGAGACTCTTGAAATTGCTATACACTAGCACAGGGCCAGGCGAGGTTCGCATAGCGGCCATCATTGCAACATACTTGGGAGAATATTCGGGGAGCCCCTTGTCGAGAAACTGGGAGGCATTGGCTTCTAGACCTGACATGAGACCCCCCACGATCCTGCCAAGTTCTGTAGTCAGGGCAGGATCCACTTCTTGGACTGGTTCCTCTACATCGAGCTCTTCTTCTCCAGTCTCTGGTTCTACTCCTGCTACTGCTGCTGCTGTCGGAATGGCCCCTTCCATATAATCCCCGCGGTCGACTGCAACGGTTCGTGCCCTATCAATCCCCAAGACCTGCGTTAGCTGTTTTTCCGATAGCTTCGGTCTCCTGACCTCTGTTGGAAATACATAGTTACAGGCGGCACGTGTGGCCGATTTAAATCCCGTATTGACATCCTTTGTAGCTTGTGTATAGAGATCCACTTCTTTCTTGGTCATTGCGCGACCAGCCTTGACGGGTCCTCCTTCTTCTACACCGGTTCCGCCGGCAGCGTTTGCTTCCTTTTCTAACTCCTCTTCACGTGCTGCTACATACCCTGCAAACATATGGTCAGACATCGGCACCTTCACCTGCACATCCCGACCTACACGGGGCATTAGCTCTTCAGATCCCCCCTTATAGTAGGACACTAGACCGGAAATACGCGCTTTTAAAATATCGGGATACTGTATTTTAAGAGTGTTGACATTAATAAAGGTTTGAACAAATACGATAGGATTCTCAGGCAGAAGAGGGAGTGTGCGAATGCGAAACTGTGGCGTGGTATTCAACATGCTGACTGTGCCGCGTTCTGCTTCAAACTTTGTTCGCGCACGGAGCACGGCTTTTGCTGCTGCTGCTGATCCTGCTTTTCCTGCTGCTGCTCCTGCTGCTCCTGCTTCTCCTGCTGCTGCTCCTGTTGCTCCTGCTTCTCCTGCTGCTGCTCCTGTTGCTCCTGCTGCTCCTGCTGCTTCTCCTGTTGCTCCTGTTGCTCCTGCTTCTCCTGCTGCTCCTGCTGCTTCTCCTGCTCCTGCTGCTGCAGTTGCAGTGATTGATGCATCCAACACTGTGCGCGCCCCTTCCACAAGACCGCCTGCTGTAACAGATCCAGCCACTGTGAGAAATCCCGCATCCTCCATCTGTTTTAATAGAGACACCGCCCATCGATCCATATTGCGCTCTCTGGATGCCTGCACCGGTATCGCTTCAGGGCCTTCCACACGGACAAAGCCGCGTGTTGCAAAATCTGCACCCACTACCTTTTTAAATCCATACGGCACCGGTGTCACGTTCAATACAATATCCTTCGTATCTGTCTCCTCAATGGCGCAAAAATCAATCTCCTGGTGCGCACGAGCCCACTCCATGAGCCGAGACGCGGTAGCAGGCGAACGATCCATGGATTTTAGCGAAATCTCAAGAAGGCGGATTTCCCCTCCAATCATATTCATCAAGATTGCGAGTTCCTGTGCATAGTTGATCATAGGTGTTGCGGAAAGAGCCATAATCTTACATCCCACTGCATTCTGAAGAAGGCGAAAGAGAGCATAGCCGCGGGGATACCGAAACCCCACCCGTTCACGACCCAGCCGTTGTGTCCATGTAAACTCGCGCGGCTCGATTTCTTCAATCACAGAAGAGATTGGGCGACTTCCCAGTTTTGTTCCATTTACGGTGCGGACTAAGTTATGAATTTCATCAATGATGACGACAGAATCGTCAAATAATGGCTTTCCATTGCGGAGAGAGGCCATCGCCAACTGCGATAGTATTTCCGTAGTGATACCGTTATAATGGATGAACTTGAACCGGTGGTGCATGTGCTCCTGCTGTTGCTGCAAAATTGCCGCTTTGGTTTCCGGAGGCAGAGTATCCCAGTTCGTGGGCTTTGCGGGATTAGGGATCCAACCACCTTTCTGTTTCTGAATCGTTTCTGTAGAAAGTCCGAGCACATCACGGAGCCAAATGAACTCTAGTGTCTTGGTATTAGTGGGATCGGCAACTTCAAGAAAGGCCCAATGATTCTTGATATTGAGGGGAAAATAGCCGCATGTAACGATCTCTTTCTTGAAATTTGGAGAGAGAGTCGCGGGAGTCATTATGTAGATGGTCTTCATGCCGCCGTGATGAAGTGCCTCTGCGGCAGCAATCGACGTACACGTCTTGCCGACGCCGAGACCATGGTAGATAAGGAGACCGCGATAGGGAGAAAACTTTGCTAAGTAATCGCGAACGAGTTTCTGGTAATAGAAGGGTTCGCGCTTTTCGGGCCGTTCTTTACATGCATTTTTGTTAAATACCTTGGGGGCTTTTGTAAATGCATCGCTTTTCTCTCGTTTAATACGGGTTAAGGTGGGGGAATAGGGCAAGAATGTTTCTACTATAAAGCGGCGAAAGGAAGGTGCTGTAATAGGTCTATAGGGATTCGCATGAATATCAACAGGGTCACTAAATACTAGCTTTTTAATCGTCTGTGAATCGTCTACTAAAAACTGCCGGCGTGTAATAATAGGACCTGCACCTGCACCTGCACCTGCACCTGCACCTGCACCTGCACCTGCACTAGGAGTAGCAGCAGCAGAAGGCTGCTCCTCCACTACAAGTGTCACCTCCTCTTCTTCCCCTCCTTTTGATTCGGTTACACCTATACTACGATACGCTGCATCTGCTGCTTCTGATCCTAGTGCTCTTGCTGTCGGTATAATGGCACGCACTATCTCGGATGGTTCCGATGGTCGGGAGGCTGCTGCAGCAGCAGCGCCAAATCGAACAGGAGTATCCCCTATAGCGACTGTTCTTCTAGTTGCAGTAGAGGTTGCGGCAGCGATTGCGGCAGCAGCAGTATTGCTTATGAGAGAAGATCCTTTTGCAGCAGTTGCGGCAGCAGCAGTATTGCTTATGAGAGAAGATCCTTTTGCGGCAGTTGCGGCAGTTGCTGCAGTTGCAGTTTTTCGCCTTACCACAGGCCCCAATGTTTCATTTCTTGCCGGCCCAGCAGTTTCAATAGGTGCAGCAGTTGCAATAGTCGCAGCTGGAAGAGCCCCTTGTTCTGTAATCGTTACCTTCCTCAGCTTGGGCGGCTTAAACCCAAATGCAGGCTTCATCTAACTAGGGTTCTGGAATCTGTCCCAGAGTAATAAGCGCAAGCCGGGATGCTTCCTGTTCCGCATCTTTTTTATTACGCGCGATCGCTGTTGTGAGCACTTTTCCGTCTGGAAGAAGAACCCCCATCGTAAATGTCCGACTGTGCAGCGGCCCTTCTGTGCTTACTTCTTTATATCGTGGTGGCTGATGGTAGGTTGCCTGAAAGAAGCGCAACAACTGATCCTTATAGTTCGTATTTGTTGAAATCAGTTCTCCAAAATCAACATATGTCTCCAGGATACTAATAACCCACTGTTGCACATGCCAAAACGCAGTGGTTGGATCCGTTGCACAACGATCTCGGTAGATCGCCGCAATCCATGCCTCCAACATAGAACCAAGCATTCGATGATTCGTGCGCCCTCCGCATACTTCTTCCATGTGCCGACTGATAATAATCCAGGGCGCCATCCCTAACTTAAGGGCCAAGGTGCCAAGATGTTCATTGTTGACAAGTTCTGACCGCAGAGATGTCCAAAAGCCTTCCCCTTCCCCAGGATAGCGGCGTTCCAGGTAGTCCCCCACAATCGCATCCAGGATGCCATCGCCAACGTATTCCAGGTGCTCATTGTCAGCGAGTTTCAGCGGCATGCAATCGGCGGGCCGGGGCACTACAATCTGTCCTTCGTGTTTGTGCTCCTCACGGGAAACAAATGATTTATGCACACACGCTTGGCGGAACAGATCCACGCGTTTGGGCATATAGTTAGCAATCCTACGCAACTCAGAGTCCGGGATATCGCGATTACTCGGGTTCCAGGGATTGTAGACTTTGGGTTCAGCGGACATCCTATACTCTCCTAGAGAGATATCTGTTTAGACCTCTGTGTCTATCTACGAGGGCAACCTTAGACCTCTACAGATGGTGCAGAGCCTCATGCAGAGTGGAAGCCGCTTTTGCCCCCAGCACACGGTCTCCTACTGAGAGTGCAGCTAGATCCGCAACTGTCATGGATGCAATTGCTGCGAGTGAATGAGCTGCAAGAAGTGCCTCCACTTTCTTGGCACCCAGCCCCGGCACGGCCGACAGCATGGCAGCGGCCGTCGATCCCGCATCCTTGTTGCCCTTCTTGACGGCCGAAAAGGTTGCCGTGTAATCTGCAATCGCGGATGCCGTTGCAGCGCTCAATCCCTCTTCGGGGTCAAACACAGCCGAATCCTCTGTAAGTTGTGCCAGCAGCGTTCCACACCACCGGGCTGTCTCCTGGATAGACACAGAGGTCAGCACAGGGATTCCGTAACGAAGAAGAAGGCGAGTTGTAAGCCGCTGCAGCGTTTTCTCAGAGGTTGAGCCATAGGTGCGATCCAGCATGGGTGACCAGGCCCCTTCGAGGATATACAGGACCGCTGCACCATTGCCGCGCACAGTCATGAGTCGCGCCCGCTGCTCCCTATAGCGGCCATCCCGATTGCTCGCCGCAAAATCAGCATGACTCTTGCGTTCTACTACCAGGAGAGGGCGGCCATCTGCATCGGATGTCTGGATTATAAAATCACCGACCTCCAGTGCCTTCAGTGTAAACACGGTTCCCTGAGCTGTCAAGGATGCTGCCAGCGCTCTCTCCCTCACATCCACAATCAAAGTAGCCATATCCCTCATAGGCATTCTGTCTGTTTAACACCTGTACCATTTGATGTTTTGTTGTTTGGGCTTTTAGATCCGTATAGGCCGTGACCAACGCCCCGAGATCTCCTGTTCGCATATAGTCATCTAGGAGTGCTGCCTTTGCATTGTTCATGATGGGTGGGTGGATAGATAGATTCTGCGAATAGGCTTTATATCGGAAATAAGCCTGGAAACACAGTAGCATTTGACAGCAGACATGAGATGCCACACAGAATGCATATCATTGGGAAGGATATTCCAGAAAGCAAAGATAAGTATATTCAAGAAGAATACGCGCTGGAAGAGGTCGGGATCAACAGAAGAGTATGCCATATCAACACAGAACCATAGAGCAGCAACTAGGTGATCTAGGAGGTCGGGATTCAGATGATAGAGGATGGACAATGTAGTCCCTATAGTGCGGAAGTGCTGATAATACCAATACGTTCATTAAAGTAAAGCAGCCATCATATTTATAGAAGATACACTAGATAAAACCAAATGTATTTTCGCCACAGTAGGTCATATAGAGAAACCCGTCATTATCACAGTATTTAGTATACATCTCACGCATAAGAGAGCCTGTTGTGGGCAAGGAATCACCGCAGAAGACAAAGAGTGCTTGTTCGGGAGGCAGAGTAATCCGCTTCCGAATCACAAAGACAAACTGCCCCATGGTCAGTTCTGCTGGAACCAGAAACTTATTCTTATCGATCGTCGGAAGAACCTTGTCGCGGGTCGCCCGCTGGACAATGATAGGAATGCGCCCCGGAAACTTCTCACGAATGCGAATCGCCTCTGCTGCCCTCGCCTCAAACGAATGTTGGTTCCTGAAGTCCATCTGTTCTAGGTCCACGAGAAATGATCAAAGGTGGGACCAAATGGCCGCTCGAGACCAGGCACATAGCCATAGTAGGGATCCCTTTCATGCCTTTCATGTCTTGTGTCATCATCCTTGTGACGACCCCAGTGGCCCTCGGACCCAGGGCGGCTAGGCGGGAAGAAAGGATCAATCATCTCACGGCGATCTTCGCCTTGTTCGCCCGGATACCGGAATTTAATATCAACGGCTTCCCTCTTTGGATCCAAAATCTCTTCCTTTACAATCACTTCCCGCTCCTCTCCGCGCCTCTTTGGAATAAGTTCCGTCACTTCCCATTGGTTTGCACCGACCTTGACAACAACGGGATCATAGTTGGGATCATTCTCATAGGCCTTTGCGACCATCTTGGCGATTTTCTTCTCTTCACGGCTGATCTTGCAGTCCTTGTCGGGCTCGTCGAGAATGACTTCACCGAACCGCGCAGCGGCTTCTGTTGCAGAGTCCCCATAGCTATCTGTTGCGGAGCCATAGCGCTCCTCCACACGAGAGGTCAGATCGCCCGTTGCCGTAAACCCCTCTACAACACCACGATAGCTATCCTTTCGCCCCTCTGCCGTGAGTGGCTTATTGACATGATCAAAGGCACGATTCGATAAAATCATATTAAAATTTTGACGGGGGATTACCATCTCATCGCCCCGCTCAACACCATAAATGCGGGCAAACTCGAAATCATCCACCTTGTTGATCGGTGTCTTGGCATAGGTCTCTTCCGCTCCCTGCATAGGCCTGTCCGGATTGATTAGCACAGGCACCTCACGGGCCCCTGTGAGGCGCGGGATAGGGCATGTGCGAGTGAGCCCGGAGGAGTTCCACCACTGTTGGAAGCCATTCATATCCTGAAACTGCTTCCCCGATGGATGCAATACGAGAGATCCATCTGCCTTACGGTGGATCTCCTTCGGGCACACCGCTGCAGAGGAAGAGGACGTCATGAGATAGAATATAATAAGAACTAGGACTCCCAGTCCTGCTAAGATACCGACAATGATTGTCTGGTTCATCTCCATCTCTATCTTGTGTTGATGATTTTCGATGCATTCAGTAGGATGGTGAAACGGCACAGGATGACTAAAAAAGAGAAAGGGGCGCGTGTTATGCATCTGACATCTTCGCGTGACTACCGGATGGTAGAGTCGCTCATAGGGCGAGGACCGCGTGTCATCATGCTAATCTACTCTACCACATGCCCTCATTGTGTATCCTATATGCCCATTTGGAAGCGCCTGTGCAAAACACATGACAAGAAGGCACACATGGTGAGTATGGAGCACAGTGTATATTCAGAGACTCCGCTAGCTGCCAAGAAATCCGTGTCAGGTGTGCCGACAGTGCTCTTTGTGGGTCCTGAGGGTGACATTCATGAAGAATCCAATATCCGCGATGAAACGAACATGACAAATGCGATTACCGCTCCTGAATCGGTGGTGACGACGAACACCCCGCGCGACTCTCCGGAGGAGATGCCCATGTTACGCACGAGCGAGCTTGCGTCTGATGAGAATACAGACGACATGGAGCCTCCATTTAATGCCTCCGAATATACAGTGGCCTCCCCCTTTCGCCCTGTAAAGGGGCGGGAAGCAACACCGTATCCCGGTAGTGAAGAGAATCCTCTGTCTCCTCTTCCTGCGACACCGATTTATACAGAACCTATGACAGGCGGCGATCGTGACCATCATCAGAGGGGAGGGGACCCCTGGTCCGCCTTTGTAGCCGTTGCGCGCCAGGCAGCTCCCGCCGCGGCTCTCTTGGCAGCCTACGGGATGCTTCCTGCTGGTTCTCGCTCTTCCGGGCTCAACACTGCGAAAAAATATCGTTCCCGAACTCGCAGACGGACTCGCAGATACAAGTAGCACTGCAAAACTTGACCTTGATCTTGATGCAATGGCTACCCCGACATGACAACTGCATCCGAATCATTGCAATTTCAATTGCTAGGCGCCACGACAAAGGATGTGGCTGGCGCCTATCAAATAACGCTCTTTGGTTGTTCTAGCGAAGGCCAGAGTGTGAGCCTGAATGTAACAGGCTTTGAGCCCTTCTTCTTTATTGAGATTCCAGAGACATGGAACACGGCATTAATCGCCGCCTATCAGCGCTTCCTCACCAAGGGGCTCAAGGAGGAGGAGGCCCGCACCATCACATTCGCCGTTGAGGGTCATAAGTCTTTCTGGGATTTTAACAATGACCGGGAGGATCGCTTCTTGAAAGTGCAGACCGAGTCCAAAAAACTCTGGACTAAACTACGGGATATCTGCCAGGACAAGGAGACTGCTCTGCCGATTCCTCTTGGACCCCCCTTTGATACTACAGTGCGCGTCTTTGAGGCCAACATTGATCCTCTCCTCCGATTCTTCCATATTCGAGAGATCAAGCCGGCGGGATGGGTCACGGTAGCCGCTGACTTGTGGGAGGAGGATGACGAGTCCGTGACCACTACGACCATCCAGGCCATTACCTCTGCCGAGTATGTAGTCCCTGCACCAGATCCTATCCAGCTCACAGTGGCACCACTCAAGATGATGTCGTGGGATATTGAATGCACGAGCAGTCATGGCGATTTCCCGCTGGCCATCAAGACCTGGAGAAAGCCAGCGCGGGAGCTGATTGAGTGCGGCCTCACTCTATTCGGAACAGCATGGTCCGTCATTCAAGCCGCGATTGCTGGACACAAGGCTCCAATCAGTCGCATCTACATGACAACAGCACCAACCGCCATGGCGGAAGCGGCTGCGGCTTCGACTGCAGCGGCAGTCGAAACGGGTTGGCCAAAGGAGCTAGGAGGCGAGGATGCAATCGACAAGCTTGAGGCCTTTCTGACTAAGACACTCCCACCCCCTGACGGAGATCCGATTATCCAAATCGGATCAGTGGTCTATGTGAACAGCAAGCCCGTGCGGAAGGATATCTTTGTCCTTGGCACATGTAACAAGGTCGCGGGTCCCGCGGGTGGCGAGTATCCGGTCAACACCTATCCCGTCAGGACAGAGCAGGCACTTATCAAGGGCTGGTGTAAGCTTATTGAGGAGATTGATCCGGACTGTATGATTGGCTACAATATCTTCGGCTTTGATGACAAGTATCTCTGGGATCGCGCAACGGTGAATCATTGTAATGGAGCGTTGCGGGCCTTCTCACGGACGACTGATAAGCCGGTGCGCCTACAGGAAAAGTTTCTAAGTTCGTCGGCTATGGGCGACAATACCTTCTATGTGATCACGGGAGAAGGGCGACTCCACATTGACCTGTTAGCCTATGTCCGTCGTAACTCGGTGCTAGATTCCTACAGTCTCGATAACGTCACGGCGACGTTTATGGCGGGAAGCGTTGGTGGTGCAGGACCTATTCAACAGACTGCAACTGCAACTGCAACTGCAACTGCAACTGCAACTGCAACTGCAACTGCAACTCTCTGGACGATCCCCACGAAAAGCACCAAAGGCACAATCCCCGGTCGTTCCATAGTGCTCATGGATGAGGAAAATGACATTATTGGTGACAAGCTAGAAGTGGTCGCCGTAGAGCCCAAGGCACTCCATGTGCGGATGCCCGACGGGGGTGCTGCCCTTCGCGATCATGGCCCGCCACCCGTGCGTTGGTCACAATCCAAGGATGATGT
>Ga0114962_10002842_pt1 | contig 14239 bp, 13 predicted proteins | sample C_130820_MF_Meta_FD_87017 | JGI IMG/M metagenome (GOLD analysis project Ga0114962, IMG submission 87017) | Freshwater microbial communities from Lake Croche, Canada to study carbon cycling - C_130820_MF_MetaG | ecosystem: Environmental > Aquatic > Freshwater > Lake | place: Lake Croche, Canada... | reverse complement strand
TCACCCCCTGCTCTTTGATGACGGCGATGATCTCCTTCACATGCTGGGAGGAAGGATCCTCTGCGGTGATGACCCCCTTCACCGGATAGATCGTGAAGCCGTAGTCATGGGCGAAGTATCCGAGGGCATCGTGTGAGGTGACGAGCTTCCGTCGGTCATGGGGCAGTTCGGCAAGCTTCACCCGGATCCAGCGTTCCAGTTCATTGAGAGAGGCCAGATAGGAGGCAGCATTCTTTTCGTAGAAGTTGGCATTGGCAGGGTCAGCTTTTTCGAACGCCTCTGCCACCACCTGAGTTGCGACCTTCATATTCTCCACTCTGTGCCACCAGTGCGGGTCCTCCACTTTAGTTCCCTGCTCTGTCATCGTGAGGGAAGGAATCGTTCTTCCGACATTCACAAACTTGGCGGAGACACCTGCGGCCTCCTCCAGCTTGGAGAGATAGCCCTCCATCCCTTTGCCGGTGAGGAGGACGAGGTTGGCGTCGGCGACTTTCTTCACATCGCCGGGAGTCGGTTCGAACTCATGCGGATCGATGCCGGGTTTGATGATCCCTTCGACGATCACATGATTTCCACCGATTTGATTTGCAAGATCTGTGGTGACTGTGGAGAGGGAGGCTACCTTGAGCTCAGCACGAGCGGCGGAGAGTCCAATTGCAAAGAGTGAAAAAAAGATCAATGGATATTTATTTTTCATCATGATATTAATATTGCACTATCAATAGTTCCCTCTACTTTGGCGGAGGTCAACTCGCAATGTTGCGAGTTTTGGAATAATAAAATTCTTGGAATCTCAGGGACAACCATGAACAACAATCCATCGCTGAAAATGATGAATAGATATTCCATCCGGTGCTGGTTCTTGCAAATTCAGCTGACCCTTTGCCTTTTCCTCTCGGTCCCCGCATTGCTTCGCGCCGATCCTGTCGAGATACCGGATCCCATCAACTTACTGAACCAACAGCGACTTGCCGGGGAGTTCCTTGGCTACAGGCCGAAAGCCGAGACAAACGGCGTTGCACTCACGCTTCAGTCCGTCTCTGATCTGCTGGGTAATGTCCAAGGAGGAGAAAAACAGGGGGGCACCTACTCTGGTCTTCTAAACCTAGGACTTGCCGTCGATCTCCAGAAGGCCGTCGGTTGGGAAGGGGCCTCTTTTAAGAACACCTGGGTCTGGCTCTATGGAAACGATGTTTCCCAGAAGTTCATCGGGAATGCCTTCACCGCGAGTAGCATCGCGGGCTACTCGGCCTTCCGTTGCTACGAACTCTGGTTTCAGCAGAACATCTTTCAGGATGCGGCCTCTCTTCGAGGCGGCATGATCCCTGTGGATACCGAGTTCATGGTTTCCGATACGGCGAACCTTTTTGTCAACAGCACCTTCGGGACATTCGCACTCTTTTCACTGAATGTGCCCAATGGGGGTCCCACGTATCCGAGCGGAACCCCCGGACTGCGTCTGGCGTTGCAGCCTGCCTCATGGTTAACCCTAAGAACGGCCTTTACTCAGGGAAATCCCTTCGAGCAGCAATTGAATACCCATGGCTTTGACTGGAACTTTGGCAAAGCGGGTGGATTGCTCAACATCAACGAAGCCGCCGCCACGTGGAATAAGGATGCTGGAGCTAGGGGGCTTCCCGGAACCGCAAAATTAGGCTTCTGGTTCCTTACAGGGGAGGGGCCACAGGGTGCTGGTGGGGAAAGTTTTTCCTATGGATCACCGACAGCTGTTTCCTACAGCAGCGGTTTTTATGGAATCCTCGACCAACAGATTTACAAGCCTGTCCCGAAATCAATAGATCATGGTTCTGGAAAAAATCCTGTCTCTCAGGGCAAAGATTCTCTGATTGCGTGCGATTGCTCGGGAAAAGGACTCTCTGCCTTCACTCGTATGGGATTTGATCCCCAACAGGTTTGTGTGAGCTCTTTCTACACGGATGCCGGTTTTGTCTATACGGGACTGATTCCTACCCGAGACGCAGACAAGCTTGGCATCTCATTTGCCCTCGCAGATGTGAGTAGTTTCCTTCAGAACAAAGCTAATCAGCAGGGTATCTCTGGAGCCTCCTTCGAGGCGGTCTCAGAACTCACCTACTCGATGCGTCTAGCCCCAGCAATAGCCATCCAGCCTGATCTCCAGTACATCATGCACCCGGGAGGAACCCAGCAGAACGGGAATGCCCTTGTGATCGGGATGAGGGCTGTGGTGGATTTTTAATCAAGGGCTGGTTAGCATCTGAGGATGGAACTTCAGGAGCTTAATGACGGAGGAGGGCGTGATTCGGACGCTGTTCGCGAATTCTTCAATGGTTGGTCGCTTTACCGGCAGATCGTTGACAACGATTATCTCTACCATCGCTCCGTGGGTGAGGTTTTCTCCCGCTGGCTGGACCGTATGAACAGACCCTTCACCTTCCTTGATCTGGGATGCGGTGATGCGGGGTTCAGTACAGAAGTCTTGAAGGGAAGAACTGTGGTGACCTACACCGGAATGGATCTTTCCCCCGTCGCTCTTGATCTTGCGCGTCAGAACACTGCCTCACTCGGCATCCCCTGCAACCTGATTGTTGGTGATTTCCTTCTGTGTCTCGGTGCGCTGCCCGATGAATACGATCTCATCTACATCGGCCTCTCGCTTCACCACCTTTCCCGGCAGGAGAAGGAATTTTTTTTCGGCGAACTCCGCCGCAAGCTCTCTCCGGGGGGATCGTTGCTTATCTTCGATCCTGTGCTGACTCCCGGTGAGGCGCGTGCCTCCTATCTGGGTCGCTGGTCCGATCATGCCCAGTGGGCGTGGAGCGCGTTGACTGCTGTGGAGGTCGAGGGGGCCGTTCAGCACGTCACGACTTCTGATTTCCCTGAGGAACTCTCCACGCTGAACAGAATGGCAGTGGGCGCCGGATTCAATTCCGCTGAAGTACTCTTCATGGACCGGACAGACTTCTATGCCCTGATGGCGTTCAGTGTCTGAAATCCCACCGGAGTTGACGGGGCTCGAAAATGTTGCTCCCAATCGGGAGCAACAACAGAGTAAACATGGTGTAAAATCCTCCGGGGGGATTCTGATTTTGGTGTTTTTCAGCAACAAAGAGGCCTTCACCGATGAATTTCAGCGGTAGATGCCCCGCGATTGGCGCCAACTGCGTCCAATAGCTCTTTTTGGCGGAAAAGGCGGTGTTTACCCAGTTTGTGGCTAGGAAGGAGTCCCGTCTGAACATATCGCTGGAGCGACCGTACTGAGATGCCGAGTCATCTTGCCGCCATCCTGGAGTTGATGAATTCCGGATGATCCTGTGCTTCTGGTAGATCCTTTGTAGGCAAGCAAGCCGTGATGAGACGGCAGATCGATTCTGCTAGTTCCTGCGAGCATTGAGGGACTTCGACATTTGTGCGCTGTGGATTTGTGGACATGTCCTATCCCTTATCCAATTCAGGAAAACCGATCGCCGCTTTGGATTCTTCAAGGTTTTTTGGATTACGGGCTGAGCCTCGCTGCTATCCAAATCATGCTGTTTATCACGATGTGATAAAATGAACGCATAGTTCATTCCATGCCTTTAAAGTAAACTTTTATGTTGAATCAATTATACCCGTAAGGGTGCATTTTCTTTAAATAAATCATTGCTGCACCCCATCGGGTATAGTAATCCTTAAAAGAGAAATTATTATACCCTATCGGGTTTATTTATGAATGACACTTTGATTCAGTTCATGAAAGCCAAGCGAAAGGCCTTGGGTTTGACCCAGCTTGAGTTGGCAGATCGGGCCGGGCTTGGCCTGAGGTTCATTCGTGAATTGGAACAAGGGAAGCAAACCCTTCGCCTCGACAAGGTCAACCAAGTGATGGCGCTCTTCGGTCACAGGATGGAGCCTGCGCCATTTCGCAAGGAGGTAGGCAATGAGAAGAGCTGAAGTCCTGCTGAATGATCGCCCCGCCGGACTTCTGGAGGAGATGGAGGGTGGATACCGTTTCACCTACCATCAGAATTACCTGAAGGAGCCGAATGCTCTGCCTGTTAGTTTGTCTCTCCCTCTCCGGGAAGAGCCTTACGAGGACAAGCGGCTTTTTCCATTTTTCGATGGCTTGATCCCGGAAGGATGGTTGCTCGATATCGCCGAAAGAACTTGGAAACTGAACCCACGGGACCGGATGGGGTTACTATTGGCCTGTTGCCGTGACTGCATCGGCGCGGTGGGTGTCGTGCCTATCAGTGAGGAGGTGAGCCATGAGTGAGCAGTTCTGCAAAATCTGTCTCGAGGCCCTCCAGGATGGAGTGTCCGATTACCATCCCTCCTGTTCTCGGAAGCTGTTTGGATCGTCACATCCGCCCAAGCTTCCCTATTCAGCAAAAGATCTTGATGCGTTGGCGGAGCAGGTGATCCGGCAGCACATCGCTGTTCCCGGAGTCCAGCCGAAGCTCTCTCTCCACCTTGACCGCTCTGGGCGATCCGATTCGGGTCGATTGACCCTTGTTGGTTTGGAGGGTGGGTACATTCTGAAGCCTTCGGTGGAGAGGTTTCCTGAAATGCCGGAGTTGGAGCATCTCACCATGAACATGGCCCGATCTCTGAAAATCGAGACGGCGGAGTGCGGGCTCATTGATCTCGAGGATGGCAAAAGGGCGCTGATCGTTCTTCGTATGGATCGTGTGAATGGCGAGAAACTCGCCATGGAGGACATGTGCCAGCTTGGTGATAAGCTTGCCGAGGAAAAGTACCGAGGCTCCATGGAGAGCGTCGGCAGGATCATCCTGAGGCACTGCACCAATCCGGGATTTGATGTCCTGAGATTCTACGAGGTGATGATCTTTTGCTTCCTCACAGGCAATGCAGACATGCATTTCAAAAACTTTTCCCTGATCCGCACACCGGAGGGAGAAATCCGTTTTTCTCCCTCCTACGACCTGTTGCCAACCCATCTGCTTTTGCCATCAGATTCCGAGGAATCGGCGCTCACGATCAACGGCAAGAAGAAGCGACTTGGGCTTAAAAACATCCTGGCCTGCGGAGAGTCCCTTCAGCTCACGGAGCGTCAGATGGCCAATTCCTTGCGTCGGTTTGAAAAGGGATTGCCGGGTCTTTTGTCCGTGATTGAACGGGGATTGTGTTCCCGTGAGGCCAAAGATCGCTACAAAGAATTGTTATTGGATCGCTGGCAACGGTTGGGGAGGAGTATCGAACATGCCAGTGAGTGATATCAGAAGAGGGGCTTGTTTCTGACTGCCTACGCATTTTCGAATCCTCCTCGGTGAATGAGCGTGCGGTGTTCAGCAGTGATCCCTCCTCCAAAAGGTAACAAAAGGTAACAGAAATCTGGCCAATGGGGCGCTATCTGGCGCAAATCACGGATGGGGAGGTGTCACCCGTAGAGCCTTTATTTATAAGGCTAAAAGAGGGAAAACCCACTCTTTGGATCCCACCGGAGTTGACGGGGCTCGAACCCGCAACCCCCGCCGTGACAGGGCGGTGCTCTGACCAATTGAGCTACAACTCCAGGAATGTCTCGGAACAAAACCAAGGGGTGATATCATCCACGCAATTTCATTCCGGGCAATCTTTTTTGTGACTTTCCTGCGGATGCCGGTCATTCTTTCGGAAACAAGACCATGGCTTATCCATCCTATGCTGCGTTCCTGAAAGCCCTTGAAGAAGCCGGGGAACTCCGGCGTGTCGCTGAGCCCGTGGCCACTGAACTCCAGATCACGGAGCTCGCTGATCGCGAGATGAAGTCCCCGGGCGGAGGGAAGGCTCTGCTGTTCGAGAAGCCGACGATCAACGGCAAAGTCTCCGCCTTTCCCGTGGCCATCAATGCTTTGGGATCCAAGCGCCGCATGGCGATGGCTCTCGGACTCGACTCCGTCGATGAGCTTGCCGGGCAACTCGAGTTCCTGATGAAGGCGAAGCCGCCGAAGAGCTTTGCCGATGCACTGAAGCTTCTACGAAACGGAATCGATCTGATCCATGCCCGTCCCCGCGCCGTCAAGAGCGCTCCCTGTCAGGAGGTTGTTCATCGCTTGGGAGAGGAAAATCATGGGGAGCTCTTCTGTCTCGATCATCTCCCGATCCTGAAGTGTTGGCCACAGGATGGAGGAAGGTTCATCACCCTTCCAACTGTTTATACGAAAGATCCCGATACGGGTGAGCGGAATGTCGGCATGTACCGGATCCAGATCTACGACGGTCAGACTACCGGCATGCACTGGCAAGTGCACAAAGTCGGTGCACGTCACGGAAAACGTTACTATGAGCGCGGCGAGAAGATGCCCGTAGCCATCTGCCTCGGAGGCGATCCTGCCTTCACGCTGGCCGCCACGGCACCACTGCCTGATGGTATCGACGAGATCCTCTTCGCCGGGTTCGCCAGAAAGAAGTCGGTCGACCTTGTCACGTGCGTTACCCAGCCGCTGGAGGTACCCGCCGAGAGCGATTTTGTGATCGAGGGATATGTCCAGCCTGGCGAGATGCGACCCGAAGGTCCCTTCGGCGACCACACCGGATTTTACACACCAGTGGATGATTATCCTGTCTTCCATGTGACGGCGATCACCCATCGCAAGGAGGCCATCTACCCCTGCACCATCGTCGGTATTCCTCCCATGGAGGATTTCTACATGGGGGAGGCGAGCGTCAGGATCTTCCTGCCGATCTTCAAGATGAACTTCCCCGAGATTGTCGACATGGCGCTCCCGGCTGAGGGGACCTTTCACAACCTGGTCTTTGTCTCGATCAAGAAGCAGTACCCATGGCAGGCCTTCAAGGTGATGCATGGTCTCTGGGGTATGGGGCAGATGATGTTCGCGAAGTACATCGTCGTGGTGGATCATGACTGCGACGTGCAGAACACCTCCGAGGTTCTCTTCCGATGGATGGCCAACACCGACCCTCAACGCGACAGCATCCTGACCAAGAATCCACTGGACAGCCTCGACCATGCTCCCACCGTACCGAACATGGGAGGGCACATGGGATTCGACGCCACCAAGAAAATTCCCGGAGAGGGCTACACCCGCGGCTGGCCCGATCTTGTCAAGATGGATCCCGCAGTGAAGTCCTGGGCGGATGGGTTCAGGAGATAGGAGATAGGAGATAGGAGATAGGAGATAGGAGATAGGAGATAGGGAGATGGGGAGGAACTACTCGTGATGCGAGCGACCTTTCATTCCTCACGCCCCTTGTTTTTTTCCTCCGCGCCTCCGCGCCTCCGCGGGAAAAAACTGCAGGCTGTGAGTCGGCTTCTCCCCGACCGCTATCTTCTACCTCCCCAATGCCCTCTCAGCGCCTCTGCGGGATCCATTCCTCGGTCTCAGCTCCTTCGAGGTCATCACCCGGAGCAGGAGCAGTAGTTTCCTCAATGTGGGGACCCGATAGCGCTTGGCGAAAACATCGTAGCGGTCGCGGTGCATCTGCAGTAGGAGATCGCGGTACATTGCGCTCATGAGTCGGGCGGGTCGCATGAGTCGGCGCTGATTTGCAGTCATCTCAGCCCATGCGAGCTCGGCCTTGGCGAAGAATGAGTCCGCCCGCTCGGCCTGGTGATTGAGCAGGTGGGTCATGGCGGGCGAAGGGATGCATCCAAGAAGATCGTTCTGACGGACTCCGAAGCGCTCCAGATCCTCAAGGGGTATGTAGATCCGGCCCATCGAGGCATCCTCGGCGACATCCCTCAGGATATTGGTCAGTTGTAAGGCGATCCCGAGTTGCTCGGCATAGCATTTCACATCCTTGCCCATGGCGTCGGAAGTCTTGGCTCCGAAGATCCTGACGCTAGTCAATCCCACAGCTGATGCGACCCGGCGGCAGTAGATTTCCAGATCCTGGAATGTCGCGTAGAGGCAAAGCTCCTGATCCCCGACATCCATAAGCATCCCCTGCACGATTTGCTCGAGAAGGTGGCAATCGAGATGTCGCCGGGCAATCATTTCGCGAAACCCCTCGGGAAGTGATTGTCCGTGATCCGGCTTGAGTGCCTCCAACCAATCATTCAAAAGATCGCGTTTCTCTTCGGGGGTTATTTCCTGCGAGTCAGCGATGTCATCGACTGTACGGCAGAAATCCGAAAACAGAAGGGCATCGCGCCTCCGTTTTCCCGGTAACAGGAATAATCCCAGCACCAGATTGGAGCCTCCCCGACGGGCGGTGGAAATTTTCAGGGGTTTCCGTGATTCAATAGGTGAGGGATTCATGGGTTCAGAATCAGTATCCAGAGCACACCTGCGGAATCGGGTCATTGCAATCAGTCTTTAACTTTTAGCTTTCCGCTTTTTGCTCCGCCACGGAAGGTGACGGAAGGATGACACTGCCCAACCAGATTACCATCGTCAGAATCCTGCTGATTCCGGTCTTTGTCGTGCTTGCGATTTATTATGGAAAGACTGCCGCGGCAGGTCATCCCGATGAGCATCTGAGATGGGCCACGATAGCCATTTTTCTTACGGCTGCCCTGAGTGACGGGATTGACGGGTGGATTGCCCGCCGATATCACCTCAAGTCCCGCTTGGGTGCCATTCTCGACCCCATCGCCGACAAGGGACTGATGCTGACGGCTATCATCACCCTGAGTGTCACCAAGTGGCCCTATGAACTTCCTGTCTGGTATCCGGTGCTCGTGATCGCCCGTGATATCATTATTGTCGTCGGATGCGCGGTGCTCCGTCTGTTGAACGATCACTTGGAGGTGAGGCCTTCGTTTGCGGGAAAGCTCTCAACCTTCCTCCAGATGCTTACTGTGGCCGTCGTCATGTTGCAGTGGAGTCACTGCGATCCAGTGGTCTGGGTATCCGGAGCTGTCACACTTCTCAGCGGCATCGGCTATGTCACCGCCGGCATCAGACAACTCCAGGATGGCGGTCACACCGTTCCCATGACACGCTCAGATCAGCCAGCTCCCTGAGTACGGACAACATTTTATTTTTTCATGAGACGCGTAGCCATTGTCGGTCGCCCCAATGTGGGCAAGTCCTCCCTCTTCAACCGTCTCATGGGACGCCGGGTGGCCATCGTCCATGATCAGCCCGGAGTGACCCGTGATCGACTGGCCGGCATTTGCAAAACGGGCCCGGTTCCCTTTGAGATCATTGACACGGGAGGCATCGGCGATGCGCCGGATCCAGACTTCGCAGAGGCCACGCATACGGCAGCCCAGGCCGCAATCGCCAGTGCCGACTTGCTTCTCTTTGTTGTCGACGGTCGGGCCGGGCTCACGCCACTGGATCGGGAGCTTGCGCGGATGCTCCGTTCCGGAGGGCGCCCCCTGATCCTGATCATTAACAAGATTGATCAGGAGATGCATGAATCCCTGGTGGCGGATTTTTTCCAGCTAGGCTTTCCGGAGGTTTTGACAATCAGCGCCGCTCATGGCCGCGGCACCCATGATCTGCTTGCGACGATCGGTGAAAAACTGGGTGACTTTGGAGATAACGGGATTCCCGAAGAAGGTTCCTCTCCCCGTCTGGCAATCGTCGGTCGCCCCAATGTGGGCAAGTCCTCCCTTCTGAATCGTCTCCTCGGCGAAGAGCGCAGCATTGTGAGTAATATCGCCGGGACCACCCGGGATGCGCTCGATGTGAAATGCGAGCTCGGAGGGGAACCCTATGTCCTGGTCGATACCGCCGGTCTTCGGCACCGCTCGCGGCCCGACACCTCGGTGGAGATCTTCAGCGCCATGCGCTCCGAGGAGGCGATCCGCCGAGCCGATGCAGGTCTGCTCGTGATCGACGGGGAGAGTGGAGTCACAGCGCAGGACAAGCGTATCGCGGGCATGCTTCAGGAGTCCCAGAAAGCCTGCATCATCTTACTGAACAAATGGGATCTCGTCCGTAAGGAGGACGGAGGCCGCGCCTCCCAGGGCGATCAGTCCGAGGTCATCCGTAAGGATCTTTTCTTCCTCGATTATGCACCGGTGGTTTGTATCTCAGCCAAGACCGGGCAGGGATTCAGCCGGATTTTTTCGGCACTCAAGAGCGTTCGTAAGGAAGCCGAAACCAGGATTCCAACGGGGGAGCTGAATCGTTTCTTTCGGGATATTTTCGAACAGCATCCTCCCCCGACGAAGTCTGGGAAGCGCTTCAAACTCCTCTATGCCACGCAGGTGGTGCCCGAGGTGCATCGGCCCTTCCATCCTCCCGAGTTTTTGCTCTTTGTCAATGACCCTGACCTGATCATCGACTCTTACCGCGAGTATCTCTTCAACCAATTCCGTGAGCGCTGGCCCTACCCCGGCCTGCCGATTCGTTTGCGCATGAAGGGACGTGAGTCCCGTGAGGTGCAGGATCGTAAAAAGGAGAGCCGGGCAGCCACGGATGCCGCCCTAGCTGATCCAGAGGAGGGAATGGTGCCGGAGAAAAAGCCAAAAGCCCCCCGCCGCCCGCTGGTGAAGGCAGTGCCTCGTCCGCGACGCGCCCCCTCTCATAAGCCACAGAAACGGCTCGGCGGAAAAAAAACCGCCGCTCCCCGCAAGGGGCGTGCGCCTCGGCGTTAGGACTCCTGCAACTAAGCAACAAGACAATTCCGCTCCTTGCTAAAATCTATAGTTGCTCTGAGGGAGAATATTCTTTCACCCTGCCAAATCAGTATGACCGTTGGAAAGTTGAGTCGTTGACAGGTCACTTGGCTCCCGATAATTCAATTCTTCATGAACAACTTTTCTTTTCCCGCAGAGCCTTCCGAGAAGCAGAATGTCATCGAGAGCGCCATCGGGCGCTGGTTGGTCGTGGTCTTACCGGTTGTCCTGATCGGCCATCTTCTGGGTGCTTTCGCCATCGTGGCCGCCCTTATGTCCGCCAACTTCAATATCCTTGGCTGGCTAGAGTAAGCGCCGTGTGCGGCGCAGTAAGAAGGTAAGAAAGTCCCCAGACTTTTTACTTTCGTACATGTCACCTTTTACCAGTCCTACGGCTCCGGATGTTCCACGGCAGGATCCTTTTCTGCCGGATGTGAGCCGATCTGGCCGTGATTGACATAAGCATGGCCTTGGAGATGGGCCATTGCGGAGCAGAGGCATCCCCCTCCGATGATGATCACTCCGGCGATGTAGACCCAGAGTAGCAGAAACATCATGCTCCCCATTGCGCCGTAGATGGCGCTGTAGTTGATGAGTTTCGGAACAATATTGACGAAGAAGGCCTGCCCCACTTGAAGGAGGATGGCCACGAGCAGCGCCGGGATCCAAATTTGGACAAATCGGATTCTCTGATGCGGGGCGAGCATGAAAAGCACGGTGAAACAATAGAAAAGCACTAGGGTGCCGCCGACATAGCGGCTGAAATCCACGACGGCCAGTGCATGGGCGACGTTGAACAAGGGGAAATGCTCATTAATGATCGCCTCCAGAGAATGAAGCAAACGAGCCAATCCTTGAAGCACTGCGGGAATGACCGTGCCGAGGAGCAGGGCTCCCGACATGGCTAGGATCAGAAGAAGATTTTTCACCGGCATCTGCCACCAGGGGAGTCGGCGTGTTCCCCAGGCGTGATTGATCGAGAGCACAAGGGAGTGAAAGAACCGCAGTGAGGCCCAAGTCAGAATCAGGATCGAGACGATGCTGACACTGCCACGCGCCTTTTCCAAACCTCGCACCATACTCCAGAGAAGCTCTTGCTGCTCCTCCCCGATGGGAACAAAACGGTGGATGGTGGTGAGAACCGTGTCGCCGGGGAAGAAATAGGAGCCGATGGTCAGAAGGAGTGCGACGAGCGGCACGAGTGAGAAGAGGGCGTAGTAGGCAAAGGCGGCGGCGTTCTCCCCGCCGTTAATGCGTGAGTAGATTGTCGCGGTTTCTCGGATCAGTCGCCAAAGATGGACTGCTGACCTAACAAAATGACTTGGCATCAACTTGTCTCGGTTACCATCGATCATTGTCATGGAACAGGAGCTAGGAGCTAGGAGCCTAGGTGTTACGGACTCAGGCGTTCGATGACCCACTCGGTGCCACATGTTGACTCCCCCTGCACCGGGCGCCGGTAGCGGAAGCGGTCATGGAGGCGGTTCGGCCTGCCTTGCCAGAACTCGATTTTCCTTGGGGCCACCTGATAGCCGCGCCAGAAATCGGGCACTGGTATTTCCTGTCCGGAGAAGCGCTCTTCCAATTCCGTTGCCTGCCGATCAAGCGTTTCGCGATCGGGGAGCACCATGCTCTGGCGGGAAGCCCATGCCCCGATACGACTACCACGCGGACGGCTTGCGAAGTAGGCCTCCGTTTCCGAGCGGGGAAGGATTGAGGCGATACCGTTGATCTGAATCTGACGCTCGAGGGGCTCCCAGTAGAAGAGAAGCGAGACGGAGTTGTTTGAAGCAATCTGCAAGGCCTTACGGCTGCCCATATTGGTGAAGAAGCGAAATCCGGTCTCATCATAACCCTTTAGTAGCACGACACGGGAGGAGACCTCTCCTTCTGGAGAACTTGTGGAAAGGACCATCGCGGTCGATTCCAGAACGGCCGGGCAGGCGGTCGCCTCATTCAGCCATGCATGGAACTGAACGAACGGATCATGAGCGAGGTCTGTGCCCCGGAGTTCAGCGTGATGATAGTCACGACGGAACGAAGCCACGTCGAGAAGATCGGGACGCTCGGTTTGTTCCATTTTGTAATCATGCAACAGGCACCGCCCTGTAGGCACCCCTAAAATTGAACGCAAATTGCTTTTGACAGGAGAAGATCCGCGAATCATTCTTCTAATCCGCTTTTTCTCGAAAAGCATCGTTGCATTGTCGTCGCTAGAACATAGTACCGGCCGCTGTGACGGTCATTGCTTTTAAGGAACTGTGGAATCGGCCCTAGCATCCCGAAGGTCGCTGTTCTTTCAATAACTTGGCCGGTCTCAGGACCGGGCAGGCCCATGTAGCTCAGTTGGTAGAGCACGTCCTTGGTAAGGACGAGGTCACCGGTTCAATCCCGGTCATGGGCTCCAGAGGAACGAATCACCAAAAAACAAAACAACCAGCAACAACCCAACATTATGGCAAAAGAAGCCTTCAAACGCGAAAAGGATCACGTGAACATCGGCACGATCGGGCACGTTGACCACGGCAAGACCACCCTCACCGCCGCCATCACCACCGTGCTGGCAAAGACCGGCAAGGCCCAGGCCCGCGCCTACGACCAGATCGATGCGGCCCCCGAGGAGAAGGCTCGCGGTATCACCATTTCCACCGCCCACGTCGAGTACGAGAGCGACAAGCGCCACTACGCTCACGTCGATTGCCCGGGACACGCCGATTATGTGAAGAACATGATCACCGGTGCCGCTCAGATGGATGGAGCGATCCTCGTCGTCAGTGCCGCTGACGGTCCGATGCCACAGACCCGTGAGCACATCCTGCTCGCCCGTCAGGTTGGCGTTCCTTCGCTTGTCGTCTTCATGAACAAGGTCGACCTCGTTGATGATCCGGAACTTCTCGACCTCGTCGAGATGGAGGTCCGTGATCTCCTCACGTCCTATGACTTCCCAGGTGATGAGATTCCCATCATCAAGGGTAGCGCCAAGAAGGCCCTCGAGGGAGACCCCGAGCAGGAGAAGAATATCCTTGCCCTCATCGAGGCCGTCGACAGCTATATCCCGATGCCTGAGCGTCCAAAGGATCAGCCTTTCCTCCTCCCCGTTGAGGACGTCTTCAACATCGAAGGTCGTGGCACCGTGGCCACCGGCCGTGTCGAGCGTGGTATCCTGAAGAAGGGTGAGGAAGTCGAGATCGTTGGTCTCCGCGACACCCAGAAGACCACCGTCACCGACATCGAAATGTTCCGTAAGCTCCTCGACACCGCAGAGGCCGGCGACAACGTCGGAATTCTGCTCCGTGGTGTGAAGAAGGACGATATCGAGCGTGGTCAGGTCATTGCCAAGGTCGGATCAATCAAGCCCCACAAGAAGTTCAAGGCCGAGATCTATGTCCTCAGCAAGGAGGAAGGTGGTCGTCACACCCCGTTCTTCACGAACTATCGTCCTCAGTTCTACTTCCGCACGACAGACGTCACGGGTTCCGTCAAGCTGCCCGAGGGTGTCGAGATGGTCATGCCTGGTGACAACGTCGCTATTGAAGTCGAGCTCGGCAGCCCGATCGCCATGGAGAAGACAATCCGCTTTGCAATCCGTGAAGGCGGCCGTACCGTGGGTGCGGGCCGTGTTTCGGAGATCATCGAATAACACATCGCAAGAGCCTAGGCCAGTAGCTCAATTGGTAGAGTAGCGGTCTCCAAAACCGTTTGTTGGGGGTTCGAGTCCCTCCTGGCCTGCTCTGCATCTTT
>Ga0114962_10002839_pt1 | contig 14247 bp, 10 predicted proteins | sample C_130820_MF_Meta_FD_87017 | JGI IMG/M metagenome (GOLD analysis project Ga0114962, IMG submission 87017) | Freshwater microbial communities from Lake Croche, Canada to study carbon cycling - C_130820_MF_MetaG | ecosystem: Environmental > Aquatic > Freshwater > Lake | place: Lake Croche, Canada... | reverse complement strand
ATATCCAAATTGATTTGGAGCCCCTTGATCGGTTCCCTTAGAGTCATCAAATCCAATCATATTTTTAATTTTAAAAATCAAACCTGGGGGCAATTTACCAAAATTGGGATTATTCAATACTTTTCGCATTTCCGGACCTATTTTTCCAGCATATTGATTTTCCAAATAATAACGAATATCAACATCAGAAAATCCTAATAATTTTGCGTATGGATAATCATTCAGATATCCAAATTGATTTGGAGCCCCTTGATCGGTTCCCTTAGAGTCATCAAATCCAGTCATATCTTTAAGAATGACTAATCTGTTATGAACAATAGATCCTGCTATCATCGATTCTTGAAAATCTTTCGTAATCAACACCTCTTTATTTCCAGGTAATCTAATAATGTCTCCAGGATAAAGAGTAATAACTTCTCCTGGATTATATGGAAGAGAAGTTTTTCCATCAACATTTTTAGATACGCTTTGACATCTATTTGCATAAATCCTTCCAATACCTCCCCTATCACCATTTGGTGCAGGAATATATCCATATCCAGAATCTATTATAATGACATCAGTAACTCCAGTAATAGTAGTAGTTCCAATACCAGCAGTTCCACCTCTAGTACCTCCAGTAGTTCCAATACCAGCAGTTCCACCTCTAGTACCTCCAGTAGTTCCAATACCAGCAGTTCCGGATCCGGCAGTTCCACCCGCAACAGTTCCGGATCCGGCAGTTCCAGTAGCAGTGTTTATAGTTATTGGTCCAATAACGGCAATTGCATATCCACCAGTACCATTTCCACAATCATCTTGAAATGCAACAAATGGCGCACTAGTATAATTTCCAGGATTAGTAATATTAACACCCAATATATCTCCTGCTGCGCCAATGATTGCATTTCCAGTAGCAGAACTAGAACCATTTCCACCCCAAAAAACTACATTTGGTGGCCCACAAGCGAAGGTATCCAATCCACAACCATTTAATACATTATTCAGAGCAGATTCTACGTCAAAATTAAAATTAAAAGTTCCGGATTCGGGCAAATCAATAATTTTTGAAAAACTATTTGCAATATTCTGTGCATCATTAAAAATTTTAGTAAAATCTAAATTACCAAATAATGAATTATTTTGAGCACCCTCAAGAAAATTCCATTTTTCAACTGTTGGACATACATTTTTTACTTTACACTCCAACAAATTAATAATTGATTTAACAAAATCAAAAACATCATTAATTATATTGACAGCTTTACCCAAAATACCAGAAATTGTTCCTAAAATAGAATTAATTGCAGAAAATATTTGCCCCAACAGTTGTCCAATAAAATTTGAAATAAAATTTTCAACTAAACATTGTGCTGTATTGAGAAATTTGTCAATTAAAGCATTTAAAAATTGTGATATTAAACTTTCAAGATTTTGAAGTAATTGCACAAAAAGACAAGAAATTAGAGAAAGAGTTTTGTCCGTTGTTTCATTAATAAGATATCTTTGACTTAAGGGAACGCCACCTGTTAAATTGTTTATTGTTGCATTTACTTTTCTCAATACAAACTTGCGAATTTCTTGAATTAACCAAGTAATCCATCTTGAAATATTTTTTGATACAGAGTTAACTTTATCCTGTACAGAATTTAAAAAATTTTGACTGGTTGCCAAGAAACTATCCTTTCCTGTTAAACCAGTTCTTAATTTTTCAATTCCTTTAACTAAGTTTTCAAGTTCTCCATTAATAGCAGCAGTATTTACTGGTTTACATGCTGTCGGAATAGTAATTACTTCATTGTGACTATCTTGCTTATCATCTGCTTTTGATGGAACCGTAGCCCCATACCATTCCGATCCTGGAACAATTTTAGATCCATCAGTATGAGTATCTGGCACATAAAATAATGCTGAACCAGGTTTAAATCCACTTGCAGGAGCACATCCCGGTGCTTTTTTTGTTTGCAAAGAACCTACACTATTTGGATGAACATCTCCAATATAATAGAGTCCTGTTTGAGGATCCTCAAATACTGTTACAAATGTATTAATGGGATAAAATGAAATGCCAGAAGACTCTCCCCGTAATCCCGAAGTTGCTACCTGCCCGTATGCCCATGGCAAGTCTTTAACAGGAACAGTATCATCATGCAGAGAACAAATTCTAATTTTATATCTTCTGAGAAGAATATCAGTTCCTTCTGCATTAAACTTTTGTTGCTGCAATGTTTGCACGGCACTTTCTTCATCGGCAATTTGTGCTATACCAACGACATGCTGATTTAATGTTCCTTCAAGAAGTTTTTTATTGTACCTGCGAGAAAGAGACTCCATTCCTAATTAATCCTCATATATTCTACATTTTGGTACATCTGGGTTATTTTACTCCGTAAGAATCTCTTACTAAATGAAGTCCAGTAAAAGATGTTGAACTATTACCAAAATGACAGAGATCCGCTATCATATATATGCCACTATCTTTAGGACTTCCTATCAAAGTTGATTTAGTGGATAGTTCCGGAAACTCACAGTACACAATATCTCCAGCATGAAGACTAAAATCTGCAGGAATAATAATCTCCGAAGACATATTAAATTTTTGTCTATAATTTTGTTGCGCCTGTTGAAGAACTTCTTCGACAAGTAAATTTTCTTTTTTAGTTTTATCAACCTGAGATTTAGAAGAATCTCCAGCAGAAAAAGTTTGTCCTTTCACTCTTTGTGCAACAATACGGACGGTTGCTTTATCTCGATATTCTGAATTTACTGTAGGTAAAGATTTTCCAGCAATAATTCCATTTCCTTCACCACTTGCAATAAAAGGTGCCTTTTTTGTATAAGTTTTTTCAACTTCATCAAAAACTTCCAATACTGTACCAAAAACTCCAGATTCAAACTGAGAAAGAGCATTTGTTGTTCTATTAATACGGGAATGAAGAATTTTATCATCAAATCCAAAAGGAATTTCACTATCAACTTTTTTGTTTTCAATATATCTTTTGATTGTTTTTCCAGTTTTATCAAATAATTTATCTAAAGATTTAAAATGAAATCCATTAGATGTTTGCCAAAAAAGATACCCTGCCATTTTTCCTTTGGCATCTGCAATATTTGGAATTGCTAATTTTTGAATATCCAAAAGCATTTCAAATGGATACATATCCCTTCCAAATTGATGCAAGTCATTGGATGTTTCATCAATATCAAGATTTTTCTCAGTTTTTAAATCCTGAGTTAAAATAGTTCTTGCAATTTCAGAAATTTTAGCATCAAATCTTCTTCTCACTCTATTTTCCAAAAGAGTATTGTCAAATGCTTCCTTAGATACCATTGTTAATATAAAAGATGCACTTTTAAAAGATTGTACAATATGTGATGTATTTGAAACTCTTAAATCAATATCTTTTGAGAAATCAATTTTATTTCCTTTTCCATCTTCTATATTAAATAAAACTTTTTCTGTACCTTGACATTTAATTGCTTCAAGTAAACTAATTGCACTTCCAGATCCATCATTAGCCGCAAAAGAATTTCCCGTATCAACAATTGCACAGGTAATTGTTACATATGGCACAAAAACACTTTCACGATATTCTATTCTTGGAGTACCAGAACGAAGATCTACAGAACCCATTCCTTCGTTCGAATGAACTTCAAATTTGTTAAACCTCAGTGCCTCTAGACTTCCCATATCTTTTTATTACTATTTACGCAGGAACTTCGACAGGTTGAATAGCAATTGTATTACTTTGAAGAATTACCATTCCACTTTGGGAATATGATGGATGTTGCCGTAATGATGCAATTTCATTTGATTGTGATGGCCCTATTAATGATTTTTCATAATCACTTTTTAGTCTATATCCACCATCAGGCAATTTTAATTTATTTACATCTACCGTAGCAGGAATACCAAAATCTGATGGAGAATTATATCTTACTGCAGCATATTGACGAGCATCTATTTGTTTAATTACTCCATCCTTTCGTTCCCAATATTTTCCACCAGCATAAAAATATTCATAACCATTAATTTTACCATATCCAGAAACTTTTCCCAATGATTGGTTGGGGGTTGGTTTTGGTGGTTGTTGGTTTTGTTGAGGTGGAATTTGTTTCGGTGCCGATGCCAATTTTTCTACAGTTACATTAATAACACCAGCAGAAACCTCAGATATTTTTGAAAATGCTCCATGGCTCAAATCTATTATTCTGCCTAACGGATTAAATCCCCCAGTATCATTTACCTTTACAACAACACTTTTGCCATTTGCAGTATTTGTAACTTTTGCCATAAATGGCTTTCTACCATCAAATCCAGGACTCATCATTGCAGCAGTCAGTTTCCTAGAATCAAAAATTTCACCACTTGCAGTTTGTCTACCTTCCCAATACTTATCATTAGGCCCACCATAAAAACTTGCTTTTCCAGAAATTGTTTTTCCAGTTCCTTGTAAATTTGAAGGAATAACTTTTGTTTGTTGTGTCTGTAGTTCAATAATTTTTTGCGGATCCGATGGTCCTCCACTTAAATGTCCAAGTAGGTATAGAGTTCCTCTTTGATCTTGTATAATTGTTACATTACCATATCCATCATATCTTGGATCGCTACCTTCTTTAACAAATTTTACAAACTTAAGTCCACCGGATAATTTAATTGGTGCGCCATGTGGCATTGCTGCCCAATCCTCACCAGCATGATACTTACCCCAACGTGGACCAGGACCAGATGTTATAGTCCACGAACTCATTGGTTTTCCCGCAACAATAATATTATCTCTAACATTTTTTGGAAGATCCGTTTTAGCACCAGTGATATTTTCAAAATGAATATGTGTTCCAGTAGAATGTCCTGTACTTCCAACGAACCCAACAGATTCACCTTTTACATCAACACCAGTAACACCATCTGGAGTAGAACCAAAAGTTGCACCAGGAACTGTATCTTGTCCCGCCAAGTTGAATTCTCTATTTAAGTTCTGCAATATTTTAGTTGCAGAAATCCCTATTGAAATTGCAAGTGCATTTGAAATATATCTACCAATTTTCTCACCAATACTCATACCACTATCAATGCCAATATTTCTAGATGGAACCACACCACCATTAGCCATTGTTAAAGTCCTGGAAATATCATTAAAAGAAGAATTCATCTCACCATCAATAGCAGTTTGAATTACAGAACCAAACATACTACCAAGAGATGCCGCAAGTCTATTGTCTGGTTTTTGTCCCAGTGCCATATCAATGCCAGCACCAAACATGAAACCAACAATTCCATTTAAAGATCTCATCTTTTTAAAATCTTCAGAACTTTTTTTCAGTGCCCTTAATGCACTTCTTTTTCCTGGTTCATCTTTTCCATATAACTGTTCAATTTTTAATTTTCCACCAATATCTTTTCCTGGTTGAGTTTGTTGTGAGGAAACTCTTTTTATTGTTGGCTTTCTTGTAGTTTTAATTCTTCTTATTGACGTAATATTAGATTGTTTTCCCGACGTAACAGTTCCCCCCTGTGCTTTTGCTTGAATTGGTTCTTCTTTATAACCAGTAAAAGCATCGTATAATGATTTACCAACCATATCACCCAAAAATCCACCAACTAACAATCCAACTCCAGCACCAATACCAAATGTTCCTGCTCCAGCAAGTGCAAGTCCAATTCCAGAACCAACAGCATTTCCTGCTGCTCCTGCGGCTGCTCTACTTGGGTTTTCGTGAAAAATAAGTGTATCAACAATAAATCCAATCAATGCCCCAATAATAGGTACTCTCGCAATTCCCAATTTTGTTGCAGATTTAACACCACCAGACACTGCTGCTTCTTCTGCTCCTCCACCTATACCCCTTCTCAAATTAGCTCCAGAAATTCTTCTAGATTCCTTAGCAGCTGCTCTTTCTGCTATTCTTTGTTGACTCGTAATTGCTCTACCTTCAATAGTTGCAGATTTTACGCCAGAAGGTAAAGGTTGTTTTTTATAACCATACCCACCAGTTGCTGCAGCAGCAGCGTTGGAACCAATACTGCCAGCAATTCCCTTTGGAGATTTACTAGTTCCCGCAACAGCCATTGCAGCAATAATTGCGCCATTTAAAACAAGATTTAGATTCTTTGAAAATTCTTCGAATTCTTTTTTAGCTCCCTTACCTCCAATGTTTTCAACTGATTTGCTAACAAAATCGTATGCTTTATATCCAGAATCAATAAAAGTATAAAGAGATTCTAATACATTTTTAGAGAAAATTTCTACAAATTTAATTAAAGGTGATATATTTTTCGAAAATTCTAATAATTTTGGAAGATATTCATTATATTTGTCAAAAATATATCCAAGTAAAGTAAATCCAATGAAACGATTAATTGTATCAAGAATACTTGCTCCAGGCAAAGAAAATTTTGGCAAATCATTTCCAGTTAGATTTGTATTTGGTTTTTCTTCTATTTTTTTCTCTCTTTCTTCCACTTTACTTCTTTCCCTTTGTTTCCCCCTTCTTTTATTTTCGCTCCGTTGAATCAAATATGTACTTCCTATAAAATCCTTCAATTTTAAAACTTTTTTCTTAATAACAAGAATATTTTTTGGCGACACTGCACTACCACGATTATCCTCAGAGGGCTTTAAAAATTTTGACGATATATTTACATCTTTTTTAAATAATATACTTTTTATTGGTACAAGAATAGGACTTTCCGATGATTCTCCACTAGATTTTGATTGTGGTAAAAGTTTTTTAGAATCTATAACTGTCATATCACACTCCCACCAAATCTTCAATTCCTAAAGATTGAAGTGCCAAATTTCTATATGGTATTCCAGATGTAATTTGAAAATCTGGTATTTTTGTTTCATCCTTAAATGAAACATCTGTCTTTTTATTATTTGATTTGACAGGAGGTAATACAATCATTCTTGTTTGAGAAGCAATTACTGGTATTCCTGGGGGGGTTGTACGAGATTGTGGACCAAGGATTTCCTTTATTTGCCTTTCCATTTTTCTTTGATTTCCAATTTCCTTTGTTCCTAAATTTTCAGCATTCTTAAGAACATCTCCATATCCTCCAGTAAATGGGATATATTTTAAAATATTTCTTAAATCTCCAGAATTTTTAACAGCAGATTGCATTGCTTTTTCTCTGACAGTACCAGATTGAGTTAAAATTGAATTTTGAGAAGTATTAATTGATTGTTGTGTTGGTGTAGAAGCAGAAGAAGTAGTATTACTATTTGAATAATTAGATGTCTTATAAGTTGTTTTATGCAAAGATGAATTTTCTATATAATCTGGCATTTTCCCAATAATTTTAGATACACCTCCATTATTATATTTTTGAATATTAGATTCTGTAAAATTTTTACTTTTTTGAGTAAAAGGTGTGGGAATTCCTAAAAATTTTTGTTGAGACTTTCTGAGATATGATTGACGCTTTCCTTGTTGAAATAACCCCCCCGTAGAAGGTTGCATAACCCTCCGAGTTCCAACCATTCCACCACCTGATGCAAGTTGAGTGTCTCTTCCAGCTCCAACCATTCCACCACCTGATGCAAGTTGAGTGTCTCTTCCAGCTCCAACCATTCCACCACCTGATGCAAGTTGAATATTGTTTACCATCCTTGGAATATTTGTTCCTCCGGCATTTTTATTCAATCCTAAAAAGAAGTTAGAACCATGTTTATCAACTGCCTTTTTTGATATAACAACTTCTCCAGGTTGTGCAGCAATTAATTGTGTGTCTGGACCTGCACCATTAATCCTCAATCCACTACTGTCATCAATTCCACCACCCTCAGTAAAAGCAATATTTTTTGCATCTATTATATTGTTCTTTCTTACTTTACCACCACCGCTATACATTGCTCCTGGAATTGGAAATGCAATTGGATTTTTAGGTCCTCCAGGCGCATTTAAACTTTGATTAGCAAAAGAAGCTCCAAGTTTTTCATACCAAGGAGATTCTTTACTTTGTAATGTTTTGTCTATTTTTGTTTGAGATTTTTGTATTAATGGTTGCATCCTTTTGGATTCATTTGCCATTGTTATTACACCAGCAGTAGCGGCTGTTGCTCCAAGTACCCAAGGATTTGCTCTCAAAAATGTTGCAATTTTTGGGCCCAAGGTTCTTAATAATGAAAGAGTTGTGCGAATAAATTTACCAAAGGGAGTTGCAAAAAGAACATATGCACCCAATAAGGATGGCCACCAATCCTTAAGAAATCTACCAATAACTTTTACTTTTTCTTGATTTTTAGAATCAAGAAACCATTTTGCAAGCTTATCAAATGCATATCCAAGTAAAGTAAATTGAATGAATTTAAAAATTTTATCAAGAATACTTTGAAAAGGTTGTATTATTTTTTTAACTAATATTTTTGCTTTATTTAATGGTTTTTCTAATTCAGATTCTCTCTTCGTTCTTTTTCTTTTCTCATCTTCTTTTGTATTTTCCTCTGCATCTCTCTTTGCTTCTTTATTCTGTCCTATAATACTTTTCAGTAATTCATCAAGTGCTTGACTAATATCTTTAACGTCTTCAGAAGTATCTTTTTCCGTAGACATTTCTTGCGAAGGAATAATTGCCTTCGTCGTCAAATAAAATTTTTCTTTGGATAACTTTATAGGACTAGTAAAACCAATATTTTTTGCTGTAATTTTTTTATGAGCAATAAATCTATCTTCTTCTATTTTATCCTTAACTCTTTTGTATTCATCTTGAAGCAACATTTTTTCTTCAAGAGGAATTTTATGTTTACCTATATCAATTAAAACTAATTGTTCCTTTAAAAGAGTTTTATAGGTTCCATAAGACAAATCAAAAGTATCATCAATCCCAATTATCTTGAGGATTCTTTCATCTATTTTTTCATCGACAAGATTTTCTCCTTTTTTTCTAGCAGGAACTGATGATGATTTTGGTGGTTCTTTTGTTGCGGTTGCAGTTACTTTTGCTTTTGCAACTGGTGGTTCTTCATTTTCTTCAATAAATGAACTTGCCATTTCGGAAAGATCATTCGTCTTTCCCATAAAAATATTGGAATCTATTTTCCTTTGCTCATCTTCACTTAAAGAACTGTAATAACGGGAAATTAGTTGAATCTGTTCGTCAGAAAGTTTAGATGCGACATCCTTACCGAGTTTGAACTCATATGCCTTACGCAATCTTTCAGTTCGATTATCCATTTTGTTGCTGTTTAAGTTTCTCTTCTTCTAGATGCTGTTTTAAGAGTTCAACGTAAACATCCCTTTCCCATGGCATCATATTTTCAATCTCTGTTAATGAATATTTATGATACTGCATTAAAGCAAAATTTAGACGAAAATAATTTTCAAGATCCATATGAACCAGGGCTAGGCGAAAAAACTTGAAAGTCCCTCCAGCATTACAGTGCTCTCAACTTCAGTTTTTGGATTTTTAACTTTAAGTTCGTGCGAAAGTTTGGGCATTGTTTCAAAGAATTTTTCAATCTCTTTAAACTGCTGCGAGTTCATTTGTTCCAAAAACTCAATGAGTTCTTTCTTTGTAACATCTCCAGATGTCCATACTTCTTCATCATTATAAATTTTATCGATGCATGATGCAACAAGATCAAATGATTGATCCATTGAATTTTCATTATTAAAGTCAAAGTTACTTTTAATAAACTGATCCAATGAAGGATACTTCATTTCCATAATAATTGTCTTATCAACTTTGATTTTGTTGGTATGTTCTTCCTTCTTCTGAACTTTAATATCATCAATACAAATTTTCACTGGCACATAAGTTTCATTATCATCCGGACAAATGATGGTAACTTCTAGTTCTTCCCCAACTGATTTTCCTCGAATATTTAAAAACAAATATTCAATGTCAAATGTAGGAAGATTTTCGACTTTAATTCCTTTCGTAAGAATACAAGATTTAATTACATTCTTAATTGCTGTTGTAATTTCCTTTGTATTCTCACTTTCAAGTGCTAATACTAATAGTTTTTCTTCTTTAACAAGAAAAGGTCTAAATTTAATTTCTTGTCCGGTAGAAGGCAATTCCAACTCAAATGTTGGTGTAGAAATTGTTGGTAAAGGCATGATGTTCTATAAATGCTTCAGTGTGATTATTTATCAACCAATCGGAGAGGTAGAAGTTTGATTGGTAGGCAAATCATTGACACCCACTCCAATCTCTGGTTCTGTGGTTGTAGGTCTGATATTTAAATCAGCACCAACAACATATCTAGAATAATTAAATCCAACTGTACATTTCAATATTTGGGAAGATTCATATGAAATTGGCATAGAATCAATACTGATTGGATATGCATTTAAAAATTTATATTGCAACATTCTTCCAGAGTAATCTCTTTCAAATTTATTAATATGTAAAGTTGTTTGATAATTTTTTGGAAAATTAACTCTATAGAAAAAACTTTCAGTTTCTAATCCATTTGCAAGTTGTTCATTCACAATATAAGAAATCCAATTTTCAAATAGGTATACAATATTATAATCATGATCTACATAGAAAGTAAATGATGCTGTAGTATCGTATTGTCTTCTATATGCATGTCTTTCAGTTACTCCAGTATGATCATTATTGAGTTCATGTGTTGCCAAAGAAGATCCTGGAAGAGATGCTTCCGAACACGATAAAGAAAAAAATCTTTCATTTCCGTCATAAGGAATACCCAATCCAGAATTGGATTTTTGTTTTACCCAACTTCTAACGCCACCAGGGTTACCAGCATTGACATTTCCTGGCAAATTAAACCAGCATTCAAAATGTGATGTTAATGCCGGATTTAAAATAGACGCTTTTAAATCTGACAGTTTTCTTGGCTTTGGATAATCTGGCGTTACGGACATCTATCTATAAATACTTTTACTAGTATATTATGTAGTCAACAATAAAACCATGCCTAGGGATTCCAAATATCATCAAGGAAAATTTCATCCACAAAATCCACAAAAATATAAAGGAGATGTGAATAATATTATATACAGAAGTTCTTGGGAATTGAAATTTATGCAGTGGTGTGATAGAAATGAGAATATTTTGGAATATGGTTCAGAAGAATTTTGGATACCTTATCTTTCTCCAGCTGATAATCGTATTCATAGATACTTTCCAGATTTTATCATCAAAATAAAGGAAAATTCTGGAAAAACCAAGACATATGTTGTTGAAGTTAAACCGCAAAGACAAACCATGCCACCAAAACAAAAGTCGAGAGTTACTAAATCATATCTTTACGAAGTACAAACTTATGCGGTAAATCAGGCAAAATGGAAGGCGGCGGATGAGTGGTGTAAAGATCATTTGCTGGAGTTTAAAGTAATTACAGAAGACGAGCTGGGGATTAAATAATGACTCTCACAGGATATGAAAAACCTTTAATAGAATATACCAAATCTGAATTAATCCAAATTGCAAAGAAATATACAGTTTACTATCAAACTACTTCTGGAAGGGGTTCTATAGGTGCATATAACAATTTAACAAAAGAAGAGCTGGTAAATTTAATTTTAAATGATAGAGATTATCAAAGAGCTAACAAAAAAAATAGACTTCAAATATTAAAATTCAGAATAAAAAATATAACAGATTCAGAAGAAATAATGCTTGAAATTATTGATATTTTTAAAGATTTGGAATTTATTCCAAATCCAGGAAATTACTATACATTCATATATAAGGCAAAAACTCCAAAAATCAAATATGATCAACATCCATTAATTGCTGCACTTGAAGTTAATAAATGGGGATTTAGAGGACTCAATTTTCATTGGCAAAATATAGATCCATCGCAAGCAATAAGAAATTATACTTGGAACGAAGTAGCAGGACAATTGCACGTAATCTACGATGAAGAAATCAATTATATGAAATCGATTGATTATGCAAAATTTGTTCTAAATAGTTAAAAAATTAAAATATTCAACTAGGAATTTCAAATGCCTTTCTGGAATATAACAAGTACTACAATTAGTAATGATGTTACTTATGTAAATAATGCATATAAAGACGCAGATGGAAAAAACAAACTTACAACCATTGGAGCACAAAGGCCATCTGGGTATCTATACGTTCTTAAGGATGCAAAAGATCCGTTTGTTAGAAGATTAGGATTTGCAGTTCAAACTGATGGAAAAATAACATATAAATTTATAGATACAGGATCAGGATCTAAACAATATAATTCAATACAAGAATTTGCAAATGATGTTGGAATAATGGGAGGATATACTTCAAATACAACAAAGATAATAAAGGATAATGTGCAATCTAAATTATTACAGCTAGCTGAGCTGGCTGGTGTCAAACCAGATTCTCCGGCTCCAGCAGATGCTGGTGCTGCGGATCCTGGAGGTGGGGGGGGCGGCGCACCTAAACCAGCCACACCAACTGATCAGTCGGTTGATAGTTCAGATTTGACATCAGATGAACGTAAAACTGCAATAACAGATGCATCTATAGATGCCATACCAATTTCAGATAGTAATCTTGTAAGAACAAGTTATGCAAATTATTATTATCCTTCAGATTTAAACTCGGAAAAAAATAAGCAAGATAGAATTAAATTTACAATGAAAAGAAATGATGGAAGTAGTATTAATGCCAAATTTGGTTCTGAGAGGACAGTTGAAAGAAGATCTACAACAACACTCAATGGTTCCGTAACTTTACCAATTCAACCATCAATTTCAGATAGCAATAGCGTTGATTGGAATGGTGCAACATTAAATCCAATTCAAGCATATGCTGCAGGAGCTTCTTTAAAGTTAGAATCAGATAAAGATATGTCTAAGGCAGCGGGAGATATACTGGGAAATATAGCTAAAGAACTTAAAACAAATTCTGGAACATATACAAATGCAATGAAAGTATTTTTTGCCCAAGAAGCGGTTGGCATTCAAGGATTACTTTCAAGAGCCAGTGGTGCAATTCTTAATCCAAACTTGGAATTATTATTTAATGGACCTTCATTAAGGCCTTTTGCATTTACCTTTAAGATGTCACCAAGAGACTCAGATGAGGCAACACATGTAAGAAATATTATTAGATTCTTCAAGCAGGGAATGTCTGTCAAAACTTCAAGTAGTGACGTTTTTGTAAAATCTCCAAACATATTTGATATTAGATATATAACTTATAATAAAAGTGGAAACGAAATAGATCATCCGTCAATAGGAAGAATTAAAACTTGTGCATTAATCGGATGTGATGTTGATTATGCCCCCGATAGCACATATATGACTTTCGATGATGATTCAAGAACAATGACATCGTACCAATTAACACTTAGATTTAGTGAACTTGAACCCGTTTACGAAAAAGATTTCTTTGATGCCAAATTATCAACTCAAACTTCAGGAACTTCAGATATAGGTTTCTAATATGCCAACATATTTTCGCCAAATTCCAAATCTAGAATATATCAATAGAACTTCTGATGCCCAAAATATATCAGAATATGATAAAGTAAAAAATCTTTTTAAAAGAGGAAAATTACGTTCAGATATATTTTCAGATCTTTCATTCTTTACAAAATATAAAATTATTGGTGATGATAGACCAGATACTATTGCATATAAAGTCTATGAAGATTCTACTTTAGATTGGTTAATTCTTCTTTGCAACAATATTATAAATGTTCAAACAGAATGGCCTATGCCGCAGCAATCATTCTTTAATTTTTTAATTGATAAGTATAAAAACGAAGAAAATTTAAATGGAATTCATCATTATGAAACTATAGAAGTACGGAATACTTCTGGTGTTATAATTATATCAAGTGGATTACATGTTCAATCGGATTTTAGTACAACTTTTTATGATGATGTATTGAAAACAACTGTCACAAAAACAAATATTACTTTTCCTGTTACAAATTATGAATATGAAATTAAAATAGACGAAAATAAAAGAAATATCTTTATTTTGAAATCAAAATTTTTAAATGTTGCTCTAAATGACATGAATGATTTTATGCCATATAAAAAGGGTTCCACTCAGTATGTGAATGAAACCCTGAAAAGGGGAGATGATATCCGTTTGACTAGTTAATTACTCTTCGGCAAGACGCTGAAAGTAGCTCAGAGCATCATCTTCATCTTCATCCACAGAATTAACTACGGGAAGTGAAGGTGACTTAGAACGGGCATAGGATTGCTCCAGTTCTTCCACTACACGACTCTCGGCAGTGGGTGCCTGAGTATAAGACTCATACTCATCCTCTTGTTCCATAACAGCACGAGAGGCGGAAGGAGAAGTCTTCTGACCCAGAACCATCT
>Ga0114962_10002838_pt1 | contig 14249 bp, 10 predicted proteins | sample C_130820_MF_Meta_FD_87017 | JGI IMG/M metagenome (GOLD analysis project Ga0114962, IMG submission 87017) | Freshwater microbial communities from Lake Croche, Canada to study carbon cycling - C_130820_MF_MetaG | ecosystem: Environmental > Aquatic > Freshwater > Lake | place: Lake Croche, Canada... | reverse complement strand
ACGTGCTTCGAATAGTGATCCCGACAGATACCACAGGGTAACATCCATTGCAAAGACTCAAAGAACTCCTTGGCAGCCTTCTTATCCGTATAGGTGGGTTTTTGGGGATAGCCGAGTGCTGCAATATGGATCGTATGCCAAAAAAAGGGTCCCCAAACGGTAGGTGGAAACTGCATCCCTACTGTTCCCTGTGCTTATTTTTATAATATAAATAAGCACAGAGATCTAAGGAAATATGACTTTACACTTTTAAGGAATGTCGTACAAACGATATCACGATCGACCAATGATCTGTTCAAACTGTAGTGGCGAAGGCCACTTTTTCAGGGACTGCAAGCTGCCTATCACCAGCTACGGAATCATTGCAATGCGATTTACGGATCCCCAGGCACATCCCACACTCCAACAAACACTAGTAAGCCCTGCGCAACAGCTCATTCCAGGACGACAACTTGTAGAGTTTCTCTTAATCTGTCGTCGGGACTCCCTGTCCTTTATTGAATTTGTACGAGGAAAATACTCCACGATCGATCGAGACTATCTACACGGCCTTCTTATGAATATGACTCAGGGGGAACACGCAAAGATCCTGTCTCTGACCTTTGAGCAATTATGGGGGTCCGTCTGGGGCTCTGCAGCTGACACCCATAAAACGGACTTTGAAAACAGCCACCGAAAATACAAACAGTTGGGAGACATCGGAACCCTCTTGGCGGCCTATCCGACACTGTTCTCAGAGCCCGAATGGGGATTTCCAAAGGGGCGCCGTAATTCCACGGAAACAGAGTTATTGGGGGCTATCCGTGAATTCAAGGAGGAGACGAGTCTCAAAGAATCTCAGTTCAGCATTCTTCAAAATGTAGAGCCACTCGTAGAATCCTTTAAGGGCAGCAATAACGTTAATTACTGTCATAAATACTTTTTGGCATTAAGTCCTACTCTAACCCCCGTATCAATGGACTCTACAAATCCTCATATGAGCCAGGAAATAGGGAATATTGGCTGGTTTACCTATGAACAGGCTCTTGAAAAGATACGCGAGCGAGACAAGGAGAAGCGAACAATTCTGCAGAAGGCTCGAGAAGCACTGAATCATTTTTTGCCTTTATAATTTCATTTTAAGTTGTAGGGGGACATGTCATCCTACAGGACACAACTAGACTCGGATCTCTTACAGGAATGGGACACGGAAACAGATTTCAAGAAACGTGATCAGATTATGAAAGTAATGGAGGAAAAGGGGCTATTTCCGGCCAGTTTTATGAGGCAATGGGAGGACGATACTGGCTCCTATCCGTCCAATCAGGATCCCCTCTTTCTTCAGAAGCTCCTTGCCAAGCGAGAGTTTGCCGAATCACTCCAGACCGACTGGGATCCTGGCAATGATCCGTGTGGTGATGTGAACAAGTTCGAAGTGACCCCTGTGCAGCGCTTTGCCGCCAATCTAATGAGCAGCCGAACCCCCTATATGTCGGCTCTTCTGTACCACGGCGTCGGTGTAGGCAAGACGTGTGCAGCCGTTCAAATCGCAGAGGCCTGGCTCGGATCCTATCCGAAAGACAAGATCTTTCTAATTGCTCCTCCCACTATCCAGGACGGATTCTATAGAACGATTTTTGATAGCACAAAGTTACGGATAGGGTTGAGCCCTACAGATCCCAACACTCTTATAGGTTGCACGGGAAACTCCTACTTGGACATCACAGGAATGCAGTTTGAGAAGGACCCAAAGACAATTAACAGAAAAGTTCGGAATGCGATCAAACAGAGATATGCCGTCTTTGGCTATGTCTCCTTTGCCAATTACGTAGAGAGTCTCTTAGCGGGCATTGATGAAGATCTGGAGGACGAGGAGAGAGCGCAAGAAGAACGCCGGCTCATTTCCAAGAAGTTCAGTGGAAAACTCCTCATTATTGACGAGGCGCACAATGTGCGTGATGATACAGGAAGAGAAGAACCCGAGGACTATGTCACTGCCGCTGCAAAAGACGATATGGCGGGTGGCAAGTATATGACAAAATGGTTACGCAAGGTGCTTGCCTATGCCGAGGGGCTCAAACTGGTTCTCCTTACAGCCACGCCAATGTACAATAATTATCGGGAGATCATATTTATGTTGAACTTATTACTGCAAAACGACAAGAAGGCCCAGATCAAGGAGGATATGATTTTTCGGCCCAGTGGCCGCATCCATTCAAAGGGCCAGGAACTCTTGGGGCGGCTGGCCAGTCGCTATGTGAGCTTTATGCGCGGAGAGAATCCTAAATCATTCCCTATCCGTTTAAACCCCGAATCCAAGGAGGTTCCCCTTCTGAAAAACAGAGAGTACCCGAGTCAAAATCCTCGTGGACAAGAGGACATCCCTGAAGAGGAGCTTGTCTTTAAGGATCACTTGCCCATTGTAGCCGTGGAACTAGAAGGAGATGCCTTGGAGGCCTCCTTGGAGAGAACGGAGGCCCTCGAAGAAACGAATAGGGAATTGAAAGAGGGTGAACAGGAACAGGGTATTTCAGGCATTGTACTGAGTAGTATTGTGCAGGCCGGTAATTTTATTCCGCCAGGAGCCAGTCGTTCGGATTCTATTGATGTGCGCCTAGGAAAGGATGGTCTAACGAATCTCTTCAAGAAGACCAAGTCGGGAGGCGAACTCATCTTTACGAGCAAAACAAAGCGCGGCGCTGGATGGCTGGCCCGCGATGAAATTGCCCCCTATTCGCCCAAGTTTGCGATCCTATTGGATCAATTGGCCTCGTGCAAGGGCGTGGCCTTTGTCTATATGCGCGTTGTAGCATTAGGAGCTCTGCCTCTGGCTCTGGCCCTGGAAGCGAATGGCTATACGCTGGCCGGTCGTGAATCAGGATTATTAGGAGATGGTATTCAGGCCGAGGGGGGGCGTCAGTGTGCCAAGTGTGTGAGAAAAGAGGAGAGTCACAGTGGAGCCAAACACGAGTTTGTCCCTGCAATGTATGGGTTTTTAACGGGTGATCCTGAACTGACCCCCAATAATAAGAGCACGATTGCTCAAGAGCGACAAATAGGTAATGAAGATGGATCCTTGATGAAGGTTATTATTGGCTCGCAGATTGCTGCAGAGGGTATTGATCTGCGCTATGTCCGTGAGGTCCATATGTTGGACAGTTGGTACCACTTAAATCGTACGGAGCAGGTCATTGGTCGCGCCATCCGTTTCTGCAGCCACTCGGCCCTCCCTCAGGAGAAGCGCAATGCTACAATCTATCTGTATGCCGCAGTCTTTCCTGAAGAACAGAATCGGGAAACGGCAGACCTCTTCAGTTATCGTCAGGCCTTTCGAAAAGCCGTGGAAGTCGGCAATGTCACGCGGGCCCTCAAAATACGGGCCATTGATTGCAATCTAAATCACGATGCCATTATTATTGCCAATCAGGACGCTGTAGAACAGACAGATAGTAAGGGTGTTGTTCGTGATGATGTCGATATTAATGACAAGCCCTTTACGGCCATCTGTGACTGGAATGATACGTGTATGTATGAGTGTAAGCCCAGTATACCAATTAAAGTGGCAACGGCCGATGATAGCACCTATAGTGAATTTGCGGCGGCGTGGCGGGAATCGGCACTCAAGCAGGAGTTCCGAGAACTGTTTGAGAAGCAAGTCTTCTACGATTCTACAACGCTGTGGGATGAGCTGTTTAAACACGTGCCTGTAGCGGCTCGTTCCGAGCTCTTTGCAAATATTGTGAATAATAAGGCCTTTCAAGTAACGCATAAGGGGATTCAGGGATATATCACTTATTGCAATGGTTATTATGTCTTTCAGCCCAATGTCTATACAGATCTTCATATACCGATGGCCATTCGAGCAGCGTCTTTCCCTGTTCGTCGTGATCGGTTTGACCCTGTAAAGTTTACTGCAAAAGAAGAGACCGTGGAGGGTTCTGTAAAGGAGCCTGCCAAGTTTGGCCTAGTGGAGACATGGACTGGAATTGTAGAATGGATTGATGAACTACGAGATGCAGAGGAAGACCCCTCTACAAAGCTCCCAGCCATCGTGAATGATCGGATTCAAGCAATGGCCGATACGGATTCTCGCATTCTCGAATACAACTATTCTATCCAGGCCATTCAATGGTTCTATGAATCTGTTGTTGTGACAAAAGGAAGTCGCAAAAAATTTCATAAGGCTGTTCTTGAATACATATGGGATAATTGGTTCTCAATGGCGGAACAGATGCGGCTTGTGGAGGAAGAGGCTCCGAGTGCCTATAAAATGGTCAAATACGCCGCTCTCGAATTTGATGGATCAGAGGTCCTTCGATATTATAATGCAGCCGATGCCTCACTTCACTATATATGTGATGGAAAACCCTGTTCAGCGAGTACTGTAAAAGAGATTAAGAAGGAGGAAAAAATCATTGCACCACGCTTTGTATCACAGAAGGATCCTGCCTATCTAATTGGTCAATTTTATGGATTTTTATCTTCTCATATGGGCTCTATTGCATTAAAAATTAACACTAAATTTATACCTGGAACAAAAAAGAAGTTGGGAGGAATTATGTGCAGTTTAGTGGCCTCTATTGCAAATAAGCACGAGATGCTCTTGGATCTTGGGTCCATTCTGACAAAGGCGGGAGAGCCTGATTTGGATTTACGAAGCGATGTGGTCACAAAGGGCGAGCGAAAAATAGAGAATGCAGTTCGTGGATGCACGCTGCTCGAGCTTGTGTTACGCTATATGGATCACGCATCGATTGATGAAAAACGTTGGTTTTTCAGACCCGTAATGGGCCGTTTAATTGGCTATCCTGGCTATTTTAAGAAGAATGCGAAACTAGCAGCAGAACCCAAACAATCGGTTGCATCGAAACGGTCAGTTAAAAAAGAGGAGAGTTCCGAAGAGGAATCGGGGACACCTGTTGTTGTTAAAAAGGCTTCTTCGAAAAAGGCCAAGGAAGTTAGTTCTGAAGAAGAAGAGGAGGAAGAAGAGGCTCCCCCTCCAAAGAGTAAAAAGACACTTCGTAGAAGTGGTATATCCAGAGGGTCTGATTAAATTTGACAAACTCCACTTAAACAATAGACGAGTATAAAGAAGAATGGAATCTGTTGCCTTCTTTGAAAAGAAGATTAGTTTGACTCCCAAGAACCTTAACAAGGTGGGCAAGGAGGCTTCAATTGAAACACTTATTCTTCAAAAGCTCCGCGAAAAGCTGGAAAACAAGTGTTCCGAGCACGGATTTGTGATTGCAGATTCACTTGAAATCATATCGCGATCGGTCGGTGGCTTTGAGCCAGGAAGTTTTACGGGGGATGCCGTCTTCTACGTAAAGGCAAAGGGAAAGGTCTATTATCCTGCTGATGGAATAAAGGTCGTTGGAGAGGTGCTCCGTAAGAATAAGATGGGGCTGTATGTGACGTATAAGAAGGGACTTAAGATTCAGGTGCCACGAGATCTTCATTTGGGAAATGAGGAGTTTGAGGCAGTGGAAATTGGTGATACGGTAGAAGTGGAGCTTAAGAAATCTCTCTTTCAGATCAATGATCCCTTTATTCTGGTAAATGCTCTGTACATTCGGACGGTTCCAAAGGGAGAGACTGTTGCTCCTGAGGAAGAGGCAGGAGAGACAGTAGAGACAGTAGAGACAATCGCTCCGTTGGCAATTGAGAATCAGGCGCCTCCTGAAGAGGCAAAAGAAGAAGAAGAGGAAGAGGCAAAGGAACAGGAGGGAGGCGAAGAAGAGGAGGAAGAGGACGAAGAAGAGGACGAAGAGGAAGAGGAAGAGGAAGAGGAAGAGGAAGAGGAAGAGGAGGAGCTCACTACCGAGTAAGCAAACGCCCCTTGAGAATATCAAGAGTCTCCTCCGTCAGACGATTCAGCCTTAGCTTCCGAAATGTCTCATTATTTGGATGAAGAACCACCAGAAACATATCACGAATCGGCAGATTGTAATATGTTTCTAAAATGTATCGATACACATTGAGCTGCAAGGTATAGTGCCAATAATTGGTATCAGGTAAATGCGCAACAGGATCCAAACACGACTGATAGGGGTTCTCGTATTTTATATCTTTGCAGCGCTTCCAATCATAGATGAAAAAAGCCCCATCTGATTTACGTCGGAAGACAGCATCAATCTGCCCCGCCAGCTTGAGTTCCTCCACATAGACAGACCATTCCATTCGATAGGGTTCTAGACTGTCTTTGTGCGCTTCCCAGAACTTGAGGAAATAGGACCACTCCTTGGACTCCAGAACCTCTTTGTGCGTAATGGGTTGTCCATCCAAATACTCTTCAATGGCCAAGTGAAGTCCTGTGCCTGCACTCGAGGCCTCAGCCCCTCCCTTGGACCACTGTTCTTTTATTTCGGCATCCGTCTTGCCAAAATAGGGCGAGTCGGGCCACTTGGGACTGGCCTTCATCCCCTTAATAACTTTGTCGGCATCAAACTTGGAATGGAGAGATCCCAGAAGCTTTGTGACTGAGATATAGCCTTTGCTAGATCCCTTCACTGTATAGATGTGACTTGCCTCATCAAAGGAAATATGTTGATCCCTTGGATGAGCGTGTTTTGTCGCAAGAGTTGACATTAGTCAATGAGTGCAAACAGGACTTAGGCTCACTCACTTATCCGTTTTAAAATCAAATCCAGGCCCCTTGACATCGTGAAATTGGTGCCGTAAGGGCTTCCTAATTTCTAAATACCCATAATTAGGCGGATGATTGCGATTTGCTGTCTTAAATTGAATGGATGTAAAGGGTCGGATATCTCCTCCAAGAGGCTCATCCAAGACCATATCCTGCAGAGCCTTGACGTAATCAGGCGTTGCACCCCCTGTTCCTGCTACAACCTGACGATATACGTGATCCTTATAGGTTAGATCCCATTCTTGATGATTATGCGTATCAGCCGATAAAATAGCAATAGGATAATATCGTATAGAATCGAATATATTCAAAATGTCTCGTGCTCTCTTAAGTCGCTGTAACCCCTTGGGCTTAACAGAAAACATTGGCTCGTGTTGGACTAAATAGAATTTGTAGCGTTTATAGCGCAAATAGGTTATAACCTCTTCTAACCACTCTATCATACGATTTACATAGTCACTGTCCGCATACAGTGCATTTAGTTTATGGGGTTCTTCTTCAAACGCATTTGTATCAAGAAAGACAAGGGCTTTTCGTTCCCTTGTAAAAAGGCGACAAAAATAGGGGTTTGGAAGAGCATTTTCAAAGGTCTCCCTTTCTATTTGCAGAATAGACCGTCTTCCATTTGCAGGGGTTCGTTCTGCATTGTGATTTCCAATCCCTACCAGAAGGGGCTTTCCAGCATCTTTGAGCCGATCAAATCCATCCTCGATATCATCCATAAGATATACCTTCTTCTTGCTTCCATTTGCCAAACGTGTTTTTTCAGGATAGGCATTGTCTCCTGCTACGACTAACAGGGGGTCTCCTTCGTGTTCTGCAATAGCATCGAGAACAGCATCTCGGGCTGCAGAACCACGGGCTAGGGGTGACGTATAGTTCCAGCATCCCATAAATAAAAAAGGATGAAGGGATTGGTCAAGGCTTACTGTGTGGGCCGGAGGACTATTTTCATTTACACTTGCATTATAACCACTATTACTTCTGCTTCTGCGGCGTGTTCGACCACTCATCTCTATTTAGTCGCGTGTAATTCCTTCTTGAGTTTCTCTAAATATAAGATTCCATCCATCAGTTCCTCTTGGGCGTGTTGAATCCAATCCAGAGGCTTGAGATCCGTGCGATCCAGGGTAGTTCCATACTTGGCCTGGCCAAGCCTGGACCGTTCACGGAACTGTGCAACAATCGATTCTACAATAGTGTCCTGTACTCGAGCATCAAGTACAGGAGTGTCCTGTACTCGAGCATCAAGTACAGGAGTATCCTGTACTCGAGCATCAAGTACAGGAGTATCCATTAAAAATAATACTACCTATCTCATTTAGGCTCTTTAGAAGGTAAAGTCGGCAATCTCCATAAGCAAGCGGCCAATCTTGTTCTCCCCCTCAATCTGTCCCGACTTGGAACGCCACATTCCTGCCAACTCTCCCGTCGGATCTCCTACCTTACTTTTGATAGAATACAGCAGATACTTCTTCTGTTCTCGTGCCTTCTCCACAATCTTATGGAACAGAAGATCCTTGGTCCAGCGACTCTCGAGACCTCGGCGATAGTGAAAGTCCTTTACACTGTTCCATTTAGCAGGATCAACCACTGCCTTATAGTCCTTTGATAAGATATCCGGGCTCATTACATTCTTAATACTGATGAGCTCTTCCAGAAGAAGCTTTGACAGAAGAGCCTTCTTTGCATTTGTTTTGGGATTGGGCGTCAGACCCTGGCGACTCATCTCCTCCTTGGCGGCTTTGTGAACAGTTCCTATGGTCGTTGAGAAGAGTTTGATTGCAAGATCGGGCTTGTTCGCACCGTGCTTCATCATCATCGCCGCCCAGTAGTGCTCCAAGGAAGGATACTCTGTCTTTGCGTCATCCTCCTCATCCACGATGGGCCAGGGCCAATAAGGGGCCAGAATCTTCGGACCACGATCATCCCCTATTTCAAAGGGGTCCTTGGGACCCACTTCAGGGCCAAACTGAAAGATCTGTGTGGGCTCAAAGACTGCATTGAGCAAGGGGAGTTTAGAGGCAGCACTCTTTCCAGGCACCACTTTCACCGTGCCTTCTGGCTCCTCCTCCTCTTCTTCCTCATTGGTCTCGACTTCTTCTACAGCAGCAGTCTTTGGTGCCACAGAGACCACCTCCACATCAGCCCGACGCTTGAAGATGAACCAGCGACTCAAGAAGGAGAATTCCTTGGCCGCATCGCTCATAGGGTACTCTTTTTCTGCATTGGGCACCATATCGTAACTGGTCTCAAAGAGATTTGTGGAATGCTGAAGTCCTCCAGGAAGCGTATCAAGTTCTGCCTTGGTCGGCAACGTGAATCCAATCTCATCCAAGCGAGTCTTCAGATACTCAAAGTTGACCAGGTATTCCGTATGTTCGGCGCCAATGCTGATGAACTTGACATCGATCGGCAGACCCACACTCGACTCATCCGGCTTAAGTTCATCCGCCTCATAGCGCTTAGTAATCGACCAAAGGAGAGCCTCATTGGTAACCTCAGTTGTATCCGCAGTCAAGGTAAATCCCTTTCTGCTCTCTCGGCCCACGACCGGTTCTCCCTCAGCCACCTCTTCAAGAAGCTTGAAGACCTGCTCTCCGTCCGTACAGCAGCCAATGAAATACCCACCTATTTTCACACACTCCTTGAGATTCTCCAGAAATCCATTAAAGGTCTCCATATCCTTCAAGAAGTAGTGCAGCGCAAACATACACGACGCCACATCAGCGCCTTCCCGAAGGCGCCCTGCTAGCTTAGTGACCAAGGGAGGAATGGATCCCTCTGTTCTCTCTTTGGAGAACAAGGCCCTAAGAATATCCTTGTCTTCAGATCCTGAGGCGGCGGCGCCCTTGAGAAGGGGAAGGGCTGAATTGGCCTCTACAAAGACCATTGGAGGGACCTTCTCCCGTCCATATTCAATCAAGTAATTCATATAACGAGCATAGATACCGTTCTTATTATTGCGAATGTTGTCCTCGTCAATGTCCACCCCTAGAACAAAGGCCGTCTTATTTTCAGTCCAGAACCGAAGGTCTCCTCCAGGACCACACGCCATATCCAGAAGCGTCTTGCCTCCTGATCCCAGAGTAGACTTGTACAGAAGACGTCCCTTAATCCAGTGATTATGGAAATCACGGAGCCCCCGAACAAGCGTAATATCTTTGTCATTCTCATCACGATTGTAATATCGCTTCTTGCGACTCAGTAGCGCAAGCTCTTCGAGGGATGGCTTCTCTGATCCAGTGGTGATCATCGAGAGCGTAATGGGATTGTGAATCGAATTCCACACGCCATTGGCATTGAGCTCCGAGTTAAAGGTGCGACTTACGAGGCCCCGTGCAAATCGCTCCGTCTTGTCGTGCCGAATCCGCATAGGAATCCAGCGCCAACCTGGACTCCGTGAAGGATCGTACCGCATCTCCACAATCATTTGTTCACGAATGGGCTCCTTTGTGTCCTCTGTTTCCACGTATTGATCTTTTGTCTCCTCATTTAGATGGGCAGGAAGATAGCACGTATTGGCCATTACATCAGGATACTCCTGAGGGATAAAGTAGGAGGCCTGGTAGCTAACCTTTTCACGACGGCCGCCGCCCTGCATCTTCTGCCTCTTTCGCTTATTAGGAGGAAGAACCCCCTCATTCAGAACCGTCGCACGAGGATCATCAAAGGCCGGATCCTTCGTAGAACCTACCAGAAGGCGAAGTGTCTTGTAGCTAACAGTAGTTCCCTCTGAATTTGTGCCCACATCGACACGATCGGCCTTCGATCCTGCCTGCTTTTCGAACTGAACAAGAAAGTCAATTGTATTAGCATTGGCCGGCTTCCACTTGAACTGCTCCCAGAAGGTATCTCCAGACTTCTGAGGCAGAGGAGTCCTGTTTGGACTCAGAATGAGTCCATCCGTGTGATACTCCTGTTCAGCCTTGAGAACTGCGTCGCACTTGAGAAAGATGGTATTGGGGCTCTCCGCAGTCGCAAACTCGAAATGCTTGAGCTTAACCTGAAACTTGGAGCCAGGGGCCATACCACGAACCGTGGACGTCGTAGGGCCATCCGCGGAACCCTTCCAGTCTCGCATCCATTCCTGCATCTTGAGGTAACGATTCTCCACATTCTCTGGATCAAAGAAGGGCAACTGACTCACATTAACTCCATTCAAATTGTAGATATCAAAGAGGAGTATGTGAGAGATGGCCTTATTTGTAATGGACCGCGTCACCCACTCTCCGTCCAAGAGACAGTCATAACAGGCCTTGTTCATCAAGCCCGTCTTGTAAATCGTCATTCCACCGTCAATAAGATAGAGTTCACCCTGTCCGTTACAATAGGCCAGAACGCGGAGTCCATCCGCCTTGTCCGTCACATTGTAGTTTCGTCGAACATTAGGGAGCCCCTCATCCAGAGACCCCTCTTCCAGCTTGGTCATATGCTTGACCTCCATTGTAATGGGCTGCACACCGCGAAATGTGCCGGACTTATTGAGTGCAGTATAGTCCGCCAGAACCCTGTCTGCTTCAGGCTTGGTAATGAGAAAGGTATTCTTCTGGATTGCTCTCAAAATCTCGCCGATTCCGTGAATGAGGCAGCGGCGAGCGCCCTCCTCCGTCTTCGTATGCTCGTCTCGTTGCAGCTCCACCTCAATCTCATATCGAATGGGCTGATTAAAGATATCACGATCCTCGACGCGATCCTGAAATGTCTTTTGCCAAAGAAACTGCTTGTTCAGAGAGGGTGTAGAACGTACCATTGACATATCAATGCGAATACCCTTTCCTCGAAAGGTCCAGCGCTTAATCAGACGAAAGGCCTTTTCGACTTGCGGCCAATTCTCCAAAAGCTCTCGGACACGATCATCTGTCATTTCCACTTGTTCTTCAATACGATTCTTGATGTAGAAGTTATAGTCTTCCACTATAGTCTTACTACTTTCTTCGGGTGAATGACGACTCTTACTTAGAACAGTGAAGGACTTTCCCTGAATCTTGTTATCACGACAATAATTCTGCATTGTCGTTAAAGCGCCGACACCTTCAATGGAGAATCGGAGACCCGTAGGAACAAGGATACTCATACGATCATCCTGAGGGAGGGGTTCATACCCCTTGGCTCGGAGTCTTTGGGCCACAGCCATAAAGGTGGAGGCATCCACGACACCCTCCTTTCCAAAGACAGCCTCCATCTCCATTTCCTCCTTGGGTTTATCATTGATAAGCCACTGCTTGATCAATTTGTCAATGTCTATCACAACGGCTTCGTCCAATTCCATTGTAACTGTGGATACTCTAGTTTAGTTGTTAGAAATACCTTAGGTCGATTGGAATTCAAATTTATAGGGTTGGACTCTTCGTCCAACCCTAGAGGTTAAATGATGGTTAGCCTATGGAGCTTTGCTTCATAGGCTAACGATTATGCATTTGTCCCCACAGTACCGCCTACTATAAAAATACGCCTCCACTTTAGGTGGAGGCGTAATTTTATTCTTAATGGTATAACTATTTATTGATCTAACTATTCATCATTGAGAGAGCACGGATAGATCTGATTTTACCCAGTCGCTTGGCCAGCTCCGCCTTCAACAACTTCGAGTCCGATGACTTCCACGTGACCTCATCCTGCAGAGCCCTCACCAGAGCCTCTTTTGTATCATCCACGACAGGCCAGTCTACAACCCACCCATTACTCTCTACCTGACTCAGCCATCCCATTAGAATCTGACGCGTCGGCGTCTCGTCCTCCGTACAAGCGAGCCATCGCCCGTGATAATCTACAATCCAAACTGGCTTCTCATAGTCCCACGTGGACGGTTCTGTAGAAAAAGAGATCGATCCCTTTGAACCCTGCAGTTCCTCGGGTTTCTCCTCCTTGTCCTCCTCCACACTCTTTGCGTCCCTTACAAAGACAAAATGGACCCCCGTCAAATGACCCAGAGCCGAAAAGAGATCCTTCCAATCCTCCTCCTTCACAGGAGTTCCGTGAAGCACTGAACCAATTCCATCGTGAATCCGCCTGCGCTTCCTTGCATAAGGGCTGCCGCCTAGTGTATCACATTCTGTTTGCAAAGTGGTAGCTAGATCACGCATAATAGTAGTACGAACAGAGGTAGTTGCATCCGCAAACATTGGATCACGGATCCACGCAAGAATGCCTAGGATGGAGGGCACTTGAACAGACGAATAGGATGGGAGATAGAGGGGGGCCATTGAGCTTCCAACGGCAGTCTTGGCCTCTATAGATTGCTGAATTCGAATCGGCGCCAAGGAATGGCCTCGATTCGGATTCCGCTTCGACCAGTCGAGAAGCTGTGCAATACTGACATTCTGATAGACTTTAGGCGCCTGCATCTCTTACATATAGATCGCAATACACGCTTAGGTTGTTTCTTCACTCACGTATCCATCCACCAGATACTTGTTTGTCTCCTCGCTCAAGGACGCTAGTTGTTTCGTGCGTCCCTCTTCGACCCTACGATTCTCTAAACAGAACTGCATATACTCCTGGAACTGTGCAAAGGTTGTCTCGGAGACGGCCACCACATCAAAGAAGATTCCATTGCTGTTTTCCGTATACTCTTCGTGATTCTTCTTGAGAATGCGGAAGATCTCTTCATATTCAGATTTTACGAGAATCTTGAGATTCTCGAAAAACTGTTTCCTCTGATCATAGGACATCTCTAATTCCGTACGGGGAGAAGAGGGACCTCTTTGAACGCATTCATTCATTATTTGAATGTTCAAACATAGGCTTGCCTGCAGCACTTCGCTCTGCTGCCTGTGCTAACCATTTAGCATATTCTTCATTACGAACTCTCTCTTTTTCTTGATTCGCGGCTGAAAGGGGTTTCTTGGAATTGCCTTTCAAAAGGGACTTTTTAGGAGGGGGTGGGGGGGTTGTAGACTGGGAATTACCTTCCGAATTGGTATTGCCTTCAGAATTAGAGGAATTAGAGGAATTAGAGGAATTAGAGGAATTAGAGGAATTAGAGGAAGAACCATACACCTGTGCCTCTCCAGAACTAGAATTATTAGAAGAACTTACATACCCCCTACGAAGAGATTTGAGTGGTGGCTTTGCAGCACTTGCTGCAGTACTTGCTTTTGGTGCAGCACTTGCTGCAGCACTTGCTTTTGGTGCAGCACTTGCTGCAGCACTTGCTTTTGGTGCAGCACTTGCGGCAGCACTTGCTTTTGATGCAGCACTTGCAGTAGTATTTGCTACAGTACTTGCTTTTGGTCCTGCCAGAGATGCAGGAGAGAATGCCTGTTGAACTGTTGAAATGGCTTTTTCTATAAATGATTCTTCTTTTGGGGGTTTAGATGAGGCAGAAGGCGCAATAACTACTGTTTTAGAGGATGTAGAGGGGATAGCAGGAGCAACTGTCGCTGCAGAAGGAGCGACAGTGACTACAGGAGCAACGGTGGCTGCAGAAGCAACTGGAGCTTCAGAGGGAGCAACGGTAGCTTCAGAGGGAACAACTGTAGCTGCAGAAGGAACTGTGATTTCAGAAGGAGCAACTGTAACTGCAGGAGGAGCAACTATGGCTGCAGAAGCAACTGGAGCTTCAGAGGGAGCAACGGTGGCTTCAGAGGGAACAACTGTAGCTGCAGAAGGAACTGTGATT
>Ga0114962_10002837_pt1 | contig 14249 bp, 6 predicted proteins | sample C_130820_MF_Meta_FD_87017 | JGI IMG/M metagenome (GOLD analysis project Ga0114962, IMG submission 87017) | Freshwater microbial communities from Lake Croche, Canada to study carbon cycling - C_130820_MF_MetaG | ecosystem: Environmental > Aquatic > Freshwater > Lake | place: Lake Croche, Canada... | reverse complement strand
ACATAATCAATTTAGTACTAGGAAAACGAGCTTATACAAGTTCCGTTTTAATTTTTTAAAACAACACGAAACAATCACTGATAAAATGAAACAAAAGATTATACTGAGCATTTCCTTATTAGTCCTTTTAGGAATGGGGTCAACACAGGCTAGGCCACTACTAAAAAACACGGTTGAAATCACTTTAGCCAAGAAGGAGGTCATTAATTTGAACCTAAAAGAGGTTTCCATTAAACAAATTTTCACCCTAATTGAACAACAAATAAGCGCGAAGTTTATTTACAGATCCGACCAACAAATTCTGGATACTAAAATATCGATAACGATAAACAACCAGGAATTAAGCCAAGTATTAACTGTTTTAAAAACAAAGGCGAGTCTTGATTTTAAGATCACTAAAAGTGGTGTTCTAGTAAAAGAGATTTTTAGAACTAGCACTAAAAGTATATCAAAAAAGAATCAGGAAACCCGAAAAATTACAGGAGTAGTTTCTGATGAATCTAATTTACCTGTTCCAGGAGCTTCTGTTTTTGTGGCAGGAACTTCATTAGCGACAACCACAGATTTTGACGGAAAATTCACGCTAAATGTTCCATCGAACACAAGGCTTTTATCTGTGAGTTCTATTGGATTTGAGACTCAAGAAATCAATATAGAAAACCAGACTTCTATTAATGTGTTACTTTCTGAATCGACTTCTCAATTGGACGAAGTTGTCGTAATGGGATATGGCACTGAACAAAGGAGAAATGTTACGGCTTCGGTATCGTCTGTAAAAATGGAAGAAATTAAATCGCTACCTAAAGCAAATGTTGCAGAAATGCTGGAGGGACGTTTACCGGGTGTTCAAATCATGAGTGAAAATAGTCCAGGAGGAGGTGCTTCTATTCGAGTGCGTGGATTTAGTACGATTAATAATAATGATCCTTTAGTCATTATAGACGGAGTACCCGCATCCAATGGTTTAAACGGGATTAATCCTTCTGACATAGAAACACTTCAAGTATTAAAAGATGCTGCTTCTTCCTCCATTTACGGATCTCGTGCCGCCAATGGAGTAGTGGTTATAACTACAAAAAAGGGAGGTAAAAATGGTAAAACAGAAATGCAATTTGATGGTTATTCCGGTGTTCAAGCTGCCTTTAATTTGCCAAGGATGTTGAATGCACAACAATATGGCGATTTACTGTGGCAAGCGACTAAGAATGATGGAAAAATTCCAGCAAACGGTATTTATGGTAGCAATCCCAATTCGCCAACTATTCCCGCTTTCCTGAATTCTGCCAATACTATTCCAAGTGGAGATGTAAAATGGATTAATGAAATTATGCAACCTGGAGCAGTTCATTCCTATAATTTAGCCTTGTCAAAAGGGGATCAAAAGAGTCAACACGCTTTTTCATTGGGCTATTTTAATCAGGAAGGAGTAATTAAACACACTGGTTTTGAACGTTTCTCGGCACGATTTAATTCTAGTTACAAAGTAAAAGACTTTCTTACAATAGGTGAAAACTTTACGGCTTCTTATTCGGAACAAGTTGCAACAGGAACCAATAGTGCCTTAGGAAGTATTGTTTATGATGCCTTACAATTTCCGTCTATTGTTCCCGTATATGATATTAATGGAAAATTTGCAGGAAACCCGATCAATGATATTGCTAATCCATTAGGTAGTTTGACGCGAGCCAAGGATAATAAACAAAAGCGAATTCAGGCTTTAGGTAATGTGTTTGCCAGTGTGAAAGTTAGTGATTTTACTTTTAAAACCTCTTTGGGATTGGACTTCCAAAATTACAACTACAGGGGATTTTCACCTGTTTATAATGAGATCCTATCACAAAATGTAAAAAATGCCTTAACAACCAGCAATAATTTTAATTATCAACTCACGATATCCAACACTTTAAATTACAAGAAGCAGTTTGGAAAGCACAATGTTGATGTTCTCCTGGGACAAGAGGCTATTAAATATTATTATGAAGGATTTGGTGCTTCCCGTCAGAATTTCCTTTATGAAGATCCCAATTTCAGGTATTTGACTTATGGTACCGAAAATCAATTGAACACAGGAACTGCCAACGAATGGGCTTTAAATTCCTATTTTGGAAGAGTAAATTATAATTTCAATCAAAAATATTTACTAAGTGCTACGGTTAGAAGAGATGGAACTTCCCGATTAGCGAATAATAATTGGGGGACTTTTCCAGCAGTATCTGGAGGGTGGAGATTAGATAAGGAAAATTTCTTTGATTTTGGAAAAACCTTTAGTTCGTTTTTAGTTCGCGCGAGTTGGGGGCAAACGGGGAATCAACAATTGCCATCCTATTCTACAGTAGACAGTTATTCGAACAATAATAATTATTCCAATTATGCTATTGGAGGACAAAATTTAGTGTCAACAGGATTAACACAAACACGCGTTTCGAATTCTAATTTATCTTGGGAAACGACTACTCAAAAAACAATTGGATTTGATCTTGGTTTTTTTGATAATAAATTAAATGTAACAGCTGAATATTACAACAAGGAGACCAATGATATTTTGGTTTATAATGTGATTCCATTAACTTATGGAGGTACTAATGACGGGCAGTGGATTAATGATGGTCAAATGAAAAACCACGGTTTTGAATTGGATCTAAACTATGCCGATAAAATAAGTGATTTCTCCTATGATCTCGCTTTGAATTTGACGGGATACAAAAATGAATTGACGGCTTTGAATAGCGTGGCGTATTTGGGTATTCCAAGCTCCACTTTACATACCGTAAATTTTGATCAGGAAATATCAAGAAGTGCTGTAGGACAACCCATAGGGTCTTTTTATGGCTATGTTTCTGAAGGCTTATTTCGAAGTCAACAAGAAGTTTCAGATTACGGGATGCAGCCCAACGCACAAGCGGGAGATATTAGGTTTAAAGATATTAACGGAGATGGGGTAATTAACGCTAGTGACAGAACCTTTATTGGTTCGCCACACCCGGATATCATGCTCGGTTTTAATATTAATCTGAAATACAAACAGTTTGATTTGGGGATGTTTTTTAATGGGAGTTTTGGAAATGACATCTATAATCTAACGAAGTACAAAACGAATTTCTTTAATCAGGCGGCATACAATAAGGACACGGCATTATTAGGAGCTTGGACTGTTGATAATCCAAATTCGAATATACCAAGATTGTCCTTAGATGACAGAAATAACAATATTCGTCCTTCTTCTTATTATATTGAAGACGGTTCCTATTTTAAATTAAATAATTTACAATTGGGCTATACTTTTTCTTCCAATGCTTTAGCAGGGATGAAATTGCGTTTGTATGGGCAGGCCAGTAATGTGTTTACGATTACCAAATACAGTGGCATTACCCCACAAATAGGGCTTCAAAGTTATTCTTCGAGTAATCAAAATCTGGATATCGGTATTGACAGAGGAATTTATCCCACCTCAAGAACTTTCACTTTTGGTTGTAATCTAAACTTTTAATTTAAGAAATGATGCGAATAAAAAACACAATAAAAACAGTACTTCTTCTTGTTTTTGGACTTCAGATGAGTTCTTGTTCTAATAACTTCCTAGATGAAGTTACGTATGGCGAAGTAGCTCCATCGGAGATGACGAAGCCTGCTAATGTAGAACGAGCCATTATATCGGCCTACAGCATTTTGAATGGACAAATGGATGCCGCTACGAATGCCCTTAATTCGCCAAGTTCGAATTGGAGTTTTGGGGATGTAACTTCGGATGACAGTTACAAAGGTGGAGGAGGTACTGGTGATCAGAACAATATTCACCAGATGGAAATTTACAACGAAAACTCGACCACACTTGATATAGAACGCAAGTGGATGGCGCTTTATGAAGGAGTAAAAAGAGCTAATGAAGCGATGCGTTTATTAAATGCTTCCCCGGATTTTGAAGCTAGTTTGAAAGTCAAACGAATGGCAGAATTACGATTTTTGAGAGGTCATTTTTACTTTGAGTTGAAAAAAATATACAACCACATTCCGTATATCGATGAAACGGCAGCCAGCGTGTCTGATTATGCCCAATCCAATACTACTTTTAGCTCTGCGGAATTATGGACTAAAATCGAAAATGATTTTAAGTTGGCTTATGCCGATTTGCCGGAAACACAAACAGAATTAGGGCGTCCAACTAAGATTGCCGCTAAATCGTATTTGGCAAAATGCTATGTTTTTCAAAGCAAATGGCAATTGGCCTATGATGCAACGACTGAAATAATGACCAGTAATTATGGTTTACTGGCCGATTTTCAGCAAATTTTTTTACCGGAAAATGATAATAACAAGGAAGTTATTTTTGCTATACAACAATCTGTAAATGATGGTCAACCCAGTTCTTATAATGGAAGTATAGGAGATCGTTTATCGGCACCGGGAGGTCCCTTTTATTCTCAATATGGTTTTCATCGTCCTACGCAGAATCTTGTGAATGCTTTTAAAACTGATGCTAACGGTTTGCCTTTAGAAAACAATATCAATGTTGTATCGAGTGATAATGTAGATCCACGTATCGATATCACAATAGGACGTCCTGGAATACCGTATAAAGATTTGGGTGTTTTATACCAAGATACTTGGGCAAGAGATTTGGCAACTTATGGTGCTTTTGCCCCTAAAAAGAGAATTGTATCTGCAAAATCACCATTTCATGTTACGGTTTGGCCCTATGTAAACGCCTTAAATTATTATGTTATTCGGTATGCTGAGGTGGTATTGTGGAGAGCAGAAGCAGCTGTAGAAATTGGAAAATTAGATGAAGCAAGACTTTTAGTAAATCAAATTCGGAATCGTGCTGCTAATTCAGCTTATGTAAAAACGTTGGATGGAAGTGCTAATGCAGCGAAATACACTATTAAACCTTATAGTACAATTTGGAGTGATCCAGTTGCAGCAAGAGCAGCAGTACATTTAGAAACTCGATTGGAATTGGCGATGGAAGGGCACCGTTTCTTTAATTTGGTACGATGGGGAGAAGCTGATGCTGTGATCAATGCCTATCTCTCAGTTGAAAAAACGAGAAGAACGCATTTGACGAATGCTATATTTACCAAGGGGAAAAGCGAATATTTTCCCATACCGCAAAGGTATATTGATGCACTTCCAACAGGAACAGTAACTCAAAATAACGGATTTTAAAAATAAATTTAAGTAAATTGGGCAATCGAAAAGGTTGCCCAATTTTTTTATACCAAAAGATGAGAAAAATAATTCAACTCGTAGTTGTATTGCTGTTTATTTCAGGATACAGTCAAAAAGAAAAAGGTTTTGATTTGGGGTATAGTTCCTCTAAATCGAGTTCTTTGATTCAGGATAAGAATTTTTATTTGTTGACTGCTATACAAAAGGATAAAGGGGTTAGTCAACTTCTAGAAAAGAATCCGGTTTTCAAAGTGATTTTCGAGAAAGAGCAACAGGAGGTTGGTTCTAAACTTAAATCCTGCAAAGATAGTCTTGCCTGCTTAATTGGAGGCTATCAATTTACAGAAAATAATCTCCGAATTATAGAGGAAGAACTTCGTCTTTTGATGAGAAACGAAAAGCTACTGCAGGATTTTGTAAAAAACAATTTGCGTCCCTCTGGAAAATATGAGCATTTCAAAAATGACACGGATACCGAATTACTGCTAAAAGCATGGCAAGTATGTGCCAAAGGGATGAACCGTATTTTGAAAGTTTATGGCCTTGGAGCAACTGCTCAATATGCTAAGATAGATTCGGTTTCTTACGATGTGCATTCTGAATTTTATAAAGGTTCGGTTTTTATGTGGTCGGATATGCTTCACAATAAGAAGCCGAAAGACAATAGGCTATTTTTTCAGGAAAGCTTGGATTTTAGTTTAGCACTTTTGTATATGAACCATCGGGATGAGGTGGCGCGTTATGAACCTTTGGAGGAAAAGGAAAATAGGAAGGCAATCGCTCATATCAAGGAAGTCGATTTTAGTGCTTATGATTATGCTTCTGTTTTAATTTTGGGTAACGGACCGGAAAATTATCAAGACCGATTGTCTGCCCTTGGAAAATTGAATTTGCAATTGGGAGTATTGGAATATGAAGCGAAGAAAGCTCCTTTTATTATTGTTTCTGGAGGGCATGCTCATCCTTTTAGAGCTACTTTTTGTGAGGCGATTGAAATGAAAAAAGAATTGATGGCCGTTTATCACATTCCCGAAGAAAACATCCTGATCGATCCTTTTGCTCGGCATACCACGACTAATTTGCGCAATGCCAGTAGGTTGATGATTGCGTATCAAATGCCCTTGGACAAAAAAAGTATTGTCGTTACCAATGCGAGTCATAGTGATTATGTAGGCAATCCAAATTTTAATGCCCGTTGTATGGAAGAATTGGGTTATTTGCCCGCATCTATTTTAAAAAGACTAAATTCGACAGCATTAGAATTCCTGCCTAATCTGGAATCCTTACATCAAAATCCTATTGATCCTTTGGATCCCTAAATGTACATCATGAAAAAAATACTAGTTTTAGCACTAGCAATTGTTAGCGTATCTTGCCAGTCCCTAAAAAATAAAAGTGCCCAAGCAGCACCCTCGACAGTAGAAAAAGTAAATGTTTTTTTGGGTAGTTCCGGCGATCACGGTCAGCTGTCCCCATCGGCCTCTTCTCCCTTCAATATGATGAGTATTGGACCTCAGACCTACCCCCATATTCATTCGGGCTACGAGCATTTGGCAAAGAAATTTCTAGGATTTACCCACAGCCGTATCGAAGGAGTAGGGTGTTTGGGAAGTGGAGGTAATTTGTTGATCAAACCTATTTTGGATGGCGATGTCGAAACCTTATTGCTCAAAAAACAAGAATCCGCTTCTCCGGGTGTTTATAAAGTAGCTTTCGAAAATGGTATTCAGGCCGAAATGAGTGTAAAACAGAATTTCGGAATTCATCGTTATTCCTTTCCTAGAAAAGGAGCAGGGCTTCACATTGATTTATCCCATGCTTTTGTCAATCGATTTGTTGCCGAATCGCATGAAATTGGAGCCAATAGCATCAGTGGCTGGATAGACACCCAAACTACTTGTGATAAGGGTATTTATCGTATTTACTATGTATTAGAGTTCTCCAATTTAGGAACCCTAACAAAAACTGCCGACCATCAGTATCGTATTGCTGCCCTTGCCGACGCTACCGAAATGGAAGTCCGCGTTGGTTTCTCCTCAGTGAGTACCGCTTATGCCAAAGCTAAAATAGAAGCGATGCCCTTGGAAGATTTGGCTGCGCAGACAAAAGCAGTCTGGGAGCATCATTTAAACCGAATCGTAGTAAGTGGTGAAAAAGAGCGGGAAGCTTTATTCTATTCCCTTTTATACCGCGGATTACAAGCCCCTTTTTTGGTTTCGGAAACGGACGGCAGCTATAAAGCCATTGATGGATCACTTCAGAAAACCACTATTCCTATTTATAACGGTTGGGCCATATGGGATAATTATCGGGAGCAATTGCCGATGTTATCGCTGGCCTATCCGGAGCGTTTTGGACCGATAGTGCACTCTATTGCCAACTTGTATCCCTACGGGAAGAATAATTGGGCTACTAAACATGAATCCTCCCCTACGGTACGAACAGAACATGCGATTGTCGTTTTATTGGACGGCTATAAAAAAGGATATCCTGTAAATTTTAATGCCATCAAAGATTCCTTAATCGCCGAAGTGGACCGATTGGAATACAGTTCCCCTGATAAGGCTTTGGAATCCTCTTATGACAGTTGGGCGCTTTCTGAAATCCTGAAAATCACCAAAGACACTATGTTGAGCACCAAGTATATGAATAAAGCGTTAGACTATAGCCGCTATTGGAAAAAAGACTTTGCCGATTTATCCCAGAACGATATCGATAAAATGCCTGCTCGTGGTATGTATCAGGGTACGGTATGGCAGTATCGCTGGTTTGTGCCTTTTGATGTAATGGGATTAAAAAAACTTATAGGAGGAGAAGTTCCTTTTTTGAAGCAATTGGATCAATTTTTTGCGGAGGACAATTACAATCATGCCAATCAGCCTGACTTGCAAGTTCCCGGGATGTATAATGCAAGTTCCCAGCCTTGGAAATCACAAAAGCTGTTTCGGAATATTATTTTGGATACGGTGGTTCAGGCCTATTTTAACGACAATAGTAAGGGTATAGATTCCTATATTGGACGGATCTATAAAAACGAACCTCAAGCTTATGTGCGCACCATGGATGATGATGCGGGAACGATGTCCTCTTGGTTTGTGATGCGAAGTATAGGACTGTCTCCGGCAAATATTGGGAGTCCAGTTTACTATTTAACAGCTCCGATCTTTGAGTCGGTACAATTAAATTGGGAGAATGGAAAGTCATTTCATATTCAAGTTCGCAATTATAATAAAGATCATTTTTATGTTCAATCGGCACAATTAAACGGTAAGCCTTTATTTAGAAATTGGTTGACGCAGGAGGAGATCAGTAGCGGGGGAATCTTGATTTTGGAAACTGGTGCTGAGCCCAATGTGAAGTGGGGAGTTGATAATCAGTGGATTTCAGAGGCACGGATTGCAAATCCGCGCCATCTATATCACTGATTGCAAATCCGCGCCATCTAGTGATGGGTTTTGTTAATTGTATTGGGTAGTGTGTGATTTTTGTGTACTTTAGATAAAAAATATAGTATGAAAGCATTAGATGAAGCAAGTATAGTAGTGGCAATAACGTCTCTTAAGGAATGGCAGTTTGTAGGCGGTGCCCTGGAGAAAAAGTTTGTATTTCGCAATTTTGTGGAGGCTTTGGGGTTTATCGTGCAGGTGGGGGTTGTTTCGGAGAAAAGGAATCATCATCCGGAATTGATTAATGTTTACAATAAACTGACTGTTCGACTTTCTACGCACGATGTTGAAGGCGTTACGGAAAAGGATGTTGATTTGGCCCGGGCTATTGATTTGCTGTAGCTGCGGAGAAAAGGTTAGAGAAGGTTAGTATGCGGTTTGGGATTGGGATTTAGGAATTGGCATGCGGATTAGACTGATTAATTGAAGAATAAAATTTTGACCGCAAATTCGCAAATTTTTTTTTAATTTTTAAATATGGCAGCGGGCGGAAAAAAGGTTAGAAAAGTTTAGTATGCGGTTTGCGATTGGGTTTGGGATTTAGGAATTGGCCCACGGATTAGAGTGATTGAACGGATTTGCATTGATTAATTGAAGTATTAAATTTTGACCGCAGATTCGCAGATTTGTTTTTTGTTTTGGTGAAAATTAAGAAAACGATTTCGTAAAAAACGAGCTTCTCTCGTTTGTTGGCGTTTTTGGGGCGTATTTGGCCTTGTCTTTGGGTTTAAAGGGTCGTTATTTACCTATACATTAGTACAACATTGGGTTAGATGTTGTTTTTTTTGAAATTGATTTTTTCTACACTACATTTTTATTGTCTTAATATTTGCTTAATAGTGCGAAATTTTTACTAATTCCTTGTTTTATTGTATTTTATTTAATAATGTGCGTTTTTTCTTGCGGTTATTTTCGAAATGTATGGTTTTTTTCGAGCTTCTTTTAACGCAAGTGTAGGTGATACCTTATAGTTTTATGATTCTTAAAAACCATATACTATGAGACATAAAATTATGCTATTTGCTTTCCTCTTCCTTTCGGCCTTGGGTTTTTCCCAGACTGTTGAAATAAGTGGAACCGTTCAAGATGCTACATTAGGGATACCCTTGCCGGGTGTCAATGTTGTGATCCGAAATTCGACCCAAGGGGCTACAACGGATATGGACGGTAAATTTACCCTTAGTGGAATTCCGTTGGGAGCCACAGTTGAATTCTCCTATATAGGCTATCGAAATTTTGTATACAAGGCCAGTGCCAGTCAGATCGATCTTCGTGTTAAACTTGAAGAAGATACGAACAGTCTGGAAGAGGTTGTTGTTATTGGATATGGAAGTCAGAAGAAAAGAGAAGTTACCGGTGCGGTATCTGTTGTAGACAGTAAGACGCTTGAAACTTTGAAACCGATCCGAATAGAGCAAGCTTTGCAAGGAACAGTTTCGGGAGTTAATGTCACTTCACAATCGGGTTCACCGGGTGCGCCGCTCGATATTAGAATTCGGGGTATCGCCACTAATGGAGAAAATAGGCCTACTACCATTATCGATGGCTATGTAGGCGAATTGGGATTGTTAAATCCGAATGATATTGAATCCATCACAGTATTGAAAGATGCTCAGGCTGCTATTTATGGAACTATTGGAGCCAATGGTATTATTTTGGTTACCACTAAAACGGGGAAAAAGAATATGAAAACCCGAGTTTCCTATAATACATATGCTGGATTTCAGGAAACTTCCCGCATTATGCCGATGCTGAATGCTACGGAATATGGCTTGTTGCTGAATGAAAGTTATTCTAATGCCGGAAATCAAGTTCCTTACGCTAGTGTTACAGGATTAGGAAGAGGAACCAATTGGCAGAAAGAAGTTTTTGGCACGAGTGTACCGATTGTCAATCATGATATCTCTGTAAGTGGAGGGTCTGACAAAATCACCTATTCTGTTAGTGGTTCTCATTTGGATCAGGAAGGAATTGTTGGAGGCGCAAAATCCGGATTTTTGCGAAATACAGCCCGTATCTCTTTAGGTGCTGATTTAAGCTCGAAAGTAAAGTTGAAAACCAATGTGATCTACACCGCTTTCAACCGAAAAACATTAAGCGAAGATGGATTGGGTTCGGTTTTGTTTAATGCATTGAATACTCCATCTACTTTGAGTCCGCGTGATGCCAATGGCGCTTTCACCTTGGTGCCCAGTACTACAGGATTAGGAACTGAAATTATCAATCCCTTGGCACAGATTGCCAATACCAATAACGATTATAACTTCAAAAAATTAAACGGAAACATTGGATTGGATTATACGATCATTAAAGGATTGGTGCTCTCCAGTAATATGGGTTTCAATACTTCGAACAGCAAGGCCAGAAATTTTGCCAAACAAATTAATTATGGCGGAAAAGTATTTGATGTCCCCCGAAGTTCGGTTCGGCAAGAGACCATTAATGACAACAATTACTCTTTTGACCTTTTTGCCACTTACACCAAGACCATTGGCACAAATCACAATTTTGTAGCGACCCTAGGAAACACCATTTATAAAGAATGGGGAAATGGGTTGAATGCGACAGGTTATGATGTACCTAATAATTCCTGGGAATTTGCTGATATTTCATTGACTACTGGGGTTTTGGAAGCTAAAACGAATGGTTCTTATGCTTATGACGAGAGAAGACTTTCTTATTTTGGACGTATGCAATATGATTATAAGGGGAAATACTTGTTCTCTGGTATGATCCGAAGAGATGCTTCTACCAAATTTGGTCCATCGAATCGCGTGGCTTATTTCCCCTCTTTCACCGGGGGTTGGATTCTATCCGACGAGGACTTTTTTGGTACGGAAAAAGTAGTGAGTTTCGCCAAATTGCGAGCCAGTTATGGTACCTTAGGAAATGACCAAATTCGGAATAATGGTTATTTGGGTATATTGGGTGGAGAGGGGACTTATGTTTTTAATGGCGCTATCGTTAATGGAACTGCTATAGGACAAACCCCTAATCCGAATTTGAAATGGGAAGAAGCCCGAAAATTTGATGTCGGATTGGATTTAAAATTGTTTGATGATAAATTATCCCTTGTGACCGATTATTTTATCGATACGCGTTCGGATCTGTTAATTGGACAAATTCCGATATCGGGTATTAACGGAACTTATGCGCCGGGCGCCAGTGCTCCTACTTTGAATGCCGGTTCGGTTCGCAACTCTGGAATTGAATTCGCAGTTGATTATAAAACCAGTTTCTCGGATACTTTCAGTATGAGTGTGGGTTATAATGTTACCTTTTTAGAAAACAAGGTATTGGAAGTGAATAACGGTATCGGTTATACCGATCAGGGAAATTTTGGTGTAGGTCAACCGTTCATTTCTAGAATGGAAGTAGGCCAACCTTTGGGCTATTTTATAGGTTACAAAACCGACGGAATTTTCCAGAGCCAGGCCGAAGTTGATGCCCATCCCTCACAAGCTGCGCTAGGAGCTCCGGCTTCCCCGGGTGATCTCCGATTCAGAGATGTGAATGGCGATGGTGTTATTGACATTAATGATCGTACTAATTTAGGAGACCCTATTCCGACGGCTACGATGGGTTTCAACCTTCAGATGAATTACAAAAACTTTGATTTTTCAGCCTATACTTTTGCCTCTGTCGGAAATGACATGGTTCGGAATTATGAAAGAAATCTTTCGGATGCCAATCGTTCCACTTATGTATTAGACCGATGGACTGGTGCGGGATCTACTAATACCACTCCAAGACTGACAACGGCAGCTACTTCAAATCAGGTCTTTTCTGATTTTTATGTCGAAGATGCTTCTTATTTGCGCATTCAAAACATCCAATTGGGTTATACCCTAAATACGGATTATTCTCAAAAAGCGGGAATCAGCAAATTGCGCTTGTATGCGGCAGTTAATAATTTGTACACTTTTACTAAATACAAAGGATTTGATCCTGGTGCTAGCAATGGTGCTCCAATAGGCGGTGGAATAGATAATGGATTCTACCCTGTTCCAAGAACCTTTATTTTAGGTTTAAACATTAATTTTTAATCGGTAAAAAATGAAAAAGTATCTATTTATTACACTAGCAACAATCGCTATTTCCTGTACCGTATTGCTTTCCTGCAGCGATGAATTTGTGGATCGAGATCCTGTTTATTCTATCGATTCGGAGAATTATTTTAATTCGAAAACCGATTACGACAATGCCCTGGTGGCTGCATACGATTTATTACAATCGTCCTATCTCAATGTTTTAATGGGCGAAATCGCTTCCGATAACACTTTGGCGGGTGGCGAAAGTCAAAATGACAGTCCGGGAATTCAGCAAATCGACCGTATGGTTCACACTTCGGTAAATCCCAATTTAAGAGATTTATGGAACTGGATGTTTGCGGGTGTTAGCCGTGCGAACTATATCTTGGAATTCAAAGACAAGACTGATTTTGAAGGGAAAAATCAAGTAATCGCCGAGGCTCGTTTTCTAAGAGCGTATTATCATTTTGAATTGGTTAAATGGTTTGGTGGGATTCCGCTTAAGGGCGATGTTCGCTTTGAAGTAGGTGATGAGCAAACTATTCCAAGATCTACTGTGCCTGAAGTATATGCCAGCATAGAGGCTGATTTACTATTTGCCTCTGAGAATTTAGCGGCTGTTCCCTCACAACAAGGACGAGCGACCCGAGGCGCTGCATTGGCTTTGTTAGGAAAAGCCTATTTGTTTCAGGATAAATTTACGGCAGCAGCAGCGACTTTTGAAACTTTGATATCCAATTCCCCTTATTCCTTAGTCGCGGATTATAACTCTATTTTCGAAGCTAGTGGAGAAAATGGAATGGAATCTGTTTTTGAAGTACAGTATACCGATTTAGAAGGGGCCGGTTTTGGTTGTCTTCAATGCAGTGAAGGTAATGTAGCTGTTGGATTCAATGGACCTCGGAATTATTCAGGAACCCTATTTACCTCTGGATACAGTTATAACATCCCAACAGCCAAAATTGTCAATGCTTTTGAAGTCGGAGACAACAGAAAAGCCGTGGCTATATTAGACATTGTGGCTTGGGCTGCGGCTACAGGAGCAACTTATGGCGAAGGCTATCAGCACACCGGTTATTTCAACCGAAAATACATACCAAGAACCCGAAGCTCCAGTTCACAAGGCGATTTGAATTTAACGAATCCCAATAATTACCGAGCGATACGCTATGCTGATGTACTGTTAATGGCTGCTGAAGCGAATAACAGAGGAGGAATTGATGATGTGAAAGCCAGAGGCTATTTAAATTTGGTACGACAACGAGCTTTTGGCGATACGAATCATGCTATATCCGCTTCGGGCGCTGCTTTGACCGATTTTATTTGGGCCGAACGCCGTGTTGAATTAGTAGGCGAAGGTCATCGCTTCTTTGATTTGGTACGAACCAAACAAGCGGCTCAGGAAATTACTGGTTTTACGGCCAACAAAAACGAATTATTCCCCATCCCATTTGAAGAAATACAATTCTCTAATGGCAATTGGCAACAAAACCCTGGATACTAAAATTACAGCTATGAAAAAAATATATTTTATCGCAAACTTTTTTGTTTTGGCCTTCCTGATGGGATGTACGAACGAGACGAATGATATTAATTTAGATGCTTT
>Ga0114962_10002834_pt1 | contig 14251 bp, 11 predicted proteins | sample C_130820_MF_Meta_FD_87017 | JGI IMG/M metagenome (GOLD analysis project Ga0114962, IMG submission 87017) | Freshwater microbial communities from Lake Croche, Canada to study carbon cycling - C_130820_MF_MetaG | ecosystem: Environmental > Aquatic > Freshwater > Lake | place: Lake Croche, Canada... | reverse complement strand
AGAGGTTTTAACTCCTAAAGTGGCTCCCATTGTTATATTCAGCAATAACAGTTTCAACAAACTGTCTTGCGAATCAAAATATAAAACGCGTGTAGAAAATGAAATAAATAAAGATGGCAAAAACTGGTCCGACTTAAATAAAATCGTAAAGGTGGAAGAAAGACGCGAAAGATAGGATGCAAGCTTGTGGTTGTAATATATTATATAGTGTTATAGTAGTAATGAAACCAACTATCTTGAGAAATGTGGCATTTTTGCTCGCAATATTAATTTTAGCAATTGGTGTTGAAATGATTGTGAATAGAACTTCACAAGAATCTTTTGTGCCGGCTATCAATGAGGTGTATAAACCTTATGTTAGAAAAGTGCGTAATTATTCGGCCGACAAAATAGAAAAATTTACAACACACGCCCACGTTTTTCTTAAAAAATTTAGATTAATGTAAAGATGCTCGTCATATATTTTGGCGGTTATTTTTAACTGTTTTGTTTTGTTTGTTTTGTTTGTTTGTTTTGTTTGTTTTGTTTGTTTTTATTTTTGTAATTATTTTTATATTTCTTAAATATATGACGAAACGTGCATCAACCACTAATACAAACAAAAATCCAATGGTTACACATTCTAACTTTTTTTTGAGCGCAATTGACTATATTCACAACCACGTATTGTATTTAAACAATAGCAAGTTTTTTGCAGGGTGCATTATGATATTGCTCAACGTGGGGTCTAAATTCATAACCATTCAATTTAGCAAATCAACCGAAGAATATCTTAAAATGTCTGTTACAAAACAGCTACTTGTTTTCGCTATGGCGTGGATGGGTACTCGCGATATATACGCAGCATTAGGGTTAACGGCTGTGTTTGTCATTCTTTCGGATCATTTGTTTAACGAAGAGAGCTCTTTTTGCGTGGTTCCTCAAGAATATAGAGTGTTGGATAAGTTAGCAGCGGTTGCCGACACCAATAAAGATGGTGTTATATCAGACGATGAAATAAATTCCGCCATTGCCCTTTTAGAAAAGGCGAAAAAAGAAAAGCAAAAGCAACAACAGCAAAACCTATATTCAAATTTCAAAGAAGTAGTGCAACAAAATTAGACTGTGTAAAAATATAAAACCCAATTTTAATATTCTTAATGTATTATAAGTATGTCATTCCCTAATACATTAACAATATTTATAAACACGAGAATTAGAGGATACCCCAAAATAAAATATGAGCCAGAAATGACCGTTCCAAAAATTAAAAGCGACACTGTTTATTTCAATCCATTGATAAAATTAAATAAATCAGTTTCCCTCAGAATTCCCCCAGGGTATCCCGAAACCGAAAAATTTACGCAGTTTTTCAATAAAAGTGACTTTAACGGTTTAGTCGGCAGAAATATGTCAGCAGGGTTTCAAAAAAAACTTACGATAGACGAAGCCGCGAAATACGGAATCGTTGATAATAATATTAATGTTACATTAGACATCCTTTTTAAAAAGAACAATCGTTTTTACATAAAAGACACACCATATACTATTTTTTCACACGAGTGGATAGCTGGCGATTGGCGGGTTGATAAAAGGAGTTTTGAAAAACAAATAGCTTTGTCAACATACGGTCAGGGCTTATATGGAAATCAGCAATCCGTTGCTCTTCAAAACAAAATGGCCGACGATGAATTATCAAAATTTAAGAAGGAGCACGCCGAAGCTGCAGCAGGGTTCGCGGCTTCAAGCGACATTAGTAAATTCAAAGACGACTATATTAGAGGTGTGGCGCGCGGCGTTAGTAAGCCACAAGAGGCTATAGTTGATTCATCTTTGTCTTTGAAAGAACAGGCTTTACAAGCAAAAACAGAAATTCCAAAAATTGCGAGAAAATTGGCTACAAAAAAATTGGTGTACCAAAACATTGTCAATTTGGACGAAGACGCAAATTTATCCAATGATCCAGTTTCTATAAATGTTTTATATTCCATTGACAGAAATTATTCAGAAGATATAAAATTAAAACCTAAAGTTTTGGAACCTTTATACCAGACTTTATTGCAAAAGGGAACGGAATATAAAAATGCAAAGGATGTTTATGACAAATCAATTGGAGAATACTATTCAGTCATTAATTTAAATAAAACGACGCCCGTTGCCATTCCCGTGGAAGAAGTAACTGGCGGCGCCGCTTCAGGAAAAGATGTTTTTAATAACAAAAGTAAATACGACGAAGCAATAAAACAGATAAACATTGTTATTGAAGGTTATAAAGCGAAAAATTTCACATATCAAAATATAACAGACGACCCTCAGATTAAGAATGAAATGCTTAAAATACTAATTTCACTTGAAAAATATAGAGCCCAATTTTTAAATTCATTCCTTGAATCTCTCAAACTCTTAGTTAGAAAAATTAAATCGCAAATTGCATACATTAAGGCTTTATACGCATTTTATTCTCAATTATACATTGTTAAAGAAACCGAATTTAAAAAGAATGGCGTTGAAAAGGATTATCAAAATGTATTAAAACTAAATATCATTAAATTTGACGTGCAATGTTATAAAAACATTATATACTCTGTGGAAACCGAGGAAAGCAATCCATTATCCGACAATTTAAAAACCATAATAAAAATGGTTTCGTTTGTTGAAAAATTCACTCAGAGAGAAAACGCAGCGCCCAAAAACTACGCTGAATTATTAAAAAATTATTACGACCACCCGAGTTTATTAGAAATAAATAGATACCAATTTGATGTTTACATGTTTTCTCTTTTAAAATACGATTTTACAAACGATCTCGGAATGTGGAAGATTTTATATAGACAAACCGATGTTTTTTTAAATAGCATCAAAGAGTATATTATAGGGGGCAAGAGCGGGTCCCAAGTTATTGAAGGGAAAATAGCCATCGCGAAAATGTTGTTTGATCAATATAACGAAAAGTACACTAAACAACAACGCGATTCTTTCAGTAAAAACGTTTCGCAATTAAAAAAACCACTTCAAAAACAAAACCCTAACGTGTTAGATTTTGCATTTCCCGATAACGCTTCTTTAAAACAACAACAAAACGATTACATTAGGTATCAAACCGCAATAACATTGTGCTACGATTTAATTACTATATATTCAAGAGTTTCAGCTATTAAATATTCTCGCGAAATTTCGTTAGTTGCGTCAAGGCAAAATCTTTGTTACGTTCTTGATAAAATTTACAAAAGAATGATTAAATCTTATGAATTAATTTTGGATGAGGGTTCAGAAATCGTGGAGTTAATCCCAAATTATATATATTTAAAGGCCGACTCTTATAAAGACCGCTCGTCTCTTAGAAATAATATAACAATTACTTCGGACGCTCAAGTAATAAATAAAAATAAAAACGCTGGTTTTAAGATTCTTATGAGGTCTTTAAGGAAAAAATACCACGAAGCCGTTGACATGCTTATTCCTGAAATAACCAAGCTTGGCATTTTGGAAAGCTGTAAAAAACTCGTAAACTCTGACGAAGAGTCTGACTCAGAAGTGGAATCAGACATGGAATCAGACGCGGAATCAGACATGGAATCAGAAGAAGGTGAGCTAACACCAGGAGAAATATTTAAAAAAGAATATCAACAAAACATGGAAAGGCGTTACGACACAGATAACAGTTTAATTTTGAAAAAACACATTGCGCATTTATATACATCCGGGGTAAAAGAAGGCTCTAATGCAAGACTTGACGAAGCCGAATTTGACCAGATGATTAACAGCTGGTCTGTTGTTGATAACACTGGTGGGGGTGATTGCTTGTTCTTGGCCGTTGCAGAATTGTTTAACAGCGAATTGATAAATAATAATAAACAATCTAACAATCCATTTGCAGACGAAAACGGTTATTTTTCAAAATCTTCCTTGAGACGAGCCGTCGCGGATGAAACCTATGGAATTCAACCGAGTGACGCCGTCGGTTGGAACAATGGTGTTAAATCTGTTATTGAAAACGTTGATGTTTCCGATCCGGCGGCGGTGAGAATGAGGCACGATTATGGATTTTTGTTTGATGACAAAGGAAATTGGATTGGAAATAATATACAGGCATTGAGGTCGGTTATAAGACAAGACTCCAAATATTGGGGAGACGATGTGGCGATCAAAATTTTGGAAAGGATTTTTAAAATTAAATTTATAATTATTGACACAACAACGCCGGATGTATTTCCCAAGGGAACCGAGGTTAGATATTCGGCAGACAATGGTCTTAAAAAAATCGGGGTTGTGTTAAGAAGCGCGAGGGTTGGAAACACTGATGAATATTTATATGATATTCAGGATCCAAATAATCCGGAGACAGTTTATCCTGAGATTTCGTCGGTAAATAACGACGTGACATTAGCGGAAGACGGATATTATAGAGTTGTGTCATTGGGTTCAGACAATACAAATGCGAACGAGTTTTCTCAATACGCGTTTTTGTTATTAACGACGGTTCCCGGAGGAGCGCAGCATTATGAGATAATGTATAGCAATCAATTGAACAAGTTTGTTTATACTTTTTCAGAAATACCGGATTACTTAAAATATTTGGTTTATAAAACCCAGTGGAAATATCTAGATGGTCGCGATAGAATAGAAAGCTGGTATGGTAAAAATAACGCTTTTCGCGATTATTTATTTGACGCTGAAGAAAGTGCAATGGCAGCAAATGCTAGAAAAAGACGACCCAATAGCAATAGTAATAAATTGGGTGGCGGCTTTCAAGACGATGATGACAATGTTTTCCGCGGCGGCGAACGAACCGGGTATGTTAACGTAAACAATGGAACCCCCGCTAAAACTGATGATTCAAAACTGAGTTATTACATAATCATAGATTTGGAGTTATATCCTGGAAAGTCTATTCCTCTTTTAAAACAGCCGGTTATCGCGTGTCATTTAAGATATGAAAAAATTCGTCAAGCTTTTGCTGACATGTTTGGTCTATATTATAACCCCATTGACTTTTATCAACAAGGTCACGTTGCGCCATCGTCGGTAAAATATAAAAAAGACGAGGAATCAAAAGAGAGAGAGTCAATGAGAGATTATAATACCCGGCGATTTAATGTGTCTTATGCCGGAGGAAAAAAAACTAGACGACACCATCGTTAAAGAAAAGACCGGATTTATTAACAAGTAACTGTTGCGTTATTTGTTAATTATTAATTGGAGACATAACCATCAGAGTTGATAAACTCTTCTACCAAGTTTTGCGGAATACAATTGAAATCAATAATCTTCTTATTCAGCTCAAATTTATCATAAGCATTTTCCTTCTTCATTCTCTCTTCAAAATACGTTCTATCTTGAAAACATTTTAGTGCTGTTTTAGGGCCGCATTTATTCAAAACAGATTTGATGTTGTCGCTCGTATCTCCCATTACAATCTTACAAAATAGGTCCGCTTCGGCGCTTCCACCAAGTGTCTTCTCTGAAATCTCTTTGTATCCTAGATTGAAGATTTTCACTTGGCTGCTTGCCAGCTGCAAATAATCCTTGTCGCTTGTAATAATATTTACATTTACCGTTGGATATCTTTCAAGAATATGCTTCACTGAAATTGCGATGCAATCGTCTGCTTCCAACGTCGGGTGCTTTAAAATGGTGCGAGCTCCGCCCTCTTGGAACAAGTTATCATCGTACACCATTTTGAAAAACGATCCTCCCATAAACCCGTCGTCTTGTACTCGCGTTCCCTTATAATTGTCGTAAAACTCGTTTCTCCAGATTTTTTCCCTCTTGCAATCCTTCCCAACAATAATAAACGGGTTTTCATCCAGAAGTTTAATGTTTTTTGCGACATTTTTAACAGTAGAAACGAATGTCTTTCGGAATTTCTCAACAAACTGTTCATTTGCGGATGGATCAGAAAGAGGATTTTCAGGGTAGGCGCTTTTCCACCATCTCATAGTAGAATGATACCTATAGAAACAAAAGTAACTGCCGTCAATGAATAGGAATGACTTGGGTGCCTCTTCGGCGATTTGCTTTAAAGTGCTTTGCATGACAAGGTTGTTTCATTTGTTGTTGATTAAATTGTCTGCGTTCAATTTTTTATTTGAAATAGGCCGGCCTTAACAACTGAAAAAAAGGCACTACACACGCTTTGTTACTGAGAATCATGTTGTTTTCCTTAGAATTTTAAAAAATTTTGGTTTTCAGTAAGGGAAGAAAATCACTGTTTTTAAGGGTCCAAAAGTGTTTACAAAAGTCAAAAATGGACAAAAATAAATGTCCAATTTTTGGATATCCCGAATATTTCTTGGAAAAGGGGTGAAAATTTAGCCTGTCTGACTGAAATGCTATAAACACCAAAAAAATCATCCAAAAAAGTGTTACGATAAAATTTATATACTTTTTAAAAAAAAGGGTTTAGTGATTTTTTGTATTTCCATATATTAAGAGAATGGAATCTCAAAATATCCCCAAAAACCCGAAGGTTTTTGAATGTAAAACGTGTAACGTTAAATGCTCTCATAGAGGCGATTGGAATAAGCATTTGTTAACATCTAAACATGCAAAAACTAGCGCCGGAAACGAATGGAAAAAAACGGAATCTCTTACATCCCCAAAAAAAGAAAATTTATGCAGTTGTGGTAAAAAATATTCAACAAAATCCGGACTCTGGAAACATGAAAAGAAATGTAATGTAAAGGAGACTGACTATGAAAAGGCTCCAGAAGAAATTTCTGATAAAAAACTTATATTAGAATTATTGAAAAGCAACAATGAGCTTCAAAAACAAATACTTGAATTGTGCAAAGAGAAGAATGTTATTAATAATACAAATACAAATACAAACTGCCACAACAACACAAATAACTTCAATTTGCAGTTTTTCTTGAATGAGCAATGCAAAGACGCTCTCAATATAGAGGATTTTATTAACCAACTACAAATAAAAACGTCTGATTTGGATATGGTTGGCAGAGTGGGTTATACCGAAGGAATCTCAAAAATATTCGTAAGAGGTCTCAAAGAGCTTGACGTGTTTAAACGACCTCTTCATTGCAGCGATCTTAAGAGAGAAGTTTTATATGTAAAAGATAAAGACGCATGGGATAAAGATGGAGAAGACAAAAAGACTATGAAAAACGCCATAAAATTCATTGCCGCGAAAAATTTCAACCAATTAACCGATTGGATAGAAGACAACCCAGAATACAACGATTATGATTCCAAAAAGCACAAGGAATATCATAACATCATTATAAAAGCCTCTGGTGGGGCGACACCTGAAGAGGATGAATCCAATTACAATAAAATAATTAGAAACGTCGCCCGGGAGTCAGTTATAGACAAATCAATTGATAGATAATATTATAACGTGGATTTATTATAATATTATTATTGTTGAGAATCGGTAAACAGTAAATCTGTGTGAAACAGTTCATTGAGAACTTCGTTTGCAAGTGGAATAAAATCATTTTTACACAAACACAAACTGACACCTTGAGACATAGCCAATGCCATCTGGAGTTTTACAAAATCGTCGCTTATGTATAAGCCATATTTCGCTAGATCATTTGCCATTACATATTCATTAAATTTTTGAATGAACTCATATATTTTGAGTTGACTTGCTTCTTTTGAATTATGAATGGTTTCTTCTATTATTTTACTCGCCGACTCGTACATTCTATCTTTATGCTTCGCTGGAAGAAGGAATTTGAATGATTCGCGAGGTTCAATGACATTATTCAAAATCTTTTCCGCGAGGGTTCTGCTTGGTTCTGAAAATGCGCCGCTCACAACTTCTAAAAACGTTTTTGTAGTTCCTTCATTTATTCTTGTAACTATGCCAAAATCTATTAACCCAAGAACAGGATCTCCTTCTGAGTTTTTGATAAAAATTATATTCCCTGCGTGTAAATCTCCATGCGTTACACTGTTATTAATAATAGAGACAAACCCATATTTCATAACAAGTTTTGCATACTGGTCGTAATCTTTGTCGCTTAGATTCACTATGTGAATTCCCTTTACATGCTCCATCATAATTGCGTCAGGAAACTCTGTTGTAAACTCTTGATAAACGCTAGGAATTTTTATATACTTCAGATTCTTGCAGTTTTCCTGCATCTCCAGCGTATTTTTAACCTCTTGTTCAAAATCCAATTGTTCTCTCAAAAGAGCGATGTTTTTTTTAATGACAGTTGAAATATCCAATACATTAAACTGTGGAATTAACGATAGAACATTAATAAAAAACACAAGCTTTTCAATGGCGGCGTCTAATCGCTCGTTAATGTTCTTCCTTTTAACCTTTATAATTACTTCTTCGTTTTCGGCAGTTTTCATCTTATAAACGAGAGAAATCATCCCAGATTTTGAGGGCAATACATCATTTTCAGGCGTTAAGTGATATTTTTTAATAATCTCGCGCAACAAATCGTCGTCAATGTCTTCGTGTGTGTATGGTGCGGAATCAGTGTATTTTAATAGTTCATTGTTCATGGCACCATCAATCAAATTATTATTTAATGAAATGGCTTGAAACATCTTGACGTATAATATATTTTTTTTCGCAAGCGTTTTCGCTACACTTCTTATGAATTCACAGTAATTGTCTTGGTGTAAAAAAATCAAATAGTCGTATAAAACTCCGAATGCGACGTCAAATAAAAAAACGGTTTTTGAAAAGGTTTTTGAAATTGAATTTAATGTATCAGAAACATAATACATTATCACTTTTTACATTTTATCAGATTTTCTCTATAAATTGTTTTATTCTCAAAAATATTTTACTAATAATGTTTGTTGACATCTTTTCTATAAACTCAGGCAATTCAAAGTTTCTATGAAATGTAGTTGAAATTTGAACATTCATTTTATGAGGAGTAATTAAATTGCAAACAACAACAATGTTATTGATAGGAATAAGCTCTTTTTTTGATTCAGGTTCTATATTATTTGGAAGAGTGTCGTTCGTTTTCATCCTGTAAATGATTTTTGATTCTGATTTTGAGCACGATTTTTCAATGGAAACATCAACGTGTGAATATTTTTGAGACATGCCAAAATCCTCAAATAAATGTTTAAATAAAAAGAAAGCTGTTGCTCCAGTTTTTTCGCTGTTAATGTCTAAATAAAACCCATCAAATACGTCTTTGTTTATCTCATATATGAGTTTTATAAGTTCTAAATTAACTATCTTTTCCAATAAGATTTTCTCATTTGAAATTTCATATTCAAACAAATAATTGTTCTTTTTAAGTCTAATCATTTTATGGTCTTTTTTGTCAATAAGTACTTTTGCATCCTTATCTTCTTCGTTGTTTGAATTCATTTATTGTTTATTGTTGTATTATATTTGATACATAATTTAATAAATGAATTCAAACTTGGTCTAGTAAATGGCTTTAATCATCGCTATATATTTCTCTTTTTGTTCTTCGTAACTGCAAATTGGTTTGGGGTATCCAACGTTTTTTTTATATTTTTCCCATTCAGTATTCCAGCTAAGTATATCCTTTGTGGGAACATCTTTCAACTCTGGAACCCATTTTTTTACATAATTGCAATCAGGGTCAACCTGTTCATTTTGTCTCCATGGATTAAAAACTCTAAAATATGGTTGTGAATCTACGCCACTTGAAGCACAGAACTGCCAATTACCATTATTACTAGCAGGATCATAGTCTGTCAGTTTCTTTGCGAAATATTTCTCTCCTTCCTGCCAATCAATCAAAAGAGTCTTGGTTAAAAAAGAAGCCACAATAAGACGACATCGATTATGCATGTAACCCGTTGAGGCAAGTTCTCGCATTCCCGCATCCACAACAGGAAATCCAGTTTGCCCCTTAGTCCAGGCTTCAAACCATCTCTCATTCTTATGCCATTTAACCTTGGAATAACTCGGCTTCATAGGTTTTCCGAGAACATATGGATAAAAATAAAGAATATTCATGTAAAAATCTCTCCAAATAAGTTGTCTTATAAGTTCACGATTACTTCTAAAAGCTTTATAGACTTCGCGAATGCTTAAACACCCGAATTTAATAAATGCGGATAGCTGCGTTGTAGGTTTATCCAAATCATTGCGCGTTTTATCATAATGTTTCTGCGTTTTTAATGCAGTTTTCAGATTCTTAATGGCTTCCACGCGACCACCGTGAACCAATATGTTTGGATTCTCTCTTGTGAATTTTGAAAAAGCCTGTGCGAGAGAAATGGTGTTTGACAGATGCGCCCCCGATTTTCTAAATTTAATTTTTCGCGCGTTTGTTGGAGATTGAACCTGTTTTTTAAGAGCCGCAGTATAATAGGGTGTAAACTTTTTATAAGCTTCATTAGAACCATTCATAACTGTTCCAGGTTCATGCAAATAATAGTCAACTGATGGTTCGCATGCGACGTCGGAGTGTTTGCACAATTCTTGTATTTGAGAATCGCGCTCAACTGCATAAGGCGTATAATCTATATTGAAACCAACGCAGTCAATATTAAATGCTTTTATACATTCAGAAATGACTTTATTATTTGAACCATAAAAAAAGTATAAATGCCCACCGTTTTTGTTAATTTCACCCGACAACTCTTCTAAACTTTCAATCATAAACTGTACAGCATTATTTGACTTGAACTGATTGCCGCTTCCAACTTGTTCTGGAGTAAAAATAAAAATAGTGTAGACGTTTTTGCATTTAGAGTTTAACAGATTCAGACCATTGTTGTCAACGATTCTATAATCTCTGCGAAAAATAAACAATCCATTTTCATACATTATGTGACCTACTATATACAGCTATTTATTTTCACGCCAAAATGCGAACTGCATTTTTAATATCAATTGCCACATTTCGCATATGAATTTTCTCGTCGTTAAAACAGTGATTGCACGAGTGGCTTATGCTCAAATTCCACTCTGGAATTACTTTTATATTTTCATTTTCATTGTAGAAGATTCCATTGAAAATTCTAGATGCTCGCTCTTGATGAAATTCCGAAGTTGTTATAACGATTTCCGGGGTGTCTTCAAATGATTCATTAATCCATTTTTTCAAATATGCAAAGTTCTCTGCCGTATTCTTAGCCTTTTCGTCTAAGACAACTCGCCGATTTGGTGTGGAAATTTGTTCGCTCATTTTCTCAGCCTCTGAAGAAACCGCGTGATCCACGGCATTTTTAACTCCGCCAGTGACAAACCATACAACGTGACTGTTTTCCAATGAAGAAACATAATTGACTGCTGCTGACACGCGTTCTTGCTGAACCTCTTCATTTGCGCAACCAAGCACAACCATAATTGTTGTTTTGCTATACACGTGTACAACAAAACAGCTAATAATAATTAGGATAGATTGAAATCCCGACATTTTTTGCCGAGACAAGTTTTTGAATTAAAATATTCTAAAAATTTTTGGTCAATTTTTATTTCAACTTTCTCTCGTTTACGTTTTTATATGTCTAAACTCACAGTGTTCTTATCAGACTTTGGCCGCCTCTTGCTGCGCTTGGGCATGTTTCCGTCTGACTGCAAATCCTTCAAATCTGAAATGCTAATCGTGCTGCTATCATTCAAATTTAAAGCCGGGGCTTCTTGAATGTTGATAGTTTTTGTCTTCAACCCAGACAAAATATCGGAAATGTCGCTGGGGCCCTTCATCTCAGCGCGAGGCCCAGGGCCGCGTCTTCCACTGCGATCTCCGTCAGACGCACCGGAAAAGTTCTCCCTAATATTAATTCCATCATTTGCGTTCTGATTCGGGTTAAAACTACTACGACCCATGCTAGCACTTAAATCCGGCCTGTTGTTGAAGCTGTTATTATTTCCAGGGCGACTTGGGGGCGCGTTCATTCCCTGGGTCGCCATTGGAGGTGGAGGAGGGCCATTCATAGAAACTTGAGGCTCAGGGTTCATCATATTATTCATGAAACCGGAAAATCCAGGGCTTTGTTGGCTCATGGAGTTAACCGCCGCGGTCTGGAATTGACGCATTAAATCGGGGTTTTGACGCAAAATATCGTCCATTCCTGGCATAGCAGACTTGAACATGGTGTTTGTCATGTGAACCATCATTGCACTTCCACCCAATTGGAACAACAACTTGAGTTCGGGTGCCATGGAAGCGCGGCTCTTATATTTGTCGTATAACTCCCCAAAAACGTCGTCATAGTCCGTCATGTTTTCATTTATCTGTTCGCTCCAACCGTCTAACTTAACGTCAAATGGATCAAAACGATTGTTCAAGAATTCAATTCCGTTAATGCATGCCATGAGCATATTTCCTTGAAACTTAACTGAATTCTGCTTCGTCTTTTCTTCCATAATCATTTCGTATTCCCCTTGCATTTCGGCTAAAGGAGACTCCATGCTGTATTTTTTTGTCAAGTTAACACCCTTTTGCTCAAGGCCCTCCAACTTTCTTAAATACTTGAACTTCTCTCGCAGCAACTCTTCCTTGCTCATTTGAGGTTGACTTGACATGGGCTTATCGGGATTAATTGGCACGTTGTTGAACTTGGTGAATCCATCCCAGGTTTTATTTTCGGTGGAACCCTCTGCGGTGGCTTGACCAATGCTGGGAGATGAATCGCTGAACCTAACACCGCTAGGCCTATCGTCGTCATAATTGAGAGACATGCTTTTGCTAAACATGTCGGATTTACCCTCAAACAAATTGTCCATTCCAGGGTCATCCACCAAATCATTTAATTCGTCTTCTAAATTATTTAAATCGTCAATGTGAATGTCGCTTGACGGGCGCCCCCCTGCGGATTTTTTGTCATTCATTAAAAGCTCAATTCCTGAACCAAAATTTGATGATCTTCCCGAATCGCGTTCACCTAAATCTAATGAAGTAATATCAATAATTCCACCGGCCATTATGAATTAATAAGAACATATATTTTTAAGTAATACGAATTATACAATAATATTTGCAACTTTTGGGAAAAAAGGCTTCCCTTATCCAAAAAGTTTATAGAAAAAATGGCGGCTACAAATTGAGTAATATGGCAAGACACTAATTAGATCAATTTGCTAGAAATAAACCAGATTCCCTGCAAAAATGAATCCGCCAAATCGTCTTTTTTCGCGTGACTTTTAAAGAAATCTTCCCAAGAATTATAGTTGGAATTATTTAAAACCATATCTAAGCATTTTTTGACCCCTAATTTTTTTCTATCTCCGTAACTGCTTTTTTCCTCTTGTTTTTCGGCTTTCAGTTTATTTGACGACGAAACAAAGTCTATTTGCGCGCTTCCGTTACGCATAATAAAGTATTGTGCTATCATTCCTTGAATTGTTTTCATGCGATTTGCAATAGGGCTAATTTGATTCTCAATAACAACGTGAGTTAAAGTATTTATATGTTCGCTCAAAATGATGTCTAATTTAACTTTTATATTTCTGCCTATGGTTATTAAATCAACCTTTGACGCGTTTGTCGCGTTAATGGGTTCAAAACACTTTTCAAAAACGTAATTATTTATAAGCGCGGCAAGATCATTCTTTTTAATGGGATCTTCGTATTTAATATTGTATTTTTCGGCGAGTTCGTATAAGTTTTTGATTTTTTGTTTATTGATATACGCCGGTTTTAAGTCAGACGTTGGAACTTGAAATGGTTGTTTCTTGCAATGTTTCAAGCAATAACATTTTCCATTCTTTGAAAATTTGGCTGGTTTATTGCAAAACGCGGTTTTTTCAATCTCACAGCATTTCATTTCCAAATCTTGGCTCAAATTTACCACATCCCATTTTGCAATTTTATATTCATTATCTCCTTCTGGTTTTTCAAATAAACAAAAAGCCAAGTTTTTTATCCCAACGTCTATGCTTAAAATCTTCATATTCTATTTTACTGTGATAGAATATAAAAAAGTTATTGTTTAAGTTGTATTTTTATTGATTGGTGTTCAATGGGGCATTGATGACAGGAGCGATCATTCTAGCCTGCAATTGTTCCCTTGTCAAATAAGGTTGTTTTAAATTGCTGTTGCAATAACCAAACCCAGGAGTATTTCTATCAAAAGTAGACTTGAAAGTGTAAGGCACGTTTGTTGAAGGTGTCGCGTTTGTGTTAAAATGGGAAGGCAAACCCATCTCTTCGCAAGCGCCATAGCTGTTCATTTTCATGATTTCAGTGGCATTGTTCGTTAAATATTGTCTATATTGCCAACTGGTAGTAATATTTTCTTGGTGTCTAATGCGGTCGTTAACAACGGCTTCAGGTTGCCAAGACGCGAAATTTCTCCCGTCGGCCATTATAGGTGGAAAATCAAAATGAATGTTGTT
>Ga0114962_10002832_pt1 | contig 14259 bp, 13 predicted proteins | sample C_130820_MF_Meta_FD_87017 | JGI IMG/M metagenome (GOLD analysis project Ga0114962, IMG submission 87017) | Freshwater microbial communities from Lake Croche, Canada to study carbon cycling - C_130820_MF_MetaG | ecosystem: Environmental > Aquatic > Freshwater > Lake | place: Lake Croche, Canada... | reverse complement strand
ACCGTGCGCTCTTCAATATACACGTGGTCTCCCCACACCTTGTCTAACAACTGGCCACGGCTGTGAACACGCTCCGCGTTAGACATTAAATGGTGAAGTAGCTTAAATTCAGTAGGGCCCAACTTTAAGGTCTGGCCCGCGTAGGTGGTGCGGTGGGTTGAGGAATCAATACTCAAACCCGCAATCACGATCGCCTCACCCACGGGTTCAGGGGAGCGCCGACGCAACACGGCGCGAACACGTGCCAACATCTCTTTGGTTGAGAAGGGCTTGGCCATGTAATCGTCTGCACCCGCATCCAGCCCAGCCACCCGGTCTTCCTCATCGCCTCGCGCGGTGAGCATGATCAAAGGAATATCTTTGATACGGGGATCCGCACGCCAACGCCTGGCGAGCTGCAAGCCACTTTCACCGGGGAGCATCCAATCGAGCAAAATCAAATCGGGTAAGGACGCTTCCAATTCGCGTTGGGCACTGACGCCGTCCATCGCCCACGTCGGTCGAAAACCGTTATGGCGCAAATTGACAGCGATAAGTTCTGCAATCGAGGGCTCGTCCTCCACCACCAAAATCGCTGGCATGGTCTTCATTTAATCACTGACTCAATATTTTCGATCGATGTGTGGCGCACATCTTCGCCTTTGACAACGTAAATAATGAACTCTGCAATGTTTTTTGCGTGATCCCCAATGCGTTCAATCGCCTTTGCCAAGAAGAGCAAATCAAGGCTTGGCGAGATCATGCGGGGATCTTCCATCATGTAGGTCACCAAGATACGTACAAAGTTATCAAACTCCTGATCAATAAGGTCATCCTCTTTCAGGATAGCCAAAGCGGAAGTCACATCGAGACGAGCAAACGCATCCAAGGCCTTGTTCAATAAACCAGAAGCCAAGTTCGCTGCGTAGCGCAACTCTCTCGAAGGCAAATTGCGTGGTGAACCACTTTCAATGATGGAGCGCACCATACGGGCCATTTTTTCAGCTTCATCACCCACACGTTCTAAATTCGCTGTTGTTTTAGAAATAGCCATCAGCAAGCGCAGATCGCCAGCAGCCGGCTGCCTGCGGGCAATAATCGATGACAGTTGACGATCGATCGCAAGCTCCATCGCATTCACTTGCGACTCATTGGCCGTGACTTCGTTAGCTGCAGCGAGGTCAAATTGACCCAGCGCCAAAATAGCTTTTTGAATTTGCTTCTCCACCAATCCGCCCATCTCCAAGACTTGGGACGATACCGATGTCAACTCACTGTCAAACTGGGTAGATAAATGTTTATCAGGCATAACGGTTCCTTAAAAATTACAAGAGCTCAGTAGTTCAAAAAATTAACCGAAGCGACCTGTGATGTAGTCTTCCGTTTCTTTGCGTTGAGGCTTGAAGAAGATTTGCTCGGTCTCACCAAACTCAATCAAGTCACCTAAATACATATACGCAGTGTAATCACTGCAACGCGCAGCTTGCTGCATGTTGTGGGTCACGATGACGACTGTGTGGTCTTTCTTGAGTTCCACAATAAGCTCTTCCACTTTGGCCGTAGAAATCGGATCCAGGGCAGAGCATGGCTCGTCGAGCAAAAGAACTTCTGGCTGAATGGCAATACCACGCGCAATACACAAGCGCTGTTGCTGACCGCCTGACAAACTAGAACCACTTTGGCGAAGTTTATCCTTCACTTCGGTCCACAGCGCCGCTTTACGCAAAGCCCATTCGACACGTTCTTCCATGTCTGTGGTATTCAAATTTTCAAACAACTTCACGCCAAAGGCGATATTGTCAAAAATAGACATCGGGAAAGGCGTTGGTTTTTGAAACACCATGCCGACCTTCGCGCGTAAAAGTGCCACATCTTCTTTGCTAGTCAAAAGATTTTCGTTATCCAAGATAACTTGGCCTTCTGCCCGTTGCTCAGGGTAGAGTTCAAACATGCGGTTAAAAACGCGAAGGAGAGTGGACTTGCCACAACCGGAGGGGCCAATGAACGCAGTGACCTTGCGCTCAGGAATTTCCAAATTAATATTCTTTAGCGCGTGGAATTTGCCGTAGTAAAAATCAAGATTTTTAACCGCAATCTTAGTGGCTGCTGGAGCGGCATGGGAAGCTGGAGTAACGTCAGGGGTGATCATAGTGTTCATACAGTCATTCAAATTAAGATTTATGGCGGGTCAAAATACGCGCCAAAATATTCAGGGCTAGCACGGCAGCAGTGATTAAGAAAACCCCTGCCCAAGCTAATTTTTGCCAGTTTTCATACGGGCTCATGGCGAATTTAAAAATGGTCACAGGCAAGCTGGCCATAGGCTCGCTTAAGCTGGAAGTCCAGAACTGGTTACTCAACGCGGTAAACAGCAATGGGGCTGTCTCGCCAGAAATACGGGCAACCGCCAGCAATACGCCCGTAATCACGCCCGCACGAGCGGCTGTGAGCGTGATACTTAAAACCACTTTCCACTTCGGCGCACCTAAGGCGTAGGCTGCTTCGCGCAAACCTGCGGGCACGAGCTGAAGCATGTTTTCTGTGGTTCGAATCACCACAGGAATCACAATCAGCGAGAGCGCCATGATGCCAGCGTAGCCAGAGAAAGACTTAAAGCGTGAGACGACCACCGCATACACAAACAGGCCAATCACGATAGAGGGCGCAGACAGCAAAATGTCATTGACAAAGCGGGTGGTGGATGCAAACCAGCTTTTGGTGTCGAACTCTGCCAAGTAAATTCCCGCCATGATGCCAATCGGGGTTCCCACACAGGCCGCCAAGACCACCATCAAGAAGGATCCATAAATCGCATTGGCCAGCCCGCCATCTTCGTTAGGAGGCGGCGTCATTTGGGTCAGCGTCGCAATTGTCAAACCGTCAATGCCTAAGCGCACGGTTTCAATTAAAATCCAGAACAACCAAAAAAGGCCGAACGACATCGCCATCAGGGCCAGGGTTGTCGCGATAATGTTGACGCGTTTGCGGGTGGCGAACTTTTGAACGCGCACCAATCGTTGTTGTTCTGTGATCATGTCTTGGATCCTTCACCTTTGCGCAGCTGAGAAAGCAAGAGCTTAGAGAGCGACAAAATAACAAACGTAATAAAGAACAGAACCAAGCCCAAGTACATCAAAGAGGCTTGGTGCAAACCTTCGCCAGCTTCAGCAAATTCATTGGCCAGCGCAGAGGTAATACTGTTAGCGGCTTGAAAGAGGCTTAAAGAATCAAGTTGGTTAAAGTTTCCGATCACGAAGGTAACGGCCATGGTCTCGCCAATAGCACGACCTAAGCCCAACATGATTCCGCCAATCACACCTGCCTTGGTGTAAGGCAAAACGACCGTGGACACGACTTCCCACGTTGTCGCACCCAAACCATAGGCGGACTCTTTAAGCAAGGGCGGTGTCACTTCAAACACATCGCGCATCACAGCCGAGATAAACGGAATAATCATGATCGCCAAAATAATACCGGCCGACAAAATTCCAATACCTACCGGTGGGCCAGAAACAAACGCCCCGAGAAAAGGAACGCCTGCAAAGGCGGCCTGTAAAGGCATCTGCACATACTCGGCCAACACGGGGCCAAACACCAACAAGCCCCACATGCCGTAAACAATCGAAGGCACTGCTGCTAACAACTCAATCGCAGTACCCAAAGGCCGCTTCAGCCAGCTTGGAGAAAGCTCTGTCAAAAACAGAGCAATCCCAAAGCTCACTGGCACAGCGATGATCAGAGCGATCAGCGAAGTCGCGATCGTTCCGTAAATCATGACCAGTCCACCAAATTCTTCTTGGACTGGATCCCAAACCGTACTCGTCAGAAACGAAAACCCATACTTGGATATCGCGGGCCAGGCGCTAATCACCAATGATGTGAGGATGGCAGCTAACAAGCTCAGGGTTATCACAGCCGACAGTTTGGCAAAAAAACCAAATACTTTGTCAGCCATCGGCCCTGATCGGGCCTGTTTTTTTAGAGACGTTTGGGTCATGGTCGTCAATTATTTATAAGAAATCGCTTTACCAGCGTTATCTGTCATGTTGCCCCACGCTTTGTGAACGGCAGCTACAACTGCTGGAGGCATTGGCACGTAATCCAAGTCAGCTGCGGCTTTTCCACCGTTGGCATACGCCCAGTTGAAAAACTTCAATGCTTCAGACGCATTGGCTGGCTTGTCTTGCTTGTTGTACATCAAGATGTAAGTCGCAGTAGAGATAGGCCACGTGTTTTTACCTGGCTGATCTGTGATCAATTGGTAAAAGGTTTTGTTCCAATCTGCACCAGCAGCAGCCGCTTTGAAAGCATCATCATCGGGTTCGACAAAATGACCATCTCTGTTTTTCAACAAAGCGTAGGTCAATTTGTTTTGCTTAACGTAAGAGTACTCAACGTAACCAATCGAGTTAGGAAGACGTGCGACGAAAGCAGCAACGCCTTCATTGCCCTTGCCGCCGGCGCCCACAGGCCAGTTCACAGCTGCGCCCTCACCCACTTTGGCTTTCCACTCGGGGTGGACGCGGCTCAAGTAGTTGGTGAAGTTAAAGGTGGTACCAGAACCATCCGCGCGGCGCACTGGAGCAATCGCTGCATCAGGCAAAGGCAAAGTAGGGTTCAAGGCTTTGAGCGCTGGGTCGTTCCAACGGGTAATTTTTCCAAGGTAAATATCACCTAAAACTTGGCTATCAAGCTTGAGTTGTCCAGGCAAAATGCCTTTGACATTAAGCACAGGAACGGTTCCACCGATCACCATAGGGAACTGCATTTGACCTTTGGTTTTCAAAACGTCATCGGTCAATGGCATGTCAGACGCGCCAAAATCAACAGTCTTAGAGTCGATTTGTTTAATACCGCCGCCAGAACCGATGGACTGGTAATTCACCTTGACGCCAGTGGCTTTGTTGTAGTCAGACGCCCACTTGGAGTAAATGGGCGCTGGGAAACTAGCACCTGCACCGGTAATTTCTTGAGCCTGAACAGCGCCCAGACCCATTGCTGATGTAACTGCAATTGCCAAAGCTGGCAGTTGGAACGAGATTTTCATAGAGAAGCCTCAGAGGTTGGTTAAAGAACCCATCCACTTTAAGAATCTTATGTGACATTCATGTGACAAATTCGGTCGCGGACCGGGAAATCTGAAATTTGGCAGAATTTTTAGAATTTAGCGGTTTTGTCACATCATTGTCATCAAACGTTTTTACGCTTGACACTTTTCAACCTGGAGACTTTACGATGACCTCTGCCCAACTGATGCATTTTTCTCGCCGTGCGGCACTTGCGACCGCTGTTTTAGTGGCTCTGTCTGGCTGCGCCACCGTGTCGGCTCCCGTCACTGTCGCCGACACTGTTGCAAAAACACCTTCACTCTCCACTTTGAACGGCTTGATTGCCAGCGCTGGCTTGACTGCCACCCTTCAATCTGCGGGCCCTTTCACTTTGTTTGCTCCAACGAATGACGCTTTTAAAGCCGTTCCAGCAAAAACCATGGAAGATTTGGCCAAGCACCCAGAGAAACTGAAAGATGTTTTGACCTACCACGTCATTGCCGCAAAGGTAATGGCTAAGGAAGTCAAGAATAGCAATGTGAAAACAGTCAACGGAGCGAATGTGGCTGTTTCCAAAGCAGGTGAATTTGTCACCATCGAAAACGCTGTGGCAAATCCTGCAGATATCGATGCTACCAACGGCGTGGTTCACATCATTGATGCCGTGTTGATCCCACCCGCAAAATAATAAGTCTCTAGACTCTTTTTAGCCAACGCCGCCCGATGGGTAGCACTGCGGTGCTATGCTCGGCGGCGTTTTTCTATATCAATCATTTCAAAACATGCAAACCGGTAACCGACTCGCCGCTGTGGACCTGGGCTCCAATAGCTTTCGACTTGAAATAGGCAATGTAGACCATGGCGAATTCCGCCGAACCGAATACCTCAAAGAAACGGTGCGCCAAGGGGCCGGGCTTGACGAAGACCGCAATCTCACTGCCGATGCGATGCAAAGCGGATGGGACTGCTTAGCGCGATTTGCAGAACGTTTAGCGGGATTTAGCCCCAAGGAAGTTCGTGCGGTTGCGACCCAGACCTTGCGCGAGGCGCGAAATCGGGATGTATTTTTATCGCAAGCCAGTTCGATATTGGGTTTTCCCATCGACGTTATCTCAGGCCGCGAAGAAGCGCGGTTGATTTACCAAGGCGTCGCCCACCAACTTCCGCCGAATGAGGAGCGGCGGTTAGTCATTGACATTGGTGGTCGCTCCACAGAATTGATTCTTGGCCAAAATCTCAAACCTAGCGTTATGGAGTCCTTTCGCGTTGGCAGTATTGCGTGGTCTACACGGTACTTTCAAAGCGGGAGTTTCAGCCGGAAATCGTTTGAAATTGCGGAAATTGCAGCCAAAGCCGTGCTAGACGAAGCTCTTGATGCTTATGCTGCAGACCAGTGGGACATCGCCTACGGATCGGCCGGAACCATAGGCGCCATTGGAGATGTTTTATTGGCCGAGGGTTGGCCCGAAGGAACGATCACCCAAGAAGGATTGGATTGGCTGCTGGAAAAACTGATCACCGCCCAGACGGCAGATCGCCTCAAAATTGCCGGGCTACGAGACGATCGCAAACCCTTGATCGGCGGCGGACTCAGCGTAGTTCGCGCCCTTTTTAGCCTACTCAATATCCAAGAATTAAAACAATCCAACGGTGGGCTGCGCCACGGAATGTTGTTTGACATGTTGGGCACCTCCAACGAAGCCAGTGATTTACGCGAAAAAAGTGTGCTTCGCTTGGCCAGGAAGTTTGGGATTGACACCAACCAAGGAGAACGTGTCAGCCAAGTGGCGCAAGCCTTGTTAACGCAAATAAATAGCTTCTCATCCTCAGATGAGGAGCTGAGCCAAAGACATCTTCGAAAACTCCATTGGGCCTCGCAACTCCACGAAATTGGAAGCCATATTTCGCACAGCGACTATCACAAGCACGGGGCCTACATTTTGGAAAACGCCGATGCGATGGGATTTTCTTTGGCTGAAATGCACCGCCTCAGTTTGCTGGTTCTCGGCCACCGCGGCAAACTTCGAAAACTCGAGGCGGACCTTCAAGACGAGGCGCTACGCTCCCAATTGGTAGCCTTGCGTATCGCGGTTATTTTGTGCCACGCAAGGCGTGACCCTTCGTATTCCGGATTGGTCTTAACGCGTACCAAAAAAACCAGCAGCAGCCCCGAGAGGCTGCAACTCCATGCCCCCGTGCAATGGAGCCAAGAGTACCCACAATCGGCTTATCGCCTTCGCGAAGAAGCCAGTGCTTGGCAAAAAACCCTTTGGCCTATAGACTTTATAGAAGATTGAGTCAATAAAAATAATTTACTCAATGTTAGAAAAACGGTATAAACTGTATATACGGTTCGCTTTATGCCGTTCATTTTTCAACTCTTGTAAAGGAAATTTATTATGACGACTTCAACTCCCGCTCAAAAAGCTCCCCCCGTCGCTCCTAAACGGGCACCCGCCAAACGAGCCGCCACAGCGACAACCAAAGTTGCTGTCAAACGCGTTACAAAACCCGTTGCAAAAAAAGCGCCGGTCGCCAAATCACCCGTTGTTCGAACTTCTACAGCTGCCAAAACTGCACCAGCCAAGCCTGCAAAAGAGAAAAAACCAAAATTGGTCCGTGACAGTTTCACTTTCCCCAAGGCGGAATACGAAGTGTTAGAAGCCATGAAGCAACGCGCAACTAAGCTTAAAGTCACTGTGAAGAAAACGGAATTGCTCCGTGCTGGTATTAAATCGCTCGCCGCTTTGGGTGATGCGGCTTTCTTAAGCGCTATTGCGGCAGTCCCCAGCCTAAAAACTGGTCGCCCTGCAAAAGCGTAAGACTGAAAAGGGTGAAGCCTTCGGGCTTAAAGCATATCGGGAGACTGGACCGTAACGACCAAAGTTTGGGTCATCCGCTCCCGGTAACGCAACCACCAGACTGCCCCTTTTCTCATAGCGCATTCCTGTTCGCTTAAACCGAGCAAGCGTGCGATGGTTTTTCCGAGCGTGGGTTGGTGGCCGACCACCAAGGCACAACCCGTCGCATTGGGCCAATGCACTAACTCCAGCAAATCCTCCACGCTCGCCAAGGGCGCCAAGGCGGGGCTGGTTTTGTATTTGCGGTCAAGGGCTCTGGCAGTTTGGTCGGCACGCAGCGCAGGACTACTAAATACTTTGGTACCTGCGGGTAATTGACGGTCTAACCAAGCGCCCATCTTGGTCGCCTGCTTATCGCCTTTGGGCGTGAGGGTACGAAGCATATCGTCCCCTACCAGTTCCAAATCGATTGCCTCTGCGTGTCGCCACAAAACCAAGTCCATAAACTACCCCTTGTTCTTTTGAAACATTTCTTGACCATACCGGCCCATCAGTGCGTTTTGCGCACCATGGCCAGACTTTAAGCCGGTTGGCTTTACGATTGAATAGGAGCCATTGGGCCCCATCTCCCATGCATCCACACTGTCGTGCAAATAGGCCACTAAGCACTCATCAACGATACGCTGGCGCTGCTTGGGGTCTGTGACAGGCCAAGCAAACTCTACACGGCGCACCATGTTGCGGGTCATCCAATCTGCACTCGACAAGTAAAGATCTTCAACGTTGCCATGGCGGAAATAGAAGACTCGAGAGTGCTCTAAAAAACGACCGATCACGGATCGAACGCGGATGTTGTCGGTGAGCCCTGGCACTTGCGCAGGCAGCATACAAGCGCCGCGAACAATGAGATCAATCACAACGCCCTTTTGTCCTGCGCGAATCAAACTCTGGATCAAGACTTCGTCCGTCAACGAATTCATTTTGGCAACGATACGTGCGGATTGCCCTTTGGAAGCCGCAAGTCCTAAGCTGTTAATTTTCTTGACTAAATTAGGGTGGAGATAAAACGGCGCCATCCACACTTTTTGAAGGCGCGGCAACTTGCTCTGACTGGCCAAGTGGACAAATACGTTATCCATGTCCGTTGTCAAAGCTGTATCGGCAGTAAGGTGGCTGATATCGGTATACAAACGCGCGGTGCGCGGGTTGTAGTTACCGGTTGACAGGTGTCCGTAGCGCTTGAGCAATCGGCCTTCGCGACGGGTAATTAGCAGCATCTTGGCGTGGGTCTTCAATCCGACTACGCCATAGACCACCTGGGCACCAATCGATTCCAACATTTCAGCCACATTGATATTGGCTTCCTCATCAAAGCGAGCCTTAAGTTCAACAACGACAGTCACCTCTTTGCCCCGGCGCACCGCTTCGCGCAACAAGTCCATCATGGCGGGGTCTGAACCCATGCGGTAAATCGTTTGCTTAATAGCCAAAACATCAGGGTCATTAACCGCGGCACGCAAAAAAGCCAATACGCCGTCAAAACTCTCAAAGGGCTGGTGAAAAATAATATCGCCGTGTTTGAGTTGCTCAAATACATCGCGGTTTGGATCCATCTGTACCGGAAAGCGGGCTTTATAAGAGGGAAAACACAAGTCCGGACGGTCTAGCATGTCGAGCATTTGCGTGAGCCGCACCAAATTCACGGGCCCATGAACGCGGTACAAAGCCTGAGAAGGGAGGTCAAACTGCTGGAGTAAAAAATCGGATAAATGTTCGGAGCATCCCGCTGAAACCTCAAGACGAACCGCTTGGCCGAAATGCCGATGGACCAAGCCTTGGCGCAGGGCTGTTCTTAAGTTGCGAACATCGTCTTCGTCCACAGCCAAATCGGAATGGCGCGTGACCCGAAATTGTGAGAATTGCTCCACGGTTCGACCAGGAAATAACTCGGCCAAATGCGAGCGGATCACGCTGGTAAGAGCCACAAACACCGCTTTGCTTCCCGCGACTTTGTCAGGCAGCCGGATCACCCGTGGGACGACCCGGGGGACCTTCACGATCGCGATTTCATTGGCACGCCCAAAGGCATCGTTTCCGCTGAGTCGAACAATAAAATTCAAGGACTTGTTGGCGACCAGCGGAAAGGGATGCGAAGGGTCGAGACCGACAGGAACGAGAAGGGGGCGAACTTCACGTTGGAAATATTGCTTGACCCATTGGCGTTGCGCTGCCGTCCGGTTTCCATGAGAAACAATTTGGATACCGCATTCGTCTAAAGCGGGAATCAAGGCCTCGTTGTACAAAGCGTATTGGCGATCGACCAAACTGTGAAGTGACGCGGAGAGTCGCTCAAACGAGCCAACGGTATACGCACCGTTGCGTACGTTGCCCTTTGACGCGGTGATGTGCGGGTCTGCCCGAACTTCAAAAAACTCGTCTAAGTTGGAAGAAACAATACACAAATAGCGAAGGCGCTCTAGCACGGGGACGTCTTGACGCTCCGCCCAACTAAAAACCCGTTCATTGAATGCGACCAAACTGTGGTCGCGGTCTAGCAATACCGGATTTCCCGATGGATCAACCGGATGCGTTAGGGCGGTCTTTTTTGGGGTAGGCGATAAGGAAGCGGAATTCATGGAAAGCAATCAAATCGCCTATGGTATCAAGTCACCAATTTGCGGTTGACTAAATGACCTGCAAACAGTAAAGCTGAGTAAGCCCAGCTAAAAGTTAAAGCCCGATCACGGGCCTCATGGCGAGAAATGGAACGCGCATTGCGCCAAGCCAAGCCCAAATCGTCATGCAAAACACCGCCCTGCGCCGGAGTTCCCATCACCTCAATGGGGCCTTCGACAGGATAGGCCGCCACAGGCGTTCCGCATGCCATGGCCTCCAACATCACCAAACCAAAGGTTTCCGACTTGCTCGACATCACAAACACATCCGCACTCGCATAGACTTTTGCCAACTCTTCGCGCGGCAACAACCCCAGCCAATGGACGTTTTGGTATTTTTCCTTGAGTGACGTCTCAAGCGGCCCCACCCCACAAACCACCTTGGTTCCCGGGATATTGAGCTTCAAAAACGCATCAATGTTTTTTTCATACGACACCCGCCCGACGAACAGGGAGATCGGTCGGACCAAATCTTTGAGTTCATGGTGGTCGGTTGGGGTACTGGCAAATTCAAAAAGTTGCATGTCCACGCCATGGGTCCAGCTTTTGAGATTGCGAAATCCTTTTTGATCCAACATTCGAAGCACACTTTGGGTAGGTACCATGACGCCGGAGGATGGTTTATGAAATTGTCGAAATACGGCGTAACCCACCCACAACGGGATTCTCAAAGCGGCCTTCAAAATTTCTGGGAAACGGGTGTGAAAGGCCGTCGTGAAAGGCCATTCGTGTTTCAAACAAAAGTTGCGCCCCGCCCAACCCAAGGGGCCCTCGGTTGCAATGTGCACTGCATCCGGTTGCGCGTCTGCTAGTAAACGAGCCAATTCTTTCTTGGGATTGATGGCCAGATCAATACCGGCGTAGCCCGGACAAGGGCGAGTTTTGAATAACCCTGGATGAATCACCTGCACTTCGTGGCCGAGCGATTGCATCTCCCGCACCAACTCCACCAAAGTAGTTACCACTCCATTGACTTGGGGTTGCCATGCGTCTGTGATTAACGCAATTTTCATGCAGCCACCCCCGCAGGCGCATTAGTAATTTCCAAAGGCTTGTCCGCTTTTGCTTTACTCACTTTGCCTTCTTCATAGTTCCAATGGATCAGCTCTAAGCGCCCATCCATGTGCTCAACCAAGGCGCTGCGGCTCTCGACCCAATCGCCATCATTGCAATACAAGGTCCCATCAATCATCCGCATTTCAGCGCGGTGAATGTGACCACAAACCACACCGTAATGTCCGCGAATTCGCGCTTCATGGGCCACCGCCACTTCAAAACTAGAAATGAAATTTACCGCGGTCTTGACTTGGTCTTTCAGATACGCTGAAAGCGACCAATAGGGGAATCCCAGTTTTCTGCGAATGGTATTGAAATGGCGATTGAGCTTGAGGGTAAGTTCATAGGCATTGTCACCAAGGTAAGCCAACCATTTAGCGTATTGAATGATTCCATCAAAATCATCGCCATGGGTTACCCACAAGCGCTTGCCATCGGCGGTGGTATGAATGGCTTCGCGTTGAACATCAACGCCACCAAACTGGTGACCGACAAAGGCCCGTGCGAATTCATCGTGGTTTCCGGGTACAAAGATCACGCGGTCGCCCTTGCGCACCCGACGCAATAGTTTTTGAATCACATCGTTGTGGGCCTGGGGCCAAAACCACCTTCGTTTTAATTGCCAGCCATCGACGATATCGCCCACGAGATACAAATACTCGCTGGGATGGTGCTTTAAAAAATCCAGCAAAGCTTCTGCTTGGCAACCCTGGGTGCCCAAATGAACATCTGAGACAAAAACCGCACGAACGCGGTTGCGTGGATCATCCTCAGGATCAATCGGGCTCTGACTGTGGCTTTGAATACTGCTATGGCTATGGCTTTGACCGCTTGCGCTGTCAGAAGCAACGGATTGCATTGAATTTTGTAAAAGATTAAAAATGGCGCGCATTAGACCCCCAAAAAATGTTTTCGGTAACGAGCAGGCATATCGGCAATTCGCATCAACATCGGTAAATCGGCAGAATTGAAATCTGGGTCCCATGCGGGCGGCCCCAACACTTTGGCCCCAAGCCGTAAATACCCTTTGATCAAAGCGGGAGGTTCGACCTCAAGATGGGAATTGAGTTTCTCAATGGGCAATGGCAGTCTTGGGCGAACATGTTGTTCAATCGGTGCCAAGTGGGTAGCCTGAACTTGACGCCAAATGCTGGCTGCGACATCGCCACTGACGATTCCGTTATGCAGCATCGGAACACTGGCGCATCCAATCATGGTGTCGAGTTGATTGCGCACCATAAATTCAGCCAAAGCACTCCAAAGCGCCATGATCACACCGCCATGGCGGTGGTTGGGGTGAACGCAGCTTCGGCCTAGCTCCACCATGCGCGGGCGCAAGGCGCGTAAGCGGGTGAGGTCAAATTCCGTATCGCTGTAAGTGCTACCCACCCGTTTGGCCTGAACCGGCGTGAGTACCCGGTAGGTGCCGATCACTTCTTGGCTGGCTTGATCGCGAACAATCAGGTGTTCACAATAGTTATCAAACAAGTCGATGTCGTGCCCAGGGATGGGGGAATTTAAGCGGGCACCCATTTCGCCAGCAAAAACATCAAAGCGGAGTTTTTGCGCAGCGCGAACTTCATCTTGATGCACCGCCCATGAAACCACAATTCCGTGAGGAGATTTTTCAACGCTACCCAAGGCTGGTGAGGTATTCAATACATCGGGAAACTTGATGGCCTCGGTAGCAACCGGAGTGGTTCCTACGTATTCGGTGTGGTGCATTTTTTCTCCAAAACAGTTTTATAGTCTTGGACGTAGAGTGTGCAAAATCCGCATGACTAAAATATTTCAATCAAATGAAATATTAGTGACAACCAAAGCTGTGTTCATCTGAAATTCACAGGTATCGGTTATAAAGTCAGTGTGAAAGAAAACCAATCACCTATAAAGCCTTCCGACATGCGACCCAACACCTACGGCGCAGACTCCCATGGGCTGATATGCGGATTTCACTTCGGGGCCGACCACCTAGGCCAGCAAATCAGCGTAGAAAATGCGCTTGATTTTCTTAACGCGGAAACACGCCCTGATGGATTTGTTTGGCTGCATTTCAACTTGGCCCATTCAGCGACCGAGAAATGGCTCAAGAACAACCTGAATCTGTCCGATGTGTACTTTGACACGCTCAGGGAGCCCTCGCGCTCTACCCGGGTTGAGTTAGACGACGGCACGTTGATTGCAGTCGTTAACGACGTGCATTACGACTTCGGCTTTGAGCCCTCCGACATCTCCACACTTTGGATATCGGTGAGCGAAAAGCTCCTTGTTAGTACCAGGATTCACCCTTTGCGATCGATTGACCGTTTGCGTGATGCAGTCAAACGCGGGGCCCAGGTTCGCTCTAGTGTGGCGCTTTTAGTGCACCTCATGCGCGACCAAGGGGATGTTCTGGCCCATATTGTTCGCGAAACCACCTCTCGCGTGGATACGATTGAGGACAAGTTACTGGCGGGCCGTTTAGAAAAAAAGCGGGCTGCGCTAGGAAATTCACGGCGGCTTTTGGTAAGGCTTTCTCGCTTGTTAGCGCCAGAGCCGGCAGCCCTCTTTCGATTGCTCAAAAAACCTCCTGCGTGGATTGACGAGGAAGACATTGAGGAACTCAACCAATCGTCAGAAGAATTTAATGTCGCTTTAAGTGACATGGCGGCACTGCAAGAGCGAATCAAATTATTGCAAGAAGAAATCGCAGGGCGCGTT
>Ga0114962_10002830_pt1 | contig 14263 bp, 23 predicted proteins | sample C_130820_MF_Meta_FD_87017 | JGI IMG/M metagenome (GOLD analysis project Ga0114962, IMG submission 87017) | Freshwater microbial communities from Lake Croche, Canada to study carbon cycling - C_130820_MF_MetaG | ecosystem: Environmental > Aquatic > Freshwater > Lake | place: Lake Croche, Canada... | reverse complement strand
TGGCAGCGTATGAAGCTCTGGTATCCGTCCGCACCCAATTAAAAAACCTTGACGCACAAGAGGAGAAATTGAAGCTTTGGATTATGAAGTACATGCGTGGCGCGGATTTGTTGTCCGCCGCCGGCGAACGTTTGTGCGCGTGGTCGAATAGGAAGGGTGCAGAAAGGATTGATACCAAATTGCTGCGCAAGAAGTTTCCCGACGTGGCCGCCGCTTGCATAAAGGTTGGCGACGCCAGCCGCGTGTTTTTGGTGAAGTGATGGAAGACCAATTCTATGTAGAAGTCATGTCCGAACTGGCGGAAGCCGAGTTTTGGAACGCAGTCAACGCCCTCATACAGGAGATTCAAAATGAACAAGAGTGAACAGATTGGCGACCTCGCCCTGGCGCTGGCAAAGGCGCAAGGCCAGATCAAAGGCGCTCTTAAGGACGCAAACAACCCGGCGTACAAGTCCAAGTATGCCGACCTGGCAAGCGTGACCGATGCCATCAAGGCGGCATTCAGCGACAACGACCTCGCCTATGTGCAGGTAATCCATGACCTCGAGGCCGGCGTGGGTGTCGAGACCGTCATTCTGCACAAGACCGGGCAGTGGCTTTCCAACGGCGTGTGCGTGGTGCCTGTGACCAAGCAGGACGCACACGGACACGGCAGTGCGTTGACGTATGCCCGGAGGTACTCACTTTCCGCCGCCAGCGGAGTCGCACCAGAAGATGACGACGGCAATGCAGCCGCCAAAGCCCCGCCGAAGTCCCGCGTGCTCATCCAGGCCGAACAAGCAGCGGACAAGGGCATTGAGGCGTACAAAGCATGGTGGACAGGCGCCAGCGCGCAGGATCGCATGACGCTGGGGGCCGACACCCATGACAAGTTGAAAGAGCGCGCCAGCAAGGCATCAGGCGGCCTGGCGGCGTTCAAGAATGCGACAGCATCAGACTCTGGCAAGCGCGAGCCCCAGGCTGATGAATCTCCCAGCGGGCAGTCTGATGTTGTCGCACCCACTTACGCGAGCGTGATGAGCGCTCTTGGAAACGCCACTAGCCCGGAAGCCCTTGACGCCGCCGCCGACCTGATCCGCAGCGTGCCGGACAAGAAGCACCGCGATGAGCTCACCGCCGCCTACAAAGAACTCAGGAGCCCGGTATGAGCCAGCACGCCGCCCTATTGAAGTACTTGCAGGCCGGCGGCAGTCTCACGCCCCTGCAAGCACTGGAGCAGTTTGGATGCTTCGCCCTCAGTCAACGCATGGGCGAATTGAGGCGCGAGGGCTGGCCGATCGTGAGCGAGATCATCCGCCTGTCCAACGGCAAGCGCGTGGCGCAATACCGACTGACGGAGGTGGATCATGCGTAACCTGTTTTACGGCCTGGCATTCGTGCTGGGCTTTTTCATCGCCCAATATGCCGTGACCGATGAGGATCGCGGCATGGAAGTCGAACAGGCGTTTCTTGATGGCGTCGAGTATGGCGCCAAAGAGGCAACCCTTAACCAGGCGTCATGCACTTGGCGCTCACTTTTTGTGGAGAAGAAATAATGGCAAGTGAAGGCAGGATTTACAAGGTCACGACGTTTGTGACGTTGACCACGGGCAAGCAAGCGCAGGTCAGGCTTGTCGAGGCGGCCACGCAGTCGCAGGCGGTGCGGCATGTGGTCAAGGAGGCGGTGCTGGTGGAGCTCGCCAGCGTGCGCGATGCGATGGCGCTGGCAAAGCAGGGCATCGAGGTCGAGGATGCCATGAGCGAGCCCGAGGAGAGCAACGGTGCGGCAGCCTAGCCCCATCGACGACGCGCACATGCGGGCTCACAAGGCATTCCGGATGGAGTGCTTTGATGATCCCCGCATCAAGGGGCGCGTGCTCGAGATTGGGCCTGACCCGGAGCATCGGGAAGGGCGCGAGGACTGGGAGACTTTGGACATCGTGCCGGGCTGCACGCACCAGATGGATCTGTCGCACCCGCGTCTGCTCAATTCCTTGCTTGCGGCATTCGACACCATCCTCTGCATGGAAGTGCTGGAGCACACGGTCGATCCGTTCCGGGCCGTGCGCAACTGCCAGCGAATGCTGAAGGAAGGCGGATGGATCATCGGCAGCACGCCGCTGAACGCTAGGATTCACGGGCCACTGCCGGACTGCTGGCGGTTCACGGTGCATGGCCTGCGCGTGCTGCTCAAGGACTTCGACAACGTGAGCATTGAACCGCTGGAGTCCGACCGGTTCCTGTTCCCGGTCGGTTACCGGTGGTCGGCGCAATTGGGCGACCGCAACACGTTCCGCGACGCCAGTTTGTTGATTTGGGAGCGCATCGAATGAGAATCGACCCCCAGCAATACAACCGCGACGGGTTTTTTATCCTGCGCGAGGCGATCTACCGCAAGGACGCTATTGCATACGGCCAATGGTACGCCGAGCACCGCGCCGCGCATCCCCGCGATGTGCTTGACCGCAACCCGGTCGAGGTGACGGGCATCCCCGAGAAGCTCGCACGCATCCCCGAGCGGTTTGAGATCCAGATGCTTGCCGCCGAGATCATGGGCGAGAAGCCGAACCTCTACAACTACCGGCTGGTGATCAAGGACAGCAACAGTCGAGGCCCGGTGCCGCTCCATCAGGACATCGCGTACCACTGCGGCGGCATGAACAAGATGTCGATTTTCCTCGCGCTGTCGGTGGCCGATGAGATGAACGGCGGGCTTTGCTTTTACCCTGGCACCCACAAGTACGGGCACCTGGGCGATGCCGGCCACATCAAGCCAGAGATGGCCGGCGTGTCGTCTACCTGTCCGCACCTGCTGCCGGGCGATGCCGTGATCATGAATTCGTATACCTGGCATTCCAGCGGCCCGCACCAGTCCGGCCCCGATCGGATCTATGCCGACATGATCTGGCAGCCCCAGTCCGACACCAGCACGCCCGGCATGTATGAACACTGGTTTACCAATTCCCGATTGATGCGACTCAAGAAAGCGGAACATGCAAGCACCTGAAGCACCAGAACCGCCGCCGATGAACGTCGCGGCAATCGACCTCGAAGCTTTCGAGCGCGCCATGTACGCACGCCAGCGCACGCCCGAGGGTTATGAGGTCTGCGCCAAGGAGATGTGGGAAGTGCTCTGCAAGGTACGCCGTGGATCTTCGTTCAATGCACCTGACGAGGAAACCCTGCTGCAAGCGCACACACGGCTCGCCAGCGCCATCACGGCCCTGCTGTCCGACCCTGACTTCAACATCAGCGTGGAAGGGTTCATCTTCCTGTGCGCCGAGCATGTGACCCTGCACGGGATCTTCCGTTCGTCCTCGTTCGGCAACATGGATCACATCCTGGGCGTGATCGGCAAGCGGTCAAGCAACGCCGAGGGCATGTCCGGCCTGACGTTCGACAACCAGAACACCATCCTGCTGCTGCTGCTCTGCTGGAGCCTGGAGTCGCTCATCGAGGTGGACTGGGACATTCTTTTCAAGTCCGCACCGCAAGCCACCCAGGCGGCAATCGTCGGCATGTTGGCGATAGGATGCACGCACACCGAGCGCGGTTACGCCCGCAGGCTGCAATTGATGGGGCGCCGGGACATCATCTCGAGCGGCCCGCTGCCGGACACCCTGATGCTTGCCGCGGGCGACCTGTACATGCATAGCGCCTACGTTGACGCGCCGGACAAGCACGAGGTCAAGCCCGTGGTCAACAACCTGCTGCGCGGCATTGTGGAGCGCCACACGATCATCGGCGAGGTCAGCAAGACCGTCCAGTACGGGCGCACCAAACCGCGCATCGTGGTGCCGGTGGAATGGTTCGGCTCGCACCATGCCATGTATCGGTGCTATGCCATGTCGATCGCGCAATTGAGGGAGAAATTTGAGGTGGTCTGCGTGTACCGGGAGTCCGAGGTGGACGAGGCCGGGCTGGCGGCGTTTGACAGCGCGGTGAAGGTCGAAGGGCCAGGGGTCAGCATCCAGTTGATCATCGAGACTATTCAGAAGCTGGAGCCCGACATCCTGTTCTACCCGTCGGTCGGCATGGCTGGGTGGTACATCACGATCAGCAATTGTAGGCTCGCGCCGATCCAAATCTGCTGCCCAGGGCATCCGGTGTCCACGTTCAGCCGGGCGATGGATTACATGGTCAGCGACGGCGACTTGTTCGGAGATCCGGGGGGTTATGTCGAGAAGATTGTCCCGCTGCCGATCGGCACGGCGCGGTACATTCCGAGGCCGAAAGTCAGCCCGAGGCCGGTGAACTGGAGCGCGCAGCGTGTGGCGATCCCGGCGATGGCGACCAAGATCATCCCGCCGTTCCTGAAAACATTGAAAGCTATCGAAGAACGCAGCACGATAGATTTTGAATATCACTTCTTCCCGAACATGGCCGGGATGTCGCATTACACGATCACGCGGGATCTGCGGCGCTGGTTCCCGAATTGCGTGGTGCATTCAAGGGCGACCTATCAGGAGTACATCGACAACCTGACGGCGTGCGATTTTGCGATTGACACCTATCCATTCAGCGGAACGAACAGCGCGATCGACTGCTTGCAGTACGGTGTGCCGTTGCTCTGCCGGGATGGGCGCGAAATCCTCGAGAAGTCAAGCGCGAGCATCCTGCGGCGTATGAAGATGCCGCCCTGGATGTCGGCCACCACCGAGGAGCAGTTGATCCAGTCGGCGCTGCGCATGCTTGGCGGCCAGTTCGTCGGCATGCCGGATCAGGCGGCGGTCGAGGAGGAGTTCTTTGGCTTGGGGCCGAAGGAAGTCCACGGGAAATTCTTGGAAGCATTCTGGAACATTTGGGAGAAGCACAATGGACAAGCAGGCTGAGTTCTACCGGCGCGTTGCCGCCGACATCTACGAAGAACCGGGCGCGGAATTGACGCCGGAATCGTTCTTGACCAACTGGGACAGCCTGTGCTGCCTGCACGCGCTGATCATCCTTGACGAGGTGTTTGGCGTGTCTGCTGACCCCGAAAAGATCAAGGCGGCGAAGACGGTGGGCGATCTGCTTGCGATGGTGCCGGTGTGAGCGGTCACATGACTAAACCACTTTCCGGGCCATGCAAGGTATGCGGCGCGATGTTTAAGGTGCGTGGCACTCGCGCTAGACAATTCTGCTCTATGCGATGCTACATTTCATCGGACGAATTCAAAAAGAACCGGCTTGAAGCATCAGCAAAGGGAACGGCTGCATCAGCAGCGCGCTGGTCAGATTGGGAGCCACTTACTATCCCTTGCATTGAGTGCGGAACGGTTTTCAGGGCAAAACCCGGAGATCGGAGAAAGTATTGCAGTTCCATGTGTTATCGCAAATACATGGCGAAGCGGTTCGACCGATACATTGCCAACCCGGAGAAGATCGCACTGCCGCAAGCCTACGACGAGTTTTTGACAAAAGACACGCTGCATTGCCTGATTGAAGGCTGCGATTGGTCTGGCAATCACTTGTCGCTTCACATGAATCAGGCGCACGGCATTTCGGCACGGCAATTCAAAAAGTTGGCTGGATTTAATCTTAGTTCTGGAATTGTATCGAAGCCGCTGCATGAGGCGTTATGTGAGCGCCCTATTCAAGGAAATGCGGCGTCGCTTGTTGGTACATTTAAAGATAGACCGATGCAGCCTAAGGAGCGGTACATATCCGCTGAAGCGCGTGAACATTCAATGAAAACACGCGCGTTGATTATTGGCAGTGAGACTGGCCCTGTTCGTACATGCTTGGGCTGCAACAAAAAATTCACGCAACGTAGTCCATTTGGGAAAGCAAAGTTCCATTCAATAGAATGCCGTGACGCATATTACGCATTAAAACTTCAAACTGAAAGACATGAGCTTTCATGCGTGATATGCGGATCAATATTTTCTGGATCGCGCCAGCAATATCGACGCGCTCAAGCAGGTTCTCCGGTTGTTTGCGGCACTATATGCAGGGGCAGTTTTAGTGGAAGCATGCCGAAGCCGCGCAAGGCTGAGTTGAAACCGGCAGCACGGGGGGAGGAAATATGAGCCAGACCTTCGCATCCGACCTGATGGTGGGGCAACGGTTCCTTGTGTTCGGCGCGAGCGGCGGCGCGGGGAGCGCGGTGTGCCGGGAGATTGAGGCGTGCGGCGGGACGCATTGGGACGTGACTTCGCAACGCGGGTTTGATTACAGTTCGCACCCGATGTTCGACGGCGTTTTCTTTGCGGCGGGCAAGGAGGTTTTGATGCCGTTGCGGCAAGGCCCGCGCCGCGTTACCGCGCTTGAAAGCGTCACTGACCTGATGACTGCCATGATCGTCGAATCGTCCAATGGTCTTGTCAAACAGGGCGGCAGCATCGTCGTCATGTCCAGCGCAGCGGCAGTCCACGGCACGCCCGGCATGGTGGTCTACGGCGCTCACAAGGCGTTTGCCGAGGGTCTGGTGCGCGGCGCTGCCGTTGAGCTCGCACCGAAGCGCATCCGGGTCAATGCGATCCGCGCCGGGGGGTTCCGCAGCCCGATGCACGATCGCGTGACGAGCAAGATGAGCGAGGCGAGTGTGGACGCCTATGCCGCCAAGCATCCGCTGGGGTTCGGCACCACCGAGGACATAGCCAACGTGGCGGTGTTCCTGCTGTCAGATGCGGCCCGGTGGGTGACCGGCGCGGTGTGGGACGTTGACGGCGGGTTTGGTGCCAAATGAGCGACGCTGAATCCAGGGCCAGGTGGGCAATCGTCGGGGCCGGCGCATTCGGGCGCGAGGTTGCCGAGTGGATCAAGCTGGGGCACAAGACCGCTGACAGCGCCATCACGTTCCTTGACGACACCAAAGAGGTCGGCACGGTCATCGCGCACAGGTGGAAGGTGGTCGGGCCAGTGGTAGGGATGAAGATGCCAAAGTACGGGCGGGTGGTCTGCGCGATCTCTGATCCGGTGTTTCGGCGCAGCGTGGTCACCGACCTGCCGCACATCATGTTCTCGACCGTGGTGGCCGGTTTGGTGGCGGCAACCGCGAACCGGGCGTCAGGTAATCGGGCAGCACCCTCGATCATCATGTGCCCGAACAGCGTGATATCGGCGGGAGCGAAGGTCGGGGCGCATGTTCACCTCAACCTTGGCGCGCTGGTAGGGCATGACACGGTGATCGGCAACTACTGCACCCTGTCCTGCCAGACCGACATCATGGGCGAGGCCGTGCTGGGCGAGGGCGTGTTTGTCGGGAGCGGAGCACGAGTGCTTCCCGGCGTGAAGGTCGGAGCCTGGGCGAAGATCGGGGCCGGTAGTGTGGTATTCCGAGATGTCGCACCGGGCGAAACAGTGGCAGGCAACCCTGCGAGGACGATATGAACTACTGGCTATTGGTCGGGCACCGCAGCGAACTGCGCAATCCGGGCGACTTTATCCGCTTGCCGCACGCAATGGGCGACATCGTGGCATTCAACGACGAGGGCGAGGTGCGCGTTATCGACGGCGTGTGCCCTCATCGCGGCACGCAGATTTTCACGGGCGTCCACGGCAACCAGAAAGCGACCTGCCCCTATCATGGGTGGACGTTCCGCAACGGCGAGATGAAGATCCCGAATGCTCAAGCATACCCGGTGCTGGGGCCGGGGGCGCAGATGCAGACCTACTACCACGAGTGGATTGGCAACTGGCTGTTCGCGTCCCGGCATACGCCTTCGCTGTTCCCGATTGACGACGAGTTCGGCGGGTTCCGGCAGTTTCTCATTGACATCGGCGACATGATCGACGGGCGGGTGAACGTCCAGGCAATGGCAATCAAGGCCGAGCGGGATGTCTGCATTGAGAACGCGCTGGAGGATCACCACATCGCGCAAGTCCATCCGACCACCTTTGCGCCGATGAAGATGAAGCGCCTGGATCAATACCGGCTGAAGAGTTGCAGCATGGCAACCTACGACATTACCGATGCGCGCACGATGAAGACGCTGAACCTGATGCGCAAGTACATGGAGTACCCGACGGGCTCGCGGTACTTTCACCTGTTCCTTGCGCCTTGCGCGGCATTGAGCAGCGTCGGCGGCCTGACGTTCAGCGTGCAGCACTACCTGCCGACACCGGGCAACCACACGCTGTTCATCACGCGCTTGTACAAGGGCAAGATCAAGCCTGGAGCGCCTGACCTGACGGCGTTTTACGACAGCGCCACGGAGTTCAACGCGACGGTGTTCCACGAGGATGCTGTCATTTGCGAGTCGATCGTTGGGCGCGGGAATGCGCTGGCGTCGCCGGAAGAGGATCGGATTCGCTGGTTTAGGGAGACTGTGTAATGACCGACCCGAAAGCCGCAGCCGAGGCGCTGGAAGCATTCGGCAAGAAGCATATTGCAGTGTTGCGGGGGAGCATTGGCGACATTCTTTCTGATCGCCTTGACGAAGAAATTGCTCTGCTCCGCGCCCAAGCCGCAGCCAGCCCGGAGCCGGTGGCTTGGATGTACCACAACACAGAAACAGACGGGAATGTCGTGTTGATGGAGCGCCTCAAAATAGATGAGCGTTACATCGAAACACCTCTCTACGCCCACCCACCCGCCGAAGCCGAGCGCATCATTGCCGAGCATTCCGGGTTGCTCGCTGGACTGACTCGCTATTCGTCTAGCAAGTGGGGCATCATGGAAAATCCGATGGGCGAATATCTCCGGGCGGCGGACGTTAAAGCAGCGCTTGACACCGAGAAAACCATGCATTTGGCGTGGCGGAAGCGCGCCGAGGACGCGGAGGCTCGGCTTGCTGTGTTCAATAGCGGCGGGTTTGCAGACGCTGACGCACTGGCGGCGCGCTTCATCACCCTCGAAGCCGAACTCGCCAAGGTGAAGGCCGAATGCAAGGAATGGGAGGAAGCCTACTACAACCAAGTCGGCATCCGCGAAGATGAATTGAAGCCGAAGATTGCAAGGCTTGAGGGTGATGTTGTTCGCTGGCAAAGGGAATGGAATAAAGCATTTGCGCAAATGCCAGACCTCGCCAAGGTGAAGGCCAACCTAGCCGAAAGCCAGATGCTTGAAAGCGCCGTTGCTGGGATGCTGAAGGAAACAGAGGCATCGCTTGCGTTGATGAAGGCCGAGCGCGATGCGGCGCTGGCCGACAAGGAATACGCGATCCGCATGTTCGACGCCAAAGAGGCAGCGTGCTTGAAGGCGTTGGAGGAGCGCGATGCGGCGCTGGCTGCGCTTGAACAAATAGCCGACCCGAGTGCGTTCATTCACTACGGCAACGGGAATGAACTTGCGCGGAGGTACGAGGAAATTGCGCAGGCGGCATTGGACGCACGCAAGGAGGGGGCGTGATTGACCACGCCAAGCAGTACGCCCTCAAGGCGTTCATCCGCAAGATCGAAGCCTACGAAAAGCCCCGGCAGGAGCGCCAGGGGTTGAAGTGGAGCACAAAAGACTACGAGCGCGACGTGGCCGAGGTGTTCGCAGCGGGGCCATTTGAGGGCGCGGACGGGCAGTTGATCACGCCGGCGCAGTGGCTGGGCAACTGGCTCAAAGAAGTCAACGACAGCGGGCCGACCGGGGCGACAGGCACGGCGATGGATCAGCGCAGGCTGCGCACGCTACTTGGCGGCTCCGGCGACCTTCTCCACCGTGCGAAGCCCTCCGAGTCCTAACATCCCGAGGAGCACCGGCCACATCTCGCTGATGTCCGCCGGGGCCATGTGGAACGGGTGATCGACGAGCACCGCCAGCGCGTTGAATAGCGACAGGCCGAGCCAGTTCCACGCACAAGCAGCGCCGCATACCCACCCGATAAACGGACGCCAGCCGGACACAAACACGTTCGGGTTCGCGGCCTCGTTCTTGTTGATGTCGAGTTGACCCTGCACCACCATGACGGCGGCGGCAAGCTGTTGCTTCTCGGCCTCGCTTTTGTCAGGCCAGATCTTGTTGATGACCGTGCTGGCAAGGTCTGCCACGCTCCCGATGCCGGTGATGTCAGCGATTCCCATGCTCAAGCATCCTTTTTGTCAGGGGTAGAAGACTCTCTTCATTGATTTCGGGGGCACGATTTGCCAATGCGACCAACCCTTGGTGCTGCTGGGATCTTCCAGCCACAGGCCGATCTTCTGAAGCACGAGGATGTGGTCGAGGCAATACTGGTCGAGGTCGCCTTCCGGGTCTGCGATGTCGATCGCCTGGCCGGTCATGTGCCGTGAACGAGGCGCGGCGTTGGGCGTTGCCGCGTTGACTGCTGGCGGACGCCACCCGGAGTTGACCTTGCGGATCTCGGTGTCGTTTGTGGCGATGGTGAAGGCGGTCAGGAGAAGGTTGGCGCGCTCGACTGTGATCTTTGCGTTGGCACGGATCTCGTCGGTCATGTCTTCGGCGAAAGACTTGTCCCGGCCCATGAAGTAATCGTTGATGGTGATCATCCGCGAGTCCCTGAAGTGGCGGTCGGCGGGCGCGGGTGGGCGCGCTCCCACTCTTCCCGCGTCATCTTGGGCTTGACTGCCTGCCCCGGCGTGAAGAACTGCGTGGGTGCGGCGGCGGGCGGCGCGGTCTGCTGCTGCTGCGCGGCGCCCTGCCCCCTGACCACGGCATCAGCGGCCTTCTGTGCGTCCATCCCGGCGCGGAGCGGCGTGGCCTGGGCGAGTTGCATCGGATCTTCTGCCGGCGCTTCCGGTGCGCCCTGGATCTGCCCCAGCCCGAGCGCCTTCATGACCTCTGGCGTGAACAACTGGCTGATGGCCTGCAACAACCCCTGCACGTTGATCTGCGGCTGTCCCTGCGGCGCCGGAGAAGCGCCACCGAGTTGCTGCATCGCGCCGGGGCTGAGTTGGTTCATGGCCGGAAGTACTGGTGGTAGATTGCCGTTGCCCCAGCGACAAGACCGGCCCATATCAGGCCGGAGATGGTCTTCTCCTGCACGGCGATGCGCAACTTCCTGCGCTCCTCCAGCAGTTCGATCATGGTTTCGTGCCCCCTGCGATGCCCTTCCGTATCCCCGCCAGGGAACGCCTGACGAAGCGCCTTCAGTTCGGCCATGATGTCTTCATGGGTGATGGGAGAGTCCATGTCTTCATGGCGCTTTCACGCTTCTGGTTCCCTTCGACGGGAAGATGTAGCGCGTGTTCATGATCATCTTCTGTCCGATGGTTTTCTTTTCGCTCGGCCATTTCGTGATCGGCGCCTGCCATTGAAGATTCTTGTGGTCTTCCATTTCGCTTTGACCGCGATGCGCCTCTGCGCCCTTCAGCCATGATTTGTTTGCCATGTCATTCTCCCGAGGATGCGCTGGACTTGCTCTCGATGCGCAGGGACGGCCAATACACGAGGACAGCGAACAGGCTGGCCGTGACGGCCCGTTCCCACGAAGGTTGCCAGAGCGCGACACCGAACAGCGCCGACGATACGATGAATCCGAGGTACGTCAGGATGCGCAACGCGATGACCTGCTGCGCGATCTGCACAAACTGCACAACTGCTTTGAGTTCAGGTGCCATCATCATCCTCCGGTTCATCATCCTCGAATGCCGCACCGTAGCCCGCGTCATCCGCTTTCATTTTGATCGCCTCAAGTTTCAGCTTGCGGTCAATCACTTTCATCACGTCCGTCAACGAGTAGGGCTTGCCTTCCTCGTCTTTCTTGCCCAGCTTGACCTTGACCACGAGGTCGTCGATGGCCTTCTCCAGCTTCGGATCGACCTTTGAACCACCTGACCCTTTGCGCGCCATTATAGATGCCTCAATACCGTGCTTCCACCTGCCATGCCAAGTGCGCCGTAAATCAGGTACTTCAAAGAGTTGCGCGCCTTTTCGGTCTTGCCTTGCGTGGTTTCCACCTTGTCGATGTCGGACAGCATCTTCGCGTATTGCTCTTCCGTGATCAAGCCCTTTTCCGCCAACTGCTTCGCGGCACCACGCGCCACCTTGGGCGAGTTCTGAGGTGACGAACTTTCAATCTCGGTCATGCGCAGCTTCAGGGACTTCTCAAGGTCGCGCTGCTTTGCCGCTTCCGAGCGCGCCCCCTGCTCGACCTTCTTCACTTCCGAAGTTGCCTTTTCAGCACGCCCCAGTTCCTTGGACGCCATCCCGGTGTACTTCTCGCCTTGCGTTTTCGCATCGACGATGCGCTGAACGATCGGCTTGGCTTCGGGGAATGCGTTCAGCAGACCCTGGTTGCTTTCGGCGAACTTCTTCGCCTGCTCGCCGGTCATGCCTTCCATCTTGCCGCGCAGATGACCGCGCACCGCCTGTTCAAGTTCCGGGGTTTTGCCACCAGCAAGGTTGATCAGTTTCTTCGCGCTTGCTTCATCGCCCTTGAGGTAGTACCGAGCCACTTCCGTGGGGGTCTTGCGCAGAATCTCGTCGGCACCTTCGCCGGCCACATGCCCGAGCGCGGACTCTCCATAGGCACCACCCAGTGCGACATCCTCACGCTGCTTCACGCCCTTGTACTCGGACAGGTAGCGGCCCACATCGGGCTCATACGCTTTCATGGCTTCTTCAATCTTCTTCGCCATGTCCTTCATGCGTACCGAATCCAGCGCGCCGAATCCCTCGTTCTTGCGCAAAATCGGATCGTTACCCATGCGGCGCAGGTATTCAGCCTGGTGCAACGTAAGCCCTTCCGGCGGTTGCTCCAGCACCGGGGCGCGGCCTTCAACGGAAGCACGCAACTGCTCGACCCTTGCATCCGCCTCGCTCAACGGGCGATTCTCGCCGCCCGTGATTGCCTTGATCCGCTTTTGCATTTCGCCGCGCAGACCTTCCGGCACATCGGCGATCTGCTGCTCCAGCATGCCGACCGCCTCATCCATCAGTGGCTTAGATGCCGCGTTCGTGTTCAGGGTATCGCCAGCCGCAGCCCGTTCCCGCGCTTTGTCGAACGCCGGGTCTTTGATGTCGCGGATGACCTGCTGCGCCTCACCCTTCAACTTCTCGACGTTCTTGGTGCCGCTCTGCTGAATCAGCGATCCGAGTTCTTCTTCGCCATAAGCGCGGGGCGCGAGTTCATCAAAGTGCTGCTGCGCCGCTTGCGATGATTCTTCCGCTTTGCCGCTGAGTTTGCTCTTGACGGTAGCGCGAGTGCTGGCAATGGCCCGTTCATGCGGCGCATAAGCGGCCTCTTCGAGTTCGCCCGCTTTCTGCCCAGTCGATTTCATTGCGCTTGCAACTTCGCCCTGGATGCCTTTGTGCAAGGCTTCCTCGCCCGCCCGAGCGGTCTTGCCGGTCATCGTACCCACGCCTTCCCTGATCGCACCCATGGGCCTTGCCACTGCCGACGATGCCGCCTCACCGACTGCCTTGCCTGCCTGTGCGCCCTTCTGCGCAACCTGCGACGGCACGCCGGTCAGCGCGCCCATGCCGACGATGCCAGCAGGGCCGAGCGGCGTCAGCACTTGCCGGTTGAGTTCTTCCATGCCGCCAAACATCTTTTGCGAGGCAGGGTTCTGCGTTTGGTATCCGCGCTGCTGCATCAGTTCTTCAAAACGCCCACCGACGTTGGCATCTTTGCCCATTACTTTGCGGACGCCGCCCTCGATGAGCGCCTGCGGCCCGCTTACACCCATCGCCGCCGTGTTCTGCAACAGCGAGCCAAGCACATCGGTCGGCGCAGTCAGGATGTCCTTGAGTCCCGCCTTCTTCTCTTTGCGCTCCGGCACGGGCTTGCCATCGACGCCGGGAATATCCGCCGCAGTCGGAGGATGGTCAAGCATAGGTTTCGCCGTGGGGGTGGCGTATGCTTCCCAAGGCTTTGCTTCAGGTTGCGCGTATTGTTCCCAAGGACCAGGCATTAAATCTTCTCCCAATTTCCTTGTTCTGCCGGGTTTCCGCCTTTGAACTTATACCCGTCTTTTACAGTGCCCACGGCAGGCGGTGGGGGCGCTCCAGCAGTTGCTTTGCCCGACGCGTCGCTGCTTGATTTGCTTCCGGCGCTAATCCTTGCATCAATCTCTTCAAGCGTTGCCTTATTAGCTTTTTTCTGATTTTGAATTTCTTGCAACATGACCGGAAGAACGGCGCTGACTTCGCCAATGGACATGTTTTCATTCAAAATATTTTTTGCATCCTCACGCGCACCTTCATGCAATTGCGCGATTGAAAGAGATCCGCCCACCATCAAGCGTTCGTATTCCGTTGCCACCAGTTTTACCGCGAGAGCATATGCGCGCAATGCCGGGTCGCTTGTTTTAGTCCGCGCCCAATTCAACGGTTTGTTGATGAACTCAACGCTGCCAGCGTTTCCGCTTTCAATGTAATTGTTGATGGTTTTGATGTCGTTCTCTATTTTCTTTGAGGACGCTTCTATGCCATCAACACGTTTTTGAATTGCTTGTTTAGATCCGGTGTCCG
>Ga0114962_10002829_pt1 | contig 14264 bp, 13 predicted proteins | sample C_130820_MF_Meta_FD_87017 | JGI IMG/M metagenome (GOLD analysis project Ga0114962, IMG submission 87017) | Freshwater microbial communities from Lake Croche, Canada to study carbon cycling - C_130820_MF_MetaG | ecosystem: Environmental > Aquatic > Freshwater > Lake | place: Lake Croche, Canada... | reverse complement strand
GATTGGCGTAGAAACTATGGCACCCGCTCCTAAAGGAATGGTATAGTCGGTTTCTTGTTCTATCTTCCAAGTATCCTCAAAACGATATGATTTGCATTCGTTGTCCTTTGGGTTGATTTTTCCAAAAACATAAGTGTTTTTCAAGCCGAGTGGCTTTATAATATGCTCTTTAATCAAGTTAGTGTATGATTTTGAATACGTTTTTTCCAAAATGTAGGTCAACAGCACAAAATTAGAATTGCTGTAAGCCGCTTTACTATCTGGTTCAAAATCACTACCTCCTTTCGTGATGAGTTCAACAATTTCTTTTTCGGTCTTCGGTTGGGTGTTCCAAATCAGGTAGTCTTTGTCATCTGTAAAATTATGGATACCACTTCTATGACTTAGCAAATGCTTAATCGTTATTTTCTTTGCGTTCGGTATTGTAGGAAACCATTTTTCAATCGATTGATTGAGGTCTAACTTTTTATCTTCCACTGCCTTGAACACCAAAACAGCGGTGAACGACTTAGTAACCGATCCAATCCTGAACTTAGATTTTTCAGTGTTTTTCACCTTGTTTTCAACATCCGCATACCCTATTGACTTGGTGTAAATAACCTCTTCGTTTTTGGAAATGGCAACACTCCCCATAAACTTGTTATTTTGTTCTAAGGCATTGAAATAATTGTCCAATTTAGCCTTATCAAAATTTTGTGAGAATCCGATTTGACCTATGGTCAAAAGAAGTAAGGAGGTAAGGATGGTTTTAGTCATGGTTTGGAATAGAATTTAAGAGTTTAGCAGAGCAAATATAGGGTGGGGGGGGTAACACTTTCTAATATTTGATGTTTAAGCTAGACTGATTACAAGCAAGTTATTCGCCATTAATAATTTGTTTAACATAATTATTAAAGTTATCGTAGCCGTTATTGCTTGGATTATCAAGGTCAATCATTTCGCCAAGTCCAGTATCATAAATCTGCCAGCCGTTTTGCCTAGCAAGTAAAGCGATTTCAAAAAGTCCTGACTCCCCATATAAGCTCAACATGGTGTTACTTACATTTTCTGAAAAATTGAAATACTCAATTTCAAATTCTGGTTCTTTGATTGTCCTGTAGTCACCATCTTTTACAATGTTTTCAAATCGAAGCTCAAATACAGAATTAAAATCTGTAGGTTCTAATTGATCTTCATCAACTTCTTCTACTGAAGTAATTTTCTGTCTTGAATTAAATAATACGATGTCCCAGCTCATGAAATGGTGTTATTTGGTTAAAATTATTACCTGTTTTTATTTTGCTTTTTAAAACCATTCCCATCAAATCCGGTCATTCTTCGCAGACAATATCGCATCGGCTAAAACCAATGCCGTCATTGCCTCTAGAATCGGGACGGCTCTTGGGACAACACACGGGTCGTGACGGCCTTCCACGTTAATGTCAATGGGTTGATTGCTGGTGTTTAGAGTTGATTGGGTATGTTTAATACTGGATACCGGCTTAAAGTAGGTGGAGAAGTAAATGGTGTTTCCGTTGGATAGACCTCCTGTGATTCCGCCCTCGTTATTGGAGTGGTATTGCGTTTGATGATCATCAAAAGATACTAGGGAATCATTGTATTCACTGCCTTTCATAGTAGAGGAATGCAATCCTTGACCGATTTCAAATCCTTTCACTGCATTGATGCTGAACATAGCGTGGGCCAACATAGCGTTTAACTTATCAAAAACAGGATTTCCTAATCCTATGGGACAGTTTTTGACAAAACAAATAATCGCACCTCCACAGGAATCACCTTGTTCTTTTAAGGTATTCAAATATTGAATCGCTTTTTCATCATAAACGGTATCCGGTATTCTGGTGATGAATTGATTAATCACATCTGAAGGATATTCTGTCCTTAACTCCATGGGAAGCGTTACTTCCCCTATGGAAAAAACATAGGAAGATATTTCAATATTATAATTCTTGAGAATTTGATTGGCGACCACTCCTGCAGCAACTCTTGCTGCGGTTTCCCTTGCGGAAGACCTTCCTCCGCCTCTATGATCACGGATTCCGTATTTCTGTTGATATACAAAATCCGCATGTCCAGGACGGTAAACTTCCTTTAAGGGTTCGTAATCTTTGGATTGTTGATTGTTGTTTTCAATTAATATAGTCAGTGGAGTTCCCGTGGTGAGTCCATTAAATACACCGGAGATAATTTTACATTCATCTGATTCCTTCCTAGGAGAGGATATTGCGGATTGACCTGGTTTCCTTCTACTCAGTGCTTGATTTATAATTTCCTCACTGATAGGTATTTGAGCAGGGCATCCATCAATGGTTACCCCGATTGCAGGTCCATGGCTTTCCCCAAAGGTGGTGATTTTAAAATAATTTCCGAAGGAATTTCCTGACATAATTATGCAAAAATGAGAAGATTAAATGATACTTTTGAACATAATATAAAAATATCAGTTTAATGAAAGCCAAAATTAAATTATTTACCGCCTTATTGATTGCTGTACTGTTTTGTAGTCAATCAATCTTTGCAGAATCCGGAGTGATGACCATGAAGGTTAAAACCAATACAGGGACTAAAGACATGGCAATGAAAATGACTATGAGCTTCACTGAAAAGAAAATCGCTATGAAGTTTTTAGAAGGTCCTCAAGAAACCATGGCTATGATGCAAGGAATGAAAGTTGTAGTCAACAATGAAGAGAAAATGATCTACACCATGATGAACATGGGCGGAAAACCTTTCGGGATGAAAATGGATATGACTAAAATGGACGCTATGGCAGGGGCTAAAAGTAAATCCAAACCAATCGTCTTAAAGAAAACAGGTAAAAAAATGAAGGTTGCGGGTCATAATTGTGAGGAGTATATAGGGGAGAATGAGGATATGTCCGTTAAACTTTATGCGACCAAAGAAATTAATATTGATGCTAAAAAGTTTTATAAAGGCGTAATGTCTTCCTCTAAAATGACCAGTAGTGGTGCTAATTATGAGATGTATGATAATGTGGAAGGATTTCCGGTTTTATCAACTGTTACAATGCTTAAAAGCAATACCGTAGTAGATACGGAAATCACAGACGTTAAATTGGGTCCTGTTGCTGATTCTGAGTTCAGTATAGAAGGATACGAATTTATGGATGTGTCATCTATGATGCCTCAAGATAAATAAGGTTAAGAGATCATAGTGAAGTTATATAGCATCAACACAGGATATTTTAAACTTGATGGAGGGGCAATGTTTGGCGTTGTTCCTAAATCCTTGTGGAGTAAAAGACATCCAGCGGATGATAATAATATGTGTTCTTGGGCAATGCGTTGTCTATTAATTGAGGATGGAAATCGTTTAATATTAATTGACAATGGCATGGGGGACAAACAGGATGAGAAATTTAAAGGTTTTTATTACCTCCACGGTGATGACACTTTAGAAAAGTCATTAAATGCCCATGGATTTTCTACAAATGATATTACGGACAATATTTTAACACATCTCCATTTTGATCATTGTGGAGGCGGAATTCAATGGAATAAAGATAGAACAAAGTTTGAAACGACTTTCAAAAATGCCACTTATCATTTAAGTCAAGGACAATGGGAGTTGGCAATGAATCCGAATCCAAGGGAAAAAGCTTCCTTTTTAAAGGAGAACTTGATTCCCATGCAAGAATCAGGTCAGATGAAGTTTATTGACTATAATGATTTTGATGGATTAATCCAGTTTGAGTCTGTTAATGGTCATACAGAAGAAATGTTGATTCCGACTGTTGATTATAAAGGGCATAAGATTTCCTTTATGGCGGATTTAATACCTTCGCATCATCATTTACCAATTGCTTGGGTGATGGGTTATGATAGTCAGCCTTTGATTAGTATGCAGGAAAAAACAAAGTTTTTGACTTCTAATTCATCTCATTTATTGTTTTATGAACACGATAATAGTGTTGAACTTTCCTATCTCACCAATAATGATGGTCATATAAAATTTGGAGAAGGTTTAAAATTATCAGACTTATAATATCCGTTTTTATAAAATTTTACGTTTAGACAGCGAGGACGTTTCCCTTAAAAAGTATTTTCAAAACTGTGCAAAAAATCAAACTTATTTTTTTTATCGTCTTATTAGCTCTAATTTTTTCTAAAGTTAATGGTCAATACTTAACCCCATTTAATAGTTGGAGGTCTCATTTAGACTACAATAATATTGTAGCGATAGATCAAGCAAGTGATACAATTTTTGTAGGTGCCAACACTGGATTTTACATTTTAGTGAATTATGATAAGAATCAATATTACTCAAAAGGCTATAGCAAAGTAGATGGATTTAGTAATTACCAAGTAACAACTTTAAAATACTCTCCTCAAAAACACAAATTACTTATTGGATATCAGGATTGCAATATTGATATTTGGGATGGTCAAAACATCATTAATATTCCGGAAATCAAAAGGTATAATCAGGTAATTGGAGTAAAGCAGTTGACAAATGTTGCCTTTGATAAAGACTTTGCCTATGTTTCTGCTTCCTTTGGAATAATAAAAATTGATTTGATTAATAACATCATTGTTGAGGATTATCAATCTATTTATCCAACTGATGCTAGTACTTGTTATGTTTACGCCCTAGCCATATTAAATGATTCTTTATATGCTGGTACGAATAAAGGATTAATATCTGTATCCCTTAAGGATGGTATTAATCTACGCGATTATTCTAATTGGAGGTTGATTAACCCTACACCTTGTAGAGCCTTAGATACTTTTAAGAATGAATTAGTGGTTGGCTTTTATAGTCCAAAAAATGCGCTTGCAAGATATAATGGGACAAAAATGTCCTACTTTAATGACACCATTCCGCACTATATATCCAATATAAAAAGTTGCAATAATCAAGTTATTGTAATATCTGACCATCCAGGAATTTTTAAAGGCTTTGTAACAAGGTTTAAATCTGATTATCAAACCAAGTCATTTCCGGCATTCTATAATGTTGCACTACAAGCAAATGATGGTAAGTTTTATGCAGGAGGATTATATACGCTATTACAATACCGTGATGATGGGGGATTCAACTACTATAGGCCAAATGGACCGGCGACAAAAAACAATTATTATTCCTTTGGGATAAAAAGAAATATGTATTTTTTAGCTGGAGCAGCTAAAATTGATTATTCCTCCAATTATAATCAGGATGGATATTACGGATATGATGGAACCAATTGGTCTTATATTAATGCCATTAATACCAGTTCTTGGAAAAAAGTATTAAATGGTTCACTTCTTTTTGATTTAATTATAGGAACTTATAGCAAATCAACAGGTAAAACATACATCGGCTCATTATTTAATGGATTATTAGAATTAGAAGGGGATTCCTTAGAACGCATTTATACCAGAAAAAACAGTCCAATTAATTATAGAGCTGGAGGAGATTCCACTGAGCCTTTAAAAATTACTGGATTAACAATAGATGGTGATGATAATTTATGGATAGCAAATTATGGGGCTCCATCACCATTAATCGTTAAAAAGCAAACCAAAGGTAAATTCATAGCCTATGAAATTGGTTCAAGTAATAATAAGAAGGATTATGTCCATATTGCTGCCGATGATAATCATCAAATTTGGGCAAATTGTAGTTATTCTGGCGGTATCACAGTGTTTAATTATGGACAAACACTTGAAGATAAATCTGACGATAAGTATAAAGAATTAAATACGGACAAAGGAAATGGTAATTTCCCTGATCAGAAAGTTAATGATGTAGTCAGGGACTTAGATGGACAAATTTGGATTGCCACTAATTATGGCGTATGCTACTATCCAGATCCATCACAAGTGTTTTATAAAGGTCAAAGTGATGCTCAAAGGCCATGGGTGACTTCCGCAGGCGGGCCGTTATTATATGCTCAAATTGTCAATTGTATTGCAGTAGATGGTGCTAATAGAAAATGGTTTGGCACCACAAACGGAGTATTTCTTTTCAATAAGGATGGAACAGAATTGATTAAGCATTTTACAATAGAAAATAGTCCATTGGTATCTGATAATATCAGGTATATATCCATCAGTGAGGAGTCAGGGGAGGTTTATTTTGGTTCTGACTTGGGAATAGTTTCTTACAGAAATGATGCAAATGCATCTTTTACTGAATTCGGTGAAATTTATGCTTATCCAAATCCAGTAAAACCTGGATACGAAGGGGATATTCATATCACAGGATTAATCAGAGATTGTAATGTCAAAATTGTGGATGTAGTTGGCAAATTGGTTTATGAAACGATATCTAAAGGAGGCCTAGCTACTTGGAATGGTTGTGACTTTAGCGGTCGAAAGGTAAATTCTGGTGTTTATGTTGTACTTTTAGGGAATGATGACGCCTCTAAAACTGCTACAACTAAAATATTGATTGTACGCTAATTATTATTTTTTGTGATTGAAGAAACTGAAGGATTTATTCTGAATAAACTAAAATACGGGGATAATAATTTTATTTTAAAGATATTTACAGAAAAATTCGGCAAGATTTCATTTTTTATTTATAATCCATTTTCTAAAAAAGCACTAGTTCCTATTGCTTTTTTAGAACATTTGAATCTAGTAAAAGTAAGTTTTGACTATAAGAATAATGTCAGTTTTTTTAAAATAAAATCATTTGAGCTAAATAAAAATGATAGTTATTTTTTAGAGGGACAACAATCACAACAAACTAATCGATTTTTATATTTATTTTTGACTGAGTTGATTAACAATTTGACTATAGATCACTTACCTAATCCTGCATTATATCATTACTTAAGTAATTATTTGGACTCTAAGAAGATTATTGTTAAAAATCAATCCAATGAAGTGATTTATATTCTAATAGATTTAATTCAAGCAATTGGATTTGAAAATGAATCAAATTGGAGTAAGGATAATAGATTTTTTCAAATTAAAGATGCTAAATATTCCGCCATTCAAGAGCATGATATAAATTTAGGACTAAATGAAGAAAATAGTTTAATTTATTATAGGTTAATTACGCAAAATAGGGAGGAACATATTTCGATTCCAAAACAAATCAGGCAAGATTTAATTGATTTTTTATTGAGATTTATTCAATATCATCAAGAATCCTTTACTATTCCTAATAGTTTAGAGATTATTAGACAATTATTTTGAAAGATTATCCTTCAAAGTATAGTGTTATATAAATAATCTTAGATTTTAAATGATTTATAATCTGGCTATAAATTTTATCATCTTTATATAATAGATTATTTAATCCATTAGAAAACCTGATCTCTGGACTAAACTTAAAGTATTTTAAGTAAAAATCCATTCCACCTCCGTACTCATAATTAAAATTTTCAGGGATGAGTTTTATTTTAGGGTCTAATGGATCTTCTAAGGCACCTTTGTCAGAAGACAAGTCGTATCCTAAGCTGAATCCTGCTAAAATGTATGCTCTTAAATTTTGATGTCTGGCGGATTTAAGTTTCAATAGTACAGGTATTTGGGCTAAGGAACTTTCAATTGATCTAGTCACTTCTTGATTATCAAACCGCTTATAAATGATATTTCTTTGAGAAATGCTTATTAAAGGTAAAAATCTGAGGTCTAAATACTCTCCGAAGTGAATGTCAGCTACTGCTCCAATAGTAACTCCTGGAAAGCGTTGGATTCTGATGGTGTTAATTGAGTCTTGATTTGAATACGCAGGTGAAAGTGCATATTGAAAATTGCTCACATTAGTACCTATAAAAAAACCAAGATGAAACCTCCTTGAATAGTCATAAAAAGGATTGTTTTCATTTTGGCATTTAACATTTATTGTCAATGCCAAAAATGAAATTAAGAGAAAGAGTTCTATTTTTCTGCGGTATAAATAGAGCATATTCCAAAGGTAAGGGGAATTGCTGAAACTTTTTCAAATCCTGCTTTTTTTAATCTGAGCAGAAAATCGTTTCCGTAAGGAAAACTTTGTACGCTTTCTGGTAAATAGGTATAGGCCCTAGCATCCTTTGAAATCATTGAACCGAGTAGAGGCAGTATCCTTTTAAAATAAAAGTTATAGACTTGTTTGAAAGGGAATTTTTCAGGTTGTGAAAACTCCAAAATTACTGCTATTCCGTTTTTGTTTAAAACTCTATAAATTTCTGAAAGTCCCATGTCTAGATTTTCAAAATTTCTGACCCCAAATGCAACAGTAATTGCATCAAAGGATTGAGAAGGGAAGTCAATAGCTTGGCTATCACCAGTAATCAATTTAATTTTATTGGATAGTTTAAGCTTTTCAACTTTTTGTCTACCAACCGCAAGCATTCCTTCAGAAATGTCGATTCCTATGATTTCTTTGGTGTTAAGAACAGCTTCAGCAATTGCTAAATCAGCAGTACCTGTGGCAATGTCTAAAATGGTGGATGGATTATGACTTTTAAGGATTGAAATAACTTTTTTACGCCATCCCCTGTCAATATTGAGACTTAGAACTCGGTTTAAAAGATCGTACTTGCCTGAAATGTTATCAAACATTTCTGCTACTTGCTCTGTTTTAGATTTGTCAGAATCTTTATTTGGGAGGACTACGGGGTTCTTATCCAATGAATTTATGGTTATATTACAAAATTAAAGATTGAATATGGCATGAACGGTTATTATTGGTTTTAAATTCGAGGAGTTATTAAAATTTTACGCACTTGCAAATAAAAAAAGCTGAATTTGTACAATCGGCACCAACTTATGATAAATGTCCTGAGGCACTCATTCCTGAATTTGCCTTTATAGGACGTTCTAATGTTGGGAAATCTTCTCTAATTAATTATTTAGTTAATAGGAAAGGATTGGCTTTGACGTCCTCTAATCCAGGAAAAACTCAAACGATTAATCATTTTATTATTGATGATAGTTGGCATATAGTGGATTTACCTGGATATGGATATGCTAAGGTTTCTCAGAAAATGAGGTTCCAGTGGGAATTGAATCTTAGGGACTACTTATTGAAAAGAGGTCAGTTGATGGTGGTTTTTGTTTTAGTGGATGCTAATATTCCGCCTCAAAAATCGGACTTAGAAATGATTAGTTGGTTAGGGGAAAACAATGTGCCTTTGGGCATTATTTTTACTAAAGTGGACAGGTCTAAAGTAAATGAATTGAAAAAAAATCAAGAGGCATTTCATATTGAATTAAAAAAGACTTGGAAGGAGTTCCCTAACATGTTTTTAACCTCAGCAGAAAAAAAACATGGAGGAGATGAACTTCTAGATTTCATTGAAGAGAATATAAAATTGTTCAAATCACAGATGGAGGAATTTGGAGAGGTCAAACTTAAGAACCCGAAGATTAAATAGTAATTTTGCTACCTAATAAAAAATCAAAGATTATTATGGATTATGATTTAAAAGAGCAAACTAAACATTTTATAGATACAGAACTCCTTTATGGTGCTCATAATTACAAGCCTTTGCCTGTGGTTTTAGAAAGAGGACTAGGTGTCTATTTGTGGGACGTAGAAGGTGAGCAATACTTTGATTTTTTGTCTGCTTATAGTGCAGTTAATCAAGGACATTGCCATCCAAGGTTAGTTGAGGTTGTTCAGAAACAAGTTGGTCAATTGACTTTAACCTCCCGAGCTTTTTATAATAATCAGTTAGGCGTTGCTGAGCAATTTTTAAGTGAAACCTTTGGCTATAACAAGGTTCTTTTTATGAATAGTGGTGCTGAGGCAGTGGAAACATCCATAAAATTGGCAAGGAGATGGGGATATAAGATTAAAGGGATTCAAGATAAAAAGGCTGTTATTGTAACTGCTTCCAATAACTTCCACGGAAGGACTACAGGAATTATTAGCTTTAGTACAGATCCATCCTCTAAGGATAGGTTTGGACCTTATATGCCTGGTTTCAAAATGGTGGGTTATGACAATTTAGAGGTATTAGAAGAGGTTTTTAAATCCGATGATAATATAGTTGGTTTTTTGGTAGAGCCTATTCAAGGGGAAGCAGGAGTTATTGTTCCTTCTGAAGGATATCTTAGAGGGGTTAGTGAATTATGTAATAAATATAATGTCTTATTTATTGCTGATGAAGTCCAGACCGGATTGGCAAGAACTGGAAAAATGCTTTGCACAGATTATGCGGAAGTCAAACCTGATATTATTGTTTTAGGAAAGGCTTTAAGTGGGGGAATCCTACCCATTTCTGCTGTCCTTGCTGATGATGCAATCATGCTGGGAATAGAACCTGGAGAGCATGGAAGTACATTTGGAGGAAATCCATTGGCTGCAAAAGTAGCAGTTGAGTCTATCAAGATAATATTGGATGAAAATTTAGTCCAAAATGCATTTAACCTAGGTGAGTTATTTAGAACTGAACTTTCTAATATCGATTTGCCAATTTTAGAATTGGTTAGAGGAAAAGGATTGCTGAACGCAATAAAAATAAATCATAGTCATAATGGATCAACTGCATATGACATCTGTTTGAAATTGATGAAAAACGGATTATTGGCAAAACAAACCCATGGTAATGTAATCCGTTTTGCACCTCCTTTAGTGATTACTAAAGATCAGATAATGGAGTGCCTAGAAATTATTGAAAGGACGTTAAGAGCGGTGTAATTAAGCAATCTCTGCGGATATACCTCTGTCCAATATTGCTGAACATTTAGGAAGCAAATCTTCAAAAGAACCAGAGGCTACAGCACATTTTCCGTTGTTGTGGATAATGGTAGCACATTGTTCTGCCTGCTCGGCGGAATGCCCTAGAACCTTTATGAATGAATTGATTACATGATCAAAAGTATTGTAATCGTCATTGAAAACAACAATGTTATTTTCCAACAACTCCATTACATCATCTTCGTATTGTTCTTTGTACCTAGTTGACATTCTGTTATTAAATTCTACTCCACTACAAAGATAATTAATTTGAAAAAGATTCCTTAAAATTTGCGTAAAATTGCAGTTGATTTAAGATTTTGCCAAAATTCAGGGTCAAAATTTATTTTTTATGCCACGACTACTTTACCTCTGCTTGTTTTTATCCATTTTTTCTCTTCCTTTATTTGCTCAAACTGGAGACATCAAAGGTTTTGTATATGATAAAAATACAGGTGAACCTTCTATTTTTACAACCGTAAGGTTGGTAGGTACAAATAAAGGAGTTAGTACAGATTTGAATGGATATTATTCCATTACTAAAATACCAGCAGGGAAATATACCTTATCAGTTTCCTTTATTGGTTATGATACACTCTATTATGAATTTGAGCTTAAACAAGGAGAGAAGCTGCAAAAAAATCATTACCTCAATCCAGCTGCGTTGGAAACAAAGGTAATCAACGTTACAGCTGAGCAAACTAGGAAGGAAACAAGGGTAGAGGTGAGTAAAGTATCCTTGACGGTAAGGGAGTTAGAAAAAATCCCAACCATAGGAGGTCAGGCAGATTTGGCTCAATACCTACAAATTTTACCAGGAGTAGTATCTACAGGAGATCAAGGAGGCCAATTGTACATAAGAGGAGGGACACCGATTCAGAATAAAGTGTTATTAGACGGTATGACCATTTATAATCCTTTCCATTCCATCGGGTTGTTTTCTGTTTTTGATGTGGATATCATTAAAAACGTAGATGTTTACACAGGAGGATTTTCCTCTGAGTATGGAGGGAGAATTGGCGCAATCATGGATGTTTCTACAAGAGATGGAAATAAAGATGCAGTTAGAGGTAAAATAAACATTGGTACGATTGCTTCCAAAATATCCTTAGAGGGACCATTAGGTAAGTTTAAAGAAGGGGAGAGTAATGCTTCCTTTATAGTTTCTGCAAAATCTTCCTATTTGGATAAAACGAGTCCAATTTTATATAAATACGCAGATAAAAATGGACTTCCTTATAGTTTCAATGATCTTTACGCAAAAGTAACCTATAATAATTCAGGAGGATCTAAGGTGAGTTTGTTTGGTTTTAATTTTGCCGATAATGTAGATTTTACCAATTCTACAAAATATAATTGGAATAATTATGGTGCGGGAACTAAGTTCATTTTGCTTCCTCCTAATTCATCCACTGTAATTGACGGTAACTTTTCCTATTCGGGATATCAAACTACACAAACTGAATCTGATGGTAATCCTAGATTTTCTCAAATAAATGGATTTGATGGCGGGATGAACTTTAATCAATACCCAGGAAGAGATCATATTAAGTATGGTTTTCAAGTTTTAGGATTTCAGACGGATTATCAATTTACTAATTTGAGTAATCGTTTGATTCAGCAAAATAACTTTACAACAGAAATCGCTGGATATTTTAGATATAATTTAGTTTTGGGTAAATTGGTGATTGACCCAAATATAAGAATTCATTATTATGCCACCTTAGGTGAATTTTCTCCTGAGCCAAGAATGGGTATTAAGTACAATTTTTCCAAAAAACTGAGGTTTAAGGCAGCTGGAGGTCTATATTCTCAAAATTTAATTTCAGCTCAAAGTGATAGGGACGTTGTTAACTTATTTTATGGGTTCCTTTCTGGACCTGATAATTTACCAAAAACATTCAATGGACAGAGTGTGTCTACCTCCTTACAAAAGGCTCAACATTATGTTGCTGGATTTGATTATGACATTATGTATCATATCAATTTAAGTGTGGAAGGATATCTCAAAAATTATACTTCTCTATCAAGTGTTAATAGGAATAAGATTTTTGACAACACTTTAGAATTCCAAGACAAACCTGAAAATTTAAGAACAGATTACATTAGAGAAACGGGTAAGGCTTACGGATTGGACCTGAGATTATTATATGATAAGAGTCCATTTTACTTTTATGCAGCTTATTCTTTGGCGTATGTAGAACGTTTTGATGGGGTCCAAACCTATAAACCTCATTGGGATAGACGTCATAATATGAATTTAGTAGCATCAGCTGATTTAGGAAAAAAGAAATCTTGGCAATTGAATGTCCGTTGGGCTTATGGAACAGGATTTCCATTCACTAAAACCCAAGGATTTTACGAGCAACTGGATTTTCAACAAGGCTTAGCAACCAATTATACCAATCAGAATGGATCCTTAGGAATCCTTTATGGTAATCAGAATGACGGTAGATTGTCTGACTATCACAGATTAGATATTTCCATTCAAAAGAATTTCAAAATCAATACCCATCAAAAAGTTGGAATAAATGCAAGTTGTAGTAACGTGTATAATCGTCATAATGTATTTTATTTTGATAGGGTGAAATATGTCAGGGTTAACCAATTGCCTTTTATACCTTCTATGAGCATCAACTATACCTTTTAAACTATTTGTTTTGAAGTACTTAAATTCCTTTATAGCACTTATATTTTGTATCCTACTTGGTTCAAGTTGTCAAAACAAGGAGAAGGATATTGCCAAGAAATGGTTTTTGAAAGGTAATAATTTTTTTTTACTCATACACCCTAATGGGAAATATTTTTGCCAAGAAAACTATAATCACCAAAAAGGAAATTGGAAGTTAAATAGTAATCAAGACAGTATTTACTTTTATCCCATAGAGTCTCACTCAACTCGAGAAGGTAGTTCCTTTTTAGGAACAGCTCCATTTGGAGCTAAAATCCAAAAGATTTCATCAGAGAAGTGCGTTTTAATCCTTTTTAATGAGGATTTAGAATTGTTTACTAAGAAGGCGTTGAGTAAGGAATAGCATTATTATTAAGGCAAAAAGTTACATCTAGTAAGAATAATTCCTTAAATTGCATTCTTAATGCTACATTTCTATGTCTTACATTTTTAAAAAATCATTTAGTTGGGTTATACTTGTTTTAATTAGTTTTTTTACAACAAACATTCAAGCATCAAAGTATTATTGGGTAGGTGGAACTGGAAATTGGAGTGACTTTGCAAAACATTGGGCAACAAGTTCTGGAGGGTCAACCTTTTATAAATTAGTCCCTACTTCCTTAGATGATATCATAATTGATAACAATAGTTTTAGTTCTTCAGGAGTAATTACCGTTGACTCTTTGGCCTATTGTTCCAATTTTAGCAATTCTATGTCTGTAAAAAATGTAGCTATTAATTTAAAGGCAGATGTAAGGTGTTACGGTGATTTTGTAGCGACAGCAAATCAAAGCTATACAGGAACTGGAGAGTTATATTTTTTATCTTCCAAGACGACAACCAAGGTGAATGCTTCTGGTAAACCATTTAATACCAATATTCATTTTGATGGGACAAGTAATTTTAATATTTTAGGTGTATTAAGCTTAGAGTCTAACACATCTAATCCTTTAACTTGGAAGTATAT
>Ga0114962_10002828_pt1 | contig 14265 bp, 13 predicted proteins | sample C_130820_MF_Meta_FD_87017 | JGI IMG/M metagenome (GOLD analysis project Ga0114962, IMG submission 87017) | Freshwater microbial communities from Lake Croche, Canada to study carbon cycling - C_130820_MF_MetaG | ecosystem: Environmental > Aquatic > Freshwater > Lake | place: Lake Croche, Canada... | reverse complement strand
GTGGCGCGAAAGTCGGGTCGATCAGCAACGGTGAAGAATGGCGAAGTGCCAAAGAAGGCGTCGGCTGGAGGGTAACGCAACTCGGCCGTTCCATGGCCATGCATGTTTGCCTGAAAGTCACACTTGGCACGTCGATACAATCGGTCCGATGAGCCCGACAGACCTTGCAACCGATCCGATGGCGCCGATCGACCCGATTGATTCAATTGATCCGATTGCCTCGGGTGCCGCGACCGACACCAGCGGCGGTCTTGCGGTCGTTGTGGCAGGCGTCGCGCTGCGACTGCTCGCCGATCGCGCGGTCTGGTGGCCCGAGACCGGCACGCTGTTTGTGGCCGACGTTCATCTCGGCAAGGCCGAGTCCTTCAGTGCGCTCGGCGTGCCGGTGCCGCGCGGGCCGACCGGGGCCACGCTTGACCGACTCGCCGCGCTGATCGAGGTCTGCGGCGCGACACGGTTGGTTGTGCTGGGCGACCTGTTGCACGCCCGCCAGGCGCAGGCGCCGGCCACGATCGGGCTGCTGCGGCAATGGCGTGAGCGGCATGCCCGCCTGCAATGCGTGCTTGTGCGCGGCAACCATGATGACCATGCCGGCGATCCGCCGGATGAGCTGGGCATCGAGATGGTCACAGAGGGTGCGCGGCTGGGCCCATTTTCCCTCTGCCATGTGCCGTGCGACATCGATGGCCCGCAGTTGCCGGTTGCCTCGCCTCTGGTCGCACCGGGTGTATCGCGTGCAAGCGAAGCGGTCGAGTCATCGCATCATCGGCAAATCGAGCCCGGCGGCTATCGCCTGGCCGGCCATCTTCATCCGGCGGTGCGCCTGTCGGGTCGGGGTGGTGCATCGGTGCGGCTGCCGTGCTTTCGGGTCGGCGCATCGCAGATGGTGCTGCCGGCGTTTGGCGACTTCACCGGTGGCGCGACCATCGTGCGCGCCGAGGGCGAGCGCATCTTCGCGGTTGCGCCACCCAGGGTGATCGAGGTGCCCGCCCCCTTGCCCTTGTTCAGGCGCCGTTAGCCCGCAGTCGGGCGATGGTCGCGTCGATCAGCGCCCGGGCGATCGACAGGCGCGGCGGCATCTGCGGCAGGGCGTCGAGATCGAACCACTGTGCATCGGCCAGTTCGGCCGGATCGTGGCGCACCTCGCCGCTGGCGTACTCGGCGGTGAAGGCGATCATCAGCGAGTTGGGAAAGGGCCAGCTCTGGCTGGCGAAGTAGCGCGGATTCTTGATCTCGATATTGGTCTCCTCACGAACCTCGCGGGCGACGCACTCCTCGATCGTCTCGCCGGCTTCAAGAAAGCCCGCCAGCGCGCTGTAGCGCCCCGGCGGAAAATTCACGCCGCGCCCAAGCAGGAGCTGGTTGCCCTTGGTCACCAGCGCCATCATCGCCGGCGAGATCCGCGGATAGACCGTCAGGCGGCAGCGTGGGCAGCGCTTGGCACGCTCGCCGCTGGCCTGCTCGGTCGGGACGCCGCAGGCGCCGCAGAACTGGTGGGTGCGATCCCATTCGAGGATCTGCACCGCCCGCATCGCAATCGACAGGGTCTCGTCATCGAGCGAGCCGAACCAGGTGCGCAGGTTGGCGGCTTTCCAGCCGTCGGGCATCAGGTCGGCCGGATGGTCGTCGGCCAGCGCGACCGCGACATGGTCGACGCCCTGATGGCGACCGATCGGATGCACCCGCGCGGGCGCAAAGCCCATGGCGCGCCAGGTCCGCCAGGGCAGCGCGCGCGGCTCATCGAGACTCTGGACCAGCGAATCGCGGACAAAGAGGTGGACCACCGCATCGGGATGAAGCTCGAGGTCGAGGGCGGGCTGAAAGTCGATGGGGGTGCGTAGCATCGTCGGGATCGCCTGGCTGAGGGAAACGTCTGCAATTGTCCCATGCCCGCGGGCTGCTATCGTCCGACCCACTCACACCCGAAACGCATCAGGAGACCGGCCATGACTTTCGATCAGTTGCTCGAGCGCTTTGCGAGCGCGGTCGGCGCGCGCGACACTGCAGGACTGGCTGCGCTCTTTACCGCTGATGGCATCTATGACGACTATTTCTTCGGCCCGCATCAGGGGCGCGAGTCGATTGCGGCCATGCTCGACCGCTTCTATGACGGCGGCGAGGCCTTCTCCTGGGAGTTTGTCGAGCCGGCCTGCAGCGCCGACACCGGCTATGCGCGCTATTGCTTCAGCTATCGCTCGCGTGAACCCGACAGCCTGGGTGAACTGGTGATCTTCGAGGGGATCAGCCGCTTTCGTTTGCGCGATGGCCTGATCGCCCATTACGGCGAGGTCTTCGATCGCGGCGTGGCGTTCACCCAGCTCGGCTATGCGCCGGCTCGCATCGTGAAACTGCTCGGTCGTTATGCCACCGGGTTTCGCAACGGCGAATCGGCGCAGCGCCATCTGGCCTACCGCGCCCGCGGCATCGACGCGCCGGTCTGAGACGGTGCGGCGTGCGGACACTCTCGGGCTGAGTGCTAAGCCGGCGGGCCGTGGGGCCCTGCGCCGAGGGTGGTGTCGCTGCGCTGCGATCGGCGCAGCGGATAAATGAACTGCGTGAGCCACGATTCCGGCCCATGCTTGCGGTCGTCTTCCAGTCCATAGGCCGGCGGATAACGGCGGGTGATCCGCGCGGTGCCAAAAAGCATGTCCCAGATGAACAGCAGGTTGCCGTAGTTGCCGGCGTAGTGGCCGATGCCGTCGTCCTGCCTCAGTGCATGGTGGGCAAAGTGGGTGGCCGGTGTCGAGATGGTTCGCTCAAGCACCCAGGCCAGCGGGCTGAGCCAGGGTGTGCGGTAGAGCCATTGATCCCAGCGGATGGCCGAATGGGCGCCGATAATCACCGACACCTTGACGATGCTGTAGACCGCATAGACCCAGCCGAAACCCAGAAACAGCAGGGCGCCCGACAACCAGATGCCGGGCATCAGCGCGTAATAGAAGGCATTGTTGCGATAGACCAGCCGCACGCTCATGTAGCCCGCTGAATGATGCGCGCGATGCAGCGGCCACATGACCGAGGTGTGGCTCAGCCGGTGCCACCAGTATTGGGTCAGATCGTCGGCGACCAGCAGCACCAGCAGCATCTGCCACCACGGCCAGTCGGCCAGCGCATTGCGCTGCGCCGGCATCAGCCAGGCGCACAGCGCGCCCGACGCACTGAGCACCGCCACCGAGATCAGCGGAAACATCAGCGTGACCGCGATCTCAAGACGCACGTCCTCGCGCGTTGCTTCGCGCGCCAGGAATCGGCCCTGCAGCATCTCGGCCAGCGCGAACGCCGCCCAGACCGAGCCGATCACCGTGATCTGGAAAGTTTGCGGGGCCATGGTGTCTCGCTGCAGTGGGGCGCTCAGCGCAGGGCTTCGCAGCTGAGCGACGCGCGGGCCGCTTCGAGCACTGACTTCTCGGCCGCATAGTCGGCCACCAGCACGCGCATCAGCAGCAGGCCGCGCGACGACGGCGCATCGATCACGGTCGCGCCCACCGGCAGCACCGGCGCTCGCGCATAGGCTTTCGGGCCAATCAGCACGATGTCGACCGGTTTGCCGGCGGCCTCGCGATCATTGATCACGAAGAAGTTGTCGGAGTTGTCGGCATAGAGCGCAATCGACCAGTAGCGGGGTGCCTTCGGGTCGGCCCGGATGCGCAGGGGCTGTGTGCTGACATCGAAGGCGCAGGTGGCATAGAGCAGATCGGGGCTGGGCATGACGATGCGACGCTGCGAGGCATCGGTCATCGGCGGCAGAAAGACCCCGCTGGTTCTTTCGGGCTGCGCGGCCGACAGCACACGGCCCATGATCACCCGAGGCAGCGCCCACACTGCCACAACATGCACCGCGCCTGCCAGAGCCAGCGTGGCGCCGATCCGCCAGGCCCACAGGCGCCTGCGGCTGTTTACCAGTGCCGAGGATTGCGCCTGGGTCATGTGCAGCCTGCCAGTCGCTCGATGCGCGGCGCGTCGAGTGACGCCGGTGCGGCCTGCAGCGCGCCGTCGGGGTTATAGACCCGCAGCGTGAACATCAGGCCACGGTCGCCGGGTGTGGGCAGCCAGGGCACGCCCGCCAGGCCGGGTCGGTCGGGCCGCTGATCAGCGCAAACCCGCCCTTGTCGTCGATGGCGGCGTTCAGACCATTGACGCTGTAGCGACGCTGCTCATTGGGAAACAGGTAGTAGTCCTCGGCATAGGCGGTGAGGCTCCACCAGCGGGCCTTGGGCGGCGGCCCGCTCACCCGGTAGCGGCAGCGCGACTGCAGCGGCTGGCCATCCGAGTCGGTGGCTGCGACGTAGTACATGGTTTCGGCGCGATTCAGCGCCAGCAGCCCGCCAACCGCCACGCGGGCCCGCGAATACAGATCGGCATCGGCGCTGCCGGCCAACAGATTGGCCCGCCAGGGCCCGGCGTGCGCGCCGAATGCATCACCGCGCTTGAGCACCAGCCAGGCGCTGCCCAGGCCGAGCGCGGTCGCCAGAAGTACCAGCCCGAGGCCTGTCGCCCAGCCGATGCGGCGCGGCGATGCGGCCTCGGCAGTCACTCGCCTGCTGCTCATCGCTGCGCAGCCGAGCGCTGGCGCGCGATCTGTCGCCGTGCCAGCGTGGCCAGCCAGGCCGAGGCCCGCGTTGGCACCAGTCTGAACAGCAGATCGCCGAGGCGTGCGTCGGCACCGATCAGCACGCGCGTCTTGCCGGCCTGCAGGGCCTTGACGATGACCGCGGCCGCCTGCGGCGCGCTGGTGCGGGCCATCTTGTCGAACTGCGCATGCAGGGCCTTGGGCGAGGTGGCCATGCTCGAGTAGTCGCCCAGACGCGACTGCTCGGCGATCCGGGTCTTGATGCCGCCCGGATGCACGCACAGCACATTGACGCGGCTGTCGCGGATCTCCTCGCGCAGGGCGTCTGAAAACGCCCTCACCGCCGCCTTGCTGGCGTTGTACATCGATTGGGTCGGCACCGAGATCATCGCGAAGACGCTCGACAGATTCACGATCGTGCTGCCGGGGCGCGCCTGCAGCAGCGGCAAAAAGAGCCGGCTGCCATTGACCACGCCCCAGAAATTGATGTCGATCAGCCAGTGCGCGTCAGTCGGATCAAGGCTGCGCACCGGCGAGACCAGCCCGACCCCGGCATTGTTCACCAGCACGTCGACGCCCTCGAAGGCCTGTCGGGCCCGCTCGGCCAGCGCCTCGAGATCGGCGATCTTCGCCACATCGCAGACCTGGGTCAGGCAGACCACCCCGCGTGACCGCAGGGGTTGCGCGACCGTCTCAAGGCGGGCGAAGTCGATGTCGCAGATCAGCAGCCGGGCGCCCTGCGCGGCCATCGCGATGGCGAGTGCTTCGCCGATGCCGGAGGCGGCACCGGTGATGACGACAGCTTTGCCTTCAAACGAGGTCATGGGGCGGCCTGCGCATGGGGAATGGTTCTGGAAGCGTCGGAACGGACTTCGCCGAGAGCTTGAACTATACACAAGTGTCTGTTCGGCCTGCGCGATGACTGTCAGGCTGCCTGCGAATCGCCATCATGCCGCCACCGACATCAATGCGGCCTGAATGTCTATTTACTTTGACACAAATAAGTGTCAATTTAGACAGACATTTACAGTGGGACATTGAGACGCCAGCCATGATGCGAATGATGATTGAGGCCGCGCTCAAAGCCGGCCTACTTGGGGCTGCCCTGATGCTCGCGGGCTGCGAACGCCCGCCAATCGAGACCGTCCAGACCGGCTATCGCGGTACCGGCATGCAGCAGATCTACAACCCGCGCACACTCGCCGAGCAGGCCGGCCTGAATGCGATGCCCGCAATCGATGCGCCGGCGCGGGTGCGTCCGGGTGGCCCCACCGCCGGCGACGTCTACCAGAACGTGAAGGTCCTCAACGGGCTGAGCCTGGCCGAATTCGGCCGGACCATGAATGCGATGACCAACTGGGTCTCGCCGGTTCAGAGTTGTCTTTACTGTCATGTCGAAGGCAACTTCGCCGATGACAGCAAATACACCAAGGTGGTTGCGCGCCGGATGATTCAGATGACCCAGCATCTGAATGCTGACTGGCAATCCCACGTCGGTGCGACCGGCGTCACCTGCTACACCTGCCATCGCGGCAATCCGCTGCCTCAGCCGGTCTGGTTCCGTCAGCCGCCCGATACCAGACATCCGGTGCTCGGCGATCTTGCCGGCCAGAATGCACCGGCCAAGTCGGTCGGACTGAGCTCCTTGCCCAACGATCCGTTCTCACAGTATCTGCTGTCAGAAAAGGATGCCGCCACGATCCGCGTGGCCGGCAACACCGCGCTGCGCACCGACAACAACAAGTCGACCAAGCAGGCCGAATTCACCTACGGGCTGATGATGCACATGTCGAATTCGCTCGGCGTGAACTGCACCTACTGCCACAACACCCGCGCCTTCGCGAGCTGGGAAGAAAGCCGTCCGCAGCGGGCCACGGCCTGGTACGGCATCCGCATGGTGCGTGACATCAACAGCCAATATCTCGAGCCGCTCGGCGGCACCTTCCCGGAGTTGCCCACCGGGCGCCTGGGCCCGCTGCACGACAGCGCCAAGGTCAATTGCGGCACCTGCCACAAGGGCGCGTTCAAGCCTCTGAACGGCGCCGCGATGGCCCGGCACTACCCGGCCTTGCTCGGAGCGGTCAGCCCCTGAGTGTCAGCGCCCGACGGTCTCAGGCCTTGACGGTCTCAGCCCTTGAGCTTGACGAAGGAGCTGCACCAGCCGGTGTTCGAGACCAGCTTGTCGACCATCAGGTCGCATTCGGCCCAGGCATCGCTCGGTTTGCCGAGCCAGGCCATGCAGCCGCTGCATTTCTCGCCTGCCCCATGTTTGGGGAAGCGCTTCTGGTCGACCTGAGTCGTGTCGTTGCGATAGCCGAGCGAGGCGGCCTTCGGGTCCGACTCGTCGATCTTTGTCGGACCGGCCATCGCCAGGCCAGAGCAGGTGAGCGTGGCGCCTGCGGCCACGGCCTGAAGCATGAAGGTGCGTCGCTTGATCTGATTCATCGTATGACTCCGTTGCAAGGGGCGGGTGAAGGGGCAGATGAGAGGGGCAGGTGAGAGGGGCAGGTGGAAGGGTCGTCGTCGGGCGCGCTGTCAGTGGTGCGCATCGAGTTTGAAGATGCTGACCGACGCCAGCAGCCGGGCCGCCTGATCCTTCAGGCTTTCTGCGGCGGCCGCCGATTCCTCGACCAGCGCCACGTTCTGCTGGGTCATGCGATCGAGGTCCGAGACCGCGTCACCCACCTGATTGATTCCACCGGACTGTTCCTGGGTGGCGGTACTGATCTCGCCGATCAGGACCGCGACCTGACGAACCTGTGTGACCACATCGGTCATCGTGACGCCGGCGTCGCTCACCAGTTTCGAGCCCTGCTCGACGCTGGCCGAGCTTGCGCCGATCAGGGTCTTGATCTCCTGAGCCGCCGAGGCGCTTCGCTGCGCCAGATTGCGCACTTCGCTGGCCACGACCGCGAAGCCGCGGCCCTGTTCGCCGGCGCGTGCCGCCTCGACCGCCGCATTGAGTGCGAGGATATTGGTCTGGAAGGCGATGCCGTCGATCACCCCGATGATGTCGGCGATCCGACGGCTCGATTCGGTGATCTGCGTCATCGTCTTGACGATCTGTTCGACGGCTGCGCCACCGCGCGCGGCCGCCTCGCTTGCGCTGCTCGCCATGTCGCTGGCCTGGCGCGACGACTCGGCGTTGTTCAGCACGGTCGAGCGGATTTCTTCCATGGATGCCGCGGTTTCCTGCAGATTGCAGGCCTGCTGCTCGGTGCGCCGGCTCAGGTCGTTGTTGCCGCTCGCGATTTCAGAGGTGCCGGTGGCGATATGTTCGCTGCCCTGACGCACCTGGCTCACCACTTCTTTCAGATGCTGGTTCATCTGGCCCAGGGCCTCGAGCAGCTGACCGCTTTCGTCCTTGTAATGAGTCGGGATGGCGGCGCTCAGGTCGCCCTGTGCCGCGGTTCGCGCGAGCGCCACCGCTTCGCCGATCGGCCCGGTGATCGATCGAGTGACCAGCCAGGCCAGCACCATGCCGACGGCTAATGCACCCACCACGAAAATGATCAGCATCAGGCGCGCCGTCTTGTAGGACGCCGCTGCGTCCTCGGTGTATTCGTCGCTGGTTTTGGCCTGCAGGCCCGAGAGCGTCTGAAGCACCGTGATCCAGCGGGCCTGGCGCGGGTGCACCTTTTCCATCAGAAAGCTCGCCGCCTCCTCGATCTGCCCGGACATGCCCAGATCGATTGCCTGCGACATCAGCGCCACGGTCACCTTCTCGCTGCGCTTGATCGCCTCAAAGAGCGCCTTTTCGGCCTCGGAGGCGTCATAGCGGTCGATCAGTGCGAGCAGTTCGGCCTCGGCCTTCGCATAGGCCTTGCCGGCCTCTTCAATCGACTGGAGTTCCTGCGTCTTGAGCTCCTTGTCCGAGCGCAGGGTCAGGTTGCGGATGGCGATGGCGCGCTGGCTGACCGAGTCGATCATCACATTGACCGCGGCAATCTGCTGGTTGTTGCCGCCGGTGATGTGCGCCATCCGGTTGTTCATGTCGGCCATATGCACGATTGCGAACACCGCCATCGTGGCCATGACGATGAAGACGCCGCCGAATGCGAGCATCAGTCGGGTCCCGATGCGCAGGTCGAGCAGCAGGCCCAGCAGTCTGTGGTGGCGCGCCATGGGGTGTCCGATTTATGAAGAAGTGTGTCTGGAGTGTGAACTTTGAGTCATGAGACGAACCTTGGATCAGAGGCTGTCCGTCGGGGCAATTCAGGCGTTCGAGCGGCCTGCGCTCGCGGACGGCCGGCCACGCCGGCTTGACACGCCGCGCGATTCAATAAATAGTACGAACGTTCGTTTATTTTTTCGAACGGTCGCTTATTTTTCAGGCCGTCCTCAGGGCACGACTCCTCCATGCGCAAAGGTGAACAGACCCGTTCGGCGATCGTCGCAGCTGCCTGCGAGCTGGCAGCGCGCGCCGGCCTTGAAGGCCTGACGATCGGCGCACTCGCCGAACGCATGCAGATGAGCAAGAGCGGCGTCTTCGCGCACTTCGGCTCGCGCGAAGACCTGCAGATCGCGGTGCTGAAAGCCTATGAGCAGCACTTCGTCAACGAAGTGCTGGTACCGGGCCTGAGCGCGCCGCGCGGCTTGCCGCGCCTGCGTGCCATCTTGGCGCTCTGGCTCGACCGCACCGCGGTGGATGCGGCCAGTGCCTGCATCTGGATTTCGGGTGCCAGCGAATACGACGATCGGCCGGGTCCGGTACGAGATGAGCTGGTCCGCATGGTGCTGTCATGGCAGCGCGAACTGATGCGCGCCATCCAGCAGTCGATCGAGACCGGTGAGTTGCGTGCCGACGCCGATCCGGGCGATCTGGTCTTCGATCTCTATGGCGTCATCCTGGTCCTGCACCATGACGCTCGACTGATGGCCCGCGCCGATTCGGTAACCCGTGCCCGCCGGGCCTTTGATCGACTGATTGCCGCTTATCTGGCGGCGCCTGCCGCGCCATTGCGGTCGGCAAGCACCCGACTGGCCTCGCCCTTGCCGCACTGACATCGAGCCGCTTTCTTTTCCGTCCCGGTTTTTGCCGTCTCAGTTCACGTTTCAATTGCCCTGACGCTTTCAAACGCCTGCTCCGATCACACCCTTTCAGGAATCACCGCCATGCCCCAGTACACCCCGCCCCTTCGCGATATGCAGTTCGTGCTGCATGAAGTCCTTGGCGCCACCGAGCGCCTGCGCGAACTGCCGCAGCATGCCGATGTCACCCGCGAACTCGCCGATCAGGTGATCGAGGAGGGCGGCAAGTTCTGCGCCGAGGTGCTGTTTCCGCTCAATCGCAGCGGCGACGAGGAAGGCTGCACCTATGCCGGCAACGGTGTCGTCACCACCCCCAAGGGATTCAAGGAGGCCTGGACGCTCTTCAAGGAGGGCGGCTGGCCCACGCTGACCTGCGATCCGGTCTATGGCGGTCAGGGCTTGCCGGCCACGGTTGGCATCGCCTTTCAGGAAATGCTCAACGCCGCCAACCAGGCCTGGGCGATGTATCCCGGTCTGACCCACGGCGCCTACGACTGCCTGAAAGAGCATGGTACCGAGGCGCAAAAGGCGGTTTAGCTGCCGCGCATGGTGTCGGGCGAATGGACCGGCACGATGTGCCTGACCGAGCCTCATTGCGGCACCGACCTCGGCATGCTGCGCAGCAAGGCCGAGCCTCAGGCCGACGGCAGCTACGCCATCACCGGCACCAAGATCTTCATCTCGTCGGGTGAGCACGACCTGGCCGACAACATCGTCCATCTGGTGCTGGCCCGACTGCCCGATGCACCTGCCGGCACCAAGGGCATCTCGCTCTTCATCGTGCCCAAGTTCATCCCGGATGCCGCCGGCGTGCTTGGCGCGCGCAATGGCATCACCTGCGGGCGCATCGAAGAAAAGATGGGCATTCATGGCAATGCCACCTGCGAAATGAACCTGGTGGGCGCCTCGGGCTGGATGGTCGGTGAGCCCAACAAGGGGCTGAACGCGATGTTCATCATGATGAACGCCGCACGCATCGGTGTCGGCATGCAGTCGGTGGGTCTGATGGATGTGGCCTATCAGAACTCGCTGGCCTATGCCCGCGACCGCCTGCAGTCACGGGCACTCACCGGCGCAAAAGCGCCCGAGAAAGCCGCCGATCCGATCATCGTGCATCCGGACGTCCGCCGCATGCTGCTCACGCAAAAGGCCTGGGCCGAGGGTTCGCGATGCTTTGCCTACTGGCTGGCGCTGCAGGTCGATGTGGCGCACTCGCATCCCGACGAGGCGCAGCGCAAGGCTGCCAACGACCTGCTCACCCTGCTCACCCCGGTGGTCAAGGCCTTCATCACCGATAACGCCTTCACCACCACCAACATGGCGCTGCAGGTCTATGGCGGCCATGGCTACATCCGCGAATGGGGCATGGAGCAGTATGTCCGCGATGCCCGCATCAACATGATCTACGAGGGCACCAACACCATCCAGTCGCTCGACCTGCTCGGGCGCAAGGTGCTGGGCGACAATGGCGCCAAGCTGCGTGCCTTCGGCGAGATGATCAAGGCCTTCGTCGAAGAAGAGGGCACCAACGAGGCAATGGCCGACTTCGTCAATCCGCTGGCGGATCTGGGCGAGAAGGTCACCAAGCTCACGATGGAGATCGGCATGAAGGCCTTCCAGAGCCCGGATGAGGCCGGTGCGGCGGCGGTCGACTATCTGCGCATCGTCGGCCACCTGGTCTATTCGTATTTCTGGGCGCGCATGGCCCGCGTGGCGCTCACCCGCATCGAGGCCGATGGCGATAAGGTCGAGCCCTTCTACACCTCAAAGCTGGCCACCGCGCGTTTCTATTTCGCCAAGCTGCAGCCCGAAACCGCAGCGCTCATCCGCAGCGCGCGCAGCGGTGCGAGTTCGCTGATGGCGCTGCCCGCCGAGCTGTTCTGATGACCCCTCACTTGAAACGGAGACTCTGTCTTGTCTGATTGCATTCGCCTTGCTCCGCGCAAACCCCGCTTTCTGTCGATGTCCGCATCGGTGACCGCCCTTGCGGCCGCGTGCCTGTTTGCCGGCACGATGCCGGCGATGGCTCAGTCGGCTGCTCAGTCGGCTGCTCAGTCGGCTGCTCAGTCGGCCACAGCGCCCACCGACAGCCCGGTCGGCCTGTGGAAGACCATCGATGACGCCACCAAACAGCCCAAGGCATTGATCCGTATCAGCGATCAGGGCGGGGCGCTGATCGGCAAGATCGAGAAGATCCTGGTGCCGAATGCCGCCGATGCGGTCTGCGATCAGTGCACCGATCAGCGCAAGGACAAGCCGATTCAGGGCATGACCATCCTGAGCGGGCTGAAGAAGGATGGCCAGGAATGGTCCGGCGGCGAAATCCTCGACCCGAACAACGGCAAGGTCTACAAGGCGATGGCCAAGCTCGCCGATGGCGGCAGGAAGCTCGAGGTCAGAGGCTTTGTCGGCATTCCCACGCTCGGTCGCACCCAGTCGTGGTTGCGCGAGAACTGATCACCGCGTGCCGCTGACACCGTCGGGCGCGCCGCACCAAATCTTCAGGAGAAGTCATGAGCCGATTCATCGTTCGCAAAGTGGCGGTGCTGGGCGCCGGGGTGATGGGCGCGCAGATCGCGGCCCATCTGGTCAATGCCCGGGTCGAGGTGATGCTGTTCGATCTGCCTGCCAAAGAGGGCAACAAGAGCGCGATTGCGATCAAGGCGATCGAGGGGCTTAAAAAGCTCAATCCGGCGCCGCTGGGCACGCCCGAGCTTGCCGCCTTCATCGAGCCGGCCAACTACGACGAGCATCTCGAGGCACTGCGCGGCTGTGACCTGGTGATCGAGGCGATCGCCGAGCGCATGGACTGGAAGCACGATCTCTATCGCAAGGTCGCGCCTTTCCTGGCGCCGGATGCGATCTTCGCCTCCAACACTTCGGGGCTCTCGATCACCTCGCTGTCCGAAGGCTTCGATGACGCGCTCAAGCAGCGCTTTTGCGGTGTGCATTTCTTCAATCCGCCGCGCTACATGCATCTGGTCGAACTGATTCCGACTGCGGCCACCGATCCGGCCATCCTCGATCGGCTTGAGACCTTCCTCACGACCACGCTCGGCAAGGGCGTGGTGCGCGCCCGCGACACACCCAACTTCATCGGCAACCGCGTGGGCATCTTCGGTCTGCTGGCCACTGTCGTGGAAGCCGCGAAGTTCGGCCTGCCGGTTGATGTGGTCGATGACCTGACCGGCGAGAAGATGGGCCGCGCCAAATCCGGCACCTTTCGCACCGCCGATGTGGTGGGCCTGGACACCCTCGGCCATGTGATCAAGACCATGCAGGACACGCTCAAGGGCGATGCGTTTGAGGCGGTCTATGCCACGCCGCCGCTGCTTGCCGGCCTGCTCGCCAAGGGTGCGCTTGGCCAGAAGACCGGTGCGGGGTTTTATCGCAAGGTCGGCAAGGACATCCAGCGCATCGACGCGGCCACCGCAGACTATGTCGTCGCCGGCGGCAAGGCCGACGAAACCGTGGTCCGCATCCTCAAGAAAAAAGAGCCTGCCGAGCGGATCAAGCTGCTGCGCGAGTCGACCAATCCGCAGGCGCAATTCGTCTGGTCGATCCTGCGCGATTCATGGCACTACGCCGCGATCAACCTTGAGTCGATTGCCGAGAGTGCCCGCGACGTCGATCTGGCGATGCGCTGGGGTTTCGGTGCCAAGGAAGGACCCTTCGAGGCCTGGCAGGCGGCCGGCTGGACGCAGGTCGCGCAATGGATCCGTGAGGACATCGATGCCGGCAAGACCCTGGCGGCCGTGCCGCTGCCGGCCTGGGTGTTCGAGGGGCCGGTGGCCGAGCGCGGCGGGCCGTTTCAGCCCGAGGGCGCCTGGTCGCCGCAGGCCGCGACATTTGTCGGTCGCTCGACGCTGCCGGTCTATGAGCGCCAGATTTTTCGCGCACCGGTGCCCGCCGAAAGCGCGGCCCGTCCGCAGGTCGCCGGCACCACCGTACATGAAGACGACTCGGTGCGGCTGTGGACCCTCGATGGCCGCGGCATCGACGGCGTGCTGATCCTGTCGATCAAGACCAAGGTGCATGCCATCGGGCCGGGCGTCATCGAAGGCCTGCTCAAGGCGCTCGATCTGGCCGAGCAGCACTATCGCGGTCTGGTGATCTGGTCGCCCGACGAGCCTTTCTCGTATGGCGCCGATCTGCAGGCGATGCTGCCGCTCTTCATGTCGGGTGGCGTCAAGGCCATCGAGCCGGCCGAAAAAGCGCTGCAGGACGCGATGCTCAGGCTGCGCTATGCACAGGTGCCCACCGTTGCCGCGGTGGCCGGCATGGCGCTTGGCGGTGGCTGCGAACTCGCGGTCTATTGCGCTCGCAGGGTGGCCAGCATTGAGAGCTATATCGGTCTGGTCGAGGTCGGTGTCGGGCTGGTGCCGGGTGGCGGGGGGTTGGCTTATGGCGCACGCCGCGCGTCCGAAGAAAGCCAGTCCGCGCCTGATGCGCCACTGATGGGCTTCGTGCGCAAGTACTTCACCGCGGCGGCAACCGCCCAGGTCAGCCGCTCGGCGATCGAGGCCCAGCAGATGGGCTATCTCATCGAGGGTGACCGCGTGGTCTTCAATTCGCACGAGCTGCTCTATGTGGCTGCGCGTGAAGCGCTGGCCATGAGCGATGCCGGCTGGCGTGCGCCGCGCAAGGCGCTGATCAAGGTGGCC
>Ga0114962_10002827_pt1 | contig 14265 bp, 7 predicted proteins | sample C_130820_MF_Meta_FD_87017 | JGI IMG/M metagenome (GOLD analysis project Ga0114962, IMG submission 87017) | Freshwater microbial communities from Lake Croche, Canada to study carbon cycling - C_130820_MF_MetaG | ecosystem: Environmental > Aquatic > Freshwater > Lake | place: Lake Croche, Canada... | reverse complement strand
GGCCCTAGCGAGTGGATGCAAGAAATCCCTGCACTTAAAGACATTGGCACCGCGGGTATCGAGAAGAGTAAAGAGTGGTCCAAGTACGCACAAGATACGGCAGAGGCTCCCCTCTCTACTGATCCTCTTTCGCAGAAGATGAAGTATTACGGTGGTACTGCAGCTGGTGGCTTTGGGCCTTTTGTAGCGGGCGCAGCTCTTGCTCCTGAAGCGATGGCTCCAGCCCTTCTTGCCGGTACTATGGCGTCCTCGGCTACCGGTAGTCTTGCTCAACGCTTTGACGAACAGAAGAAAGATTTTTCCCCGCTTGAACATATTCCAGCCATTGCGGGTGAAACTGCGCTTCAATATGGCACTACCGCGGTTCTCGGCCCGCTGCGTCAGCTTATTAAAAGCCCTGCCATTACGGGGTTAATGGGTAAAGACGCTTCAGCGCATGTTGAAGATCTGATCAAGACTCAAGGGTTTGACGCTGCCAAGGCAGCGGTAGGAGAGCGCGTACTTAATGTAGCTAAAGAAGCCGGAATCAATATCTCTAGTATGGCAGCGGGTGACGTAGCCTCTATGGCTATCGAGCGCATTTCGGCTGGACAGAGTCTTAGCGATAAGTCTTTTAAAGATGAGCTTGAAAGTACATTAGCTACCGATCTTATGGGCGGCGCGGTTATGGGCCCTGCCTCCGGTGTGTTACGTCAAGGTCAGATGGAACGTGCTTATAACGCCAAAGCTCAAGAAGCGGCAGCGGTTGGCCCACAACCTGAAGCACCACCGGTAACACCACCGGGTGAGGCCCCTACTCCCCCTGAAGGAACTGCGCCCCCTGAAGGGCCTGCTGAAACTATTGAAGACCTTGAGTCTCGGATTAAGCAGTATCCTAAGCGTGAGGCCGCAGAAGAACAACCTCCTGTGTCAGAAGAAGAGGTCCCAGAGCCTAAAGTCCGTCCCACTCCCGGTGCATGGTTTAAGGATGTAACTGGACTTGGAAATAACACGGGCGTTGCCAAACGCTTTAAGACCGCTAGTCTAGACATTGATAATCCAGAACATCATCAAGACATTGTTGACTTAATCAAGGGCGAAGAAGGGCAGAAGTCCACCGCTCTTACTGATGAACATGCGGCAAAGATTGTTGACCGTATTAATGAGCAGCGCCTAGGCGCTGGACTTGAACCTATAGGAGCAGAGTATGCCAGCAAAATCGAAGGCCCAGAACCGACTGATGCAGGCGGTGGCAAACGACCCCAAGGTGGCGAAGAAATTGGGTATCCCTCAGAAGGTGGGGAAGGAATACGCGGCGGCGACCAAGAAGGTCAAAAGCCTACCGGAGAAGGTGAAGGGCAAAAAGAAGTAACTCTTCCGAAAGAACTAGCTAAGGCTAAGGAAAACTTTGGCTATGGCCCTAAGAAGTTTAGCTTGTCATTTGCAAATGACATAGACCGCGCGGCATATATTGCGCGTAACGCAGAGAAGCCATCTAAGCGGGATCAAGACTACCTCCAGTTCGTTATGGACAATACGGGGATGTCTGAAGCTGAAGTGCGCAAGCATGGTACCGAGGTACACAAAGCCATTAAAGATATGGCTAAAGATGCTGATAGCGGCACTCTTGAAGTACCACATGTATATGGTAAAGACGAACGCTTGTTTGCTAAAGGGGAAGAAGGAAATACTCACTCTGTCGAATCCCTAAACGAACACATCAAAAGTACCTATGGGGAAAATGCGCCGCGCGTTGATGTGGTTACTCGTGAGCAAGCCGGAGTAGAACCAAATGTCAAAGGCTTCTATGATCCCAGCGCCAAACGTGTATCCCTAATAGCCGACAACATTGGCAAGGGTGAAGATGTTCATGGCCTTATGCGCCACGAAGTGGCAGTGCATGCTAAGCGTTTAGGTAAGAACGATGCCGAGTTCCAAGGCATCCTAGACCATCTTCAAAAGCTTAAAGACTCTGGTAATGCAGAAGTAATGCGGGCCTATGAACGGGTGCCTAAAGACACCAATCCTGAGCATGTTCATGAAGAGGCCCTTGCTTATTTAAGTCAACACGCGCCTAAGCTACCTATCGTCAAACAATTTACCTCATGGATTCGTCGGACTGCGCATAAGCTTACCGGTAGCTCAAACTGGCTCAAGGCCGAAGATTTTGGTCCTATGGCTGATGCCATCCTTAAGAAGGGCGAAGTGGCCCCACGAGTCTCTAAGGAACGCTTATATACGCAAGGTGATGCCCACGAGCAAGCTGCACAAAGTGCAGCTGCTACCCACCGTAGCAGTTGGTGGGACCGGACCAAGGAAGCGCTTGAACATAAGTACACCAAGATTCAAACTGCAGCAGTTAGCTCAAAAGCGGCTTTGACTCATAAGCTCGGCCAGCAAGAAATGTATGGGGCTAATGGGGAGATCCGGGCTAAAGCCAAGGTTGACCAAGCAACTCATGTCGCTAATATGGTTGGCGAGTCTTACGAGCATGGCTACATCCAACGTAATAGACAAGGGCTTAACGAAGTTGTACATGATGACAACCTTGCCTTAAACAAATGGCGTGACCGGTTTAGCGCCATGCCAGAGCATGTTCGGAATTCTTTTGAGAACGCTATCGATACGTTAGCTAAGGCCGGTCATAACCTGCGCTTATCCGAGCATATGGAGACGATTAAAGAAGGTAAGGAGCAGATTAAACTGGCCGATGCCCGCCGTACTGAGATCGTAGAAGAAATGAAAATGCTTCAACGCCATGGGGAAGAAGCTACCTCTCGTTATGTCACTCTAAAAGCGCAAAAAGAATTTTTGACAGAAGAAATTGCGGATCGTAAAAAGCTTGCCGATATGATTGAGGATCGGTATACCCGCGCCCAGCGCAGCGATGGCAAGCTCTTTGATGTTAGCGATGAAGACATTGCTGCCGCTCGAAGCCATATCGATAGTACTCCTGAAACCAAAGAGCTAGCTAAGCACTTAAGAGAAATCTTGCATAACGATGCAAAGCTTTTGCGAGACAATCAAGTCATCTCCGATGCAGCTTACGAAAAGTTCACCGATCCTAAATACGATTATGCCCCTCGGTACATGCAGATGGAGGACTTGGCTGAGCATCTTCCCGCCTCCGAAACCTACGGCGCAGGGCTACGCAGCAGTGCAGCACCCAAGAAAATTAGAGGCGGTCAGCACGAAATCAATCTACTAGAGAATCTGTTTGCCCACCGGGCGAAGATGACTACTATGGCCCTCCATAACAATGCTCGTCTTGGGGCTTTGAAAACCCTTCAAGATTTGGGCGAAGCTACCCCATTAGCCCCCAACGCTAGACCTACTAGAGGTCAGCCTACAATTGATGTAATGGAAGGGGGTAAGCGTAGACATTATGAAGTACCAGATAGGGCGCTGTTAGAAGCCTTTGAGATCATTCAGCACATGCCCATCAAGATTATTTCCACCGGTACCAAAGTAGTCAGCAAATACATGCTGATGAATCCGGGGTATTTATATCGGCAGCTGTGGCGTGAGCCTATTATGTCCGCGGCTACTTCTGGTATGGGGATAAAAGCGGGGCTTTCGATGCCTTTCAGCACGGTCAAAACTTTGGCCTCGCTAGTCTTACATAAGACGGGTAATGACCATATCCTTTTTGATCAGCTTCGAGCGCAGGGTGTTACTGCATCGCATAACTATCTTAAAGACTATGTGCAGGAAATGGGCAAGCCCTACGCGGAGCCTACTACCAAAGTAGGTAAGGCCCAAGAGAAAGCAAAAGGCTTTATCAAGGCTATGGAACACGCCCATGAACTGGTAGACGGGGCCACTAAGGTTGCTGTAATGAAGCGTTTAAAAGCCCAAGCAGAAAGCGGTGAGCTTACCGGTACTCCTCTTCACGGGGATCAGGCTCGGGACGCGGCCATTAGTAAAGTAGCTAGCATTATCAATATGCAGCAGCGTGGGCGCAGCGCAGGTATGCACTACCTTACCCAGACAACACCGTTCTTTAACTCTTGGGCGCAAGGTATGGACTCCATACTACGTAATGCCACAGGTCATGGTATGACCCCCCATGAGGCGAAGCGCGCTCGTCAATCGTTCTGGGCTCATGCTGCAGCCTTAACAGCATTCAGTACCGGTGCGGCTATCGCCATGTCGATGTACTCCGAGAAGTACAGAAAGGCTAGACCTGAAGATTATTTGAACAATTGGGTTATGCCATTTGGCGACCGCCTGTTAAAGGGTGCAGCACCGTTTGAATTGACAGTCTTTAAAGCCATCCCTGAGATGCTTGTACGTAGATCTTTCGGGCTGGACCGTGGTGTTGAGAACTCTAAGCTGGCAGAAATCGGTATCTGGCGTAACATTCTCCCACCCGGTGCCGAGTCGCTTGGCATCCCTTTCATTGTGAAGCCTGTAGCTGAAGCGCTGATTGGACATGAGATTAAATATTGGGGTGACAAGAGAGCTATAGGCAATCAAAACATTGCCCCAGAAATACGTGGCCGCGGTAAATCTGCCTATGCAGATATCCTTTCTGACCTTACAGGTATTTCTCCAGCAGCTATCTCGCATGTGTCTCGTGGATATGTTCCTGAACTGGACACGGCCATCAACACTATGACCAATCTATCGGCAACGGTGTTCTCTTCTAAGAAAGGCCGGGATCTTACACGGGACATGACGGAAGTTGTACCGTTCTTGCACAACATTGTGACTAACCCGACTAAGCTGGATACGTCCATCGAGGACTTTAACGCCGAACAGAAAATGCTTAAGGCCACCGGTAAGTACATGCAGCGCCGGGGTATGGAAGGGGCAAGAGAATACATCAAGGAAGGGCGGTATTCTAAGGCTACGGGAAATCTTGAAGAGGCTATTGCCAAAACAAATATCCGTCTGGAACGCTTGCGGAATAGCGAAGACTTTAAAGATGCAGAAGAGGCTCAACGTAAGGCAGATGCCTTGCGGGCCCGCAGTGAGCAATTACATGAGCGCATGATCAAGCTCAAAGAACGAAAGGAAGAGGCGGAAGACTAGGCAAAAAGAAGCCCCGGAGGAGGATCGGGGCTTTAAGTACACTGGAGAGAACCTATGAATGGAGACTCATAGTGAGTCTATTCTAGTCTTCTGTATCCTCTATAGCAACATCTAGCTTACTAACCGCACCTAGGTCTACACAAATACAACTGACTGGTAACCCTTCACTGGACGTACCTTCGGCAAGGCGCTTGTGGATAGACTTGCTAATCAACATTCCAGCTTTATCTAAGTCTTCAATCAGTACCGCGAAGTGGACCCGGTGTTCACCACACCACGCCATGAGTACGCTCTTGGAAATGAACATACGCTTCTTGTCCTGCTCCACCCGTATAGCGAGTTGACCAAAGGGCTCCTTACTGGCTATCTGTGAAAGCTCCAGCCCTCCCGCCATGACCGTACCAGCATTAAGGACTAGCTCATTGCGCTTATAGGCGTTGAGAAACTGCCCAAGGACAGCAACAGAATCTTGAGAACTTGCTTCCTTTACCGCGGCACGGATGCCACCTAGTTGACGCACTGCCCACTGCTCCACCCGATCTACATCGATGTCGTGAAGACCTAACTCCTTAGCCGCCCTAGCACCGGTAAAGGCCGCGGCACAGACTGCACGGAACATACGGTGTTCCCTTTGGAAGTTAAATTTTTCTACATAGCTTTGGTAGCACTCAAAAGTTTCTCTAGCCAGATAGGAAGAAGCATCAGCTAGGTACTGGCTGTACACATGCCCCGCGGTCCCATAGTTATTAGGCAGAACATACTCGTACCAATGACTGGCCTCCTCAATGCTCAGCGTGTCCTTTACAGATAATGGCAGCTCAATAACCCGATTCATCTCACCACCCATATTGATCCGGTGCTGCTTCAGGGTGTCATACAGACTGTTATTGCCTGAGGTGACTACAATGGTCTCCCACTTAGTGTCATTACGCCGAAGTACATTACTATGAGAATGCTGCCGATGTTTACCGCGGTTCTCTGATACACGAAAGGCTAGGTCACTTAGCTGATCGGGAGGCATGTTGGTGATCTCATCAACAAAGACCGGCAGGTGTCTCATTATACCCAGCTGGTGATATCGCGCATTGTCAGTATCAGTCCTCAGGAGCATCAACTCTTTCGGGTCACCCCAGATACTTGCCGATACCTTCTGAGCGGTAGACTTGCCCACACCGGAGTCTTTATTGGTTAAATGCACTATGCAGCTACCCTGCTTAGTATACCGGTACAACGGGGCGCCAAACCCAATGAATAAGATAAACGCGCGTATCTCATTCCCTTCTGAGCCGTATAAATTAGCCATAGCTTTCCATTCCTCCAAAGTGCCTATAGGGTCAAATGCGCTGGCAGTCCCTTCCGTTGCTCTAGATGGTGGACTATAAACAGGAACCCTATGCGCGGTGTACTCGCGTTTGCCCACAACAAAAGCATCCTCATGCCATCCATAATGTGTCCTAGCTTGACACTCTTTTTTCTCAATAACCAATTTTGCCACCCACGCTTCTATATATTGCTGTATAAGAACACAAGTACTTTGAATGACCGCGCCATGGACCCCATGGAACGCTAATCTTCCTTGTAGCCTATCCCGCTTAGCTACCTCCTCCATAGAGAGCATGAACTCCACCACCCGTTTTTTACCGGGACCATCGGGTTGAATATGCACCATATGAACGGTCTGCCCACTATCAGGATCGGTCAACACCTGCTTGACCCATAAGTCATTTTGGTAGACAAAGGTCTCCATAGCCCTCCCCTCATCTTCAGCCTGCTCAGCATCATCAAAATCACGCCGTGCTAGCCCGCCTTGTTTAGGCCGTACCCACGGCCAAGGGTACGCAATAGGCGCCTCAATAACCGAGGTTTCAGTAAATCCATCATAAGCAACATCTTCAATGATGTTATCGGACGGCTGGGCGTATTCCATAAATCGACCAAGAACAATGGGAGTGTTGATCTTTCCCTTATGAACGCAACCGGTACAGTGCCCCGGATTATTGCGTTGGAATTCGGCGCAGGTATGGGGTTTTTTAATGCTATCAATGGCTTTACGGGTCTCTGGTGTATCGTATTGGGGATGCCCTTCGGAGATAGTCGGTATAGCAGTTTCACTATCCGTACAAAATTTAGCAATAGATACCGCGTTCCACCAGAGCTTGTAGTCAAGAGTTTCTCGGTTCTCGTAGTCAAACTTAATCTGCAGACACCCAGCACACGCCTCTATAACCTTATCCTTATATACGATAACTTTATCGTCTGGCCTGTCCTTGTCCTTGCTAGGCTCCAACACCTTTTCACGAACTTTATGCTCCTTAAATTTAAGGCTCTTTCTTAAAAGAACTTCAAAACTGCAGCTGGGGTAGTCCCCCATTAAGCTACGAGTCAGATCATCAATAGGCGCCACACGAACAGTTTCGTGTGTTAGCGCCGCAGGTACACAAGCTTGGAACTCTTCCAAGGTCATGACCTCTCCCACATGCTTAATTACGACAGGCTTAGGAGTAGTGGGATCTTTTGTATTATATGTATCGGGTACCCGAAGAAGTGAAGCGCCGTCACCAACTACACAGGGATCTGTACGGAACCCTAACTTGTTTGACAACTCCTTAAGCCCCACAGCCGTAGGCTTCCAGAAATCGTAAGGCACTTCTTTATCCAGCATCCAATAGCAATGAACACCGTTACCCGAATCTAGCATCGTAGGCAAAGGAAGCCCCGTGGCTTCGCAAAAAGATACGAGCGCAGCTATCCCGGCTTTCTTATTGGCATAGGGCTTACTGTCCCCACAATCAATGTCCACATAAAAGGACTTGTGGTACAACACATTAGTAGCGGTACCCTTGGAATTATCTTTAAAGGCGCCAGCGGCAAAATAAACTTCCCGCCCTTCCTCTTGAAACGCAGCGATAAACTCGTCGGCTTCTTCATAGGTCGTCGTAAAACGACTCCAAACTTTATTCGTCTTATAAAATATGCCACGGATATTAATATACCCATGAGGCTCTTCACCAAATAATTGTTGAAAAAATTCTCGCCTGTGCACTTTAGTCTCCTCAAAAAGTTGGGGGCGGGATACGCCCCCACAACAGGCTAGAAATTATTCGTCGTCACCCCATGCACTGAGGACATCTTCAAGGTCTTTGGCCGGTTCAGCCTTAGGCTTAGCCCGTACTACTGGCTCTTCTGCAACCTCAACTTCTTTCTTAGACTGGGCCTTAGGAGCCGGAGCATCACGGAATACGGGTGCCTCTTCCACAACTTGTGGGGCGGCTATTGCTACCGGTGCAGGTTTGGACTTATCGGACTGTGCAGGGTTAAATGTAATGGCTTGGGTGGCATCTTGGCTTTTACCCTTTTCGATAACAACCTCCATTTCGTCTTCAGACAATGGGCGAACCGCGCGGAAAATAATCTTAGGCGTAGCCGACGCAGTATCAAACTTAAGCTCCGTCACGATAGAGCTAATAGAAAGGCCATTGCCACCAATGAAGTTGGCGTAAGCTTCCAGAGGCATTTTGCCTCCATCTACTTTGCCAAAGATAGACTGCGCAGGTAGGACCAATTGGTACACTTCGCTATTATGGATATCATTTGCCATGACCACTGCAAGGCGGCGGCTAAACCGGCAAGCACGGGAAGTACCCTGACCGGACCCTGCTACATTCTGTGGACACCCAACGCAAGAGTTGTGCTGTGGTGAGTTAGCCTTTGCATCTGGCTTGACCCCGTCATTAGACCAGCAATCTGGAAGCTTGCCCTTACTTTCTTCAGAGTAGGCTCCTTCATAAAAGCTACGACTATTTTTAGCGGCCGCGCTTACGATGACTACATCGATGCTACGATCTTCGATCTTAGCCAGTTCTTCACCCCCTACAATCATGCGCCATACGCCGCCCATGATAGAGATGCGCTTGCCGGTATTTCCCCCACCTCCCATCAGAGACTTGGTGAGATCATCGACGCCACGAGTTAAGTGGAGAGGAAGGGTGGCGTTTTTGTCACGAAATAATACGATGTCATTTGACATGAGTAGGTCCTCGTTATGGTTTAAATTTATGGCGCGCCGAACTTGTCGGCAGGGTCAAACCCCCATTCTTCACTCGCGGTGCACCGCGGGCTGTCCTCGGCAGGGTGACCATCATAGGCCGGGACATTTTCCTCGTCAAATATTTCTACTAACGAGACTTGCGTACACTAATGGTGTATGCGCTCAAACAGTTAAGACCCGGAGGCAATACCTCAGGATTCTCTTCAAGAAACTTTTTCATGTTGGTGTCGTGTACACGTTGCTGCATCAAATGAAATGCGTCATTCTCAACAATAAATTTGTACATCGAGTCCCAATCTGTGGTGGTGTACCGTGGGCGAACGGTACGATAAATAGTACCTGTAGCCGTGCGCATACTTTCAGCCCCGGTCTCTTTTAGCAGCTCTAGCATATGGTCTGCTACTATCTTGCGCTGGGCTTTGATGGTGTCTTGCTCTTGCTCCAACTCGCTTAAACGAGCGCTCATCTTCCGATAGATATTAATTAGCTTCTCAGCTTTTACGTCAGTCATCTCATTCTCCGGTTCTCTCACCACATTGGCGAGGTAGTTGTGATTGTAAGCCAATAATTCAGATCGTCAAGACATTCCAATAACTTTTTTGTACATTGCCAACAAACTTTCTTGATCTCCTTTTTTGTTCTGCAGTCGCCGGTACAAATGTTTCTCTACACCTGACCCCATCAAATGCACCACAGTGCATGGATTCTTTTGCCCTGCTCGATGCACTCGTGCGTTGGCTTGAAGGTAGTACTCTAAGCTGGGGATAGGGCTGAACCATACGACCGTGTTGGCCGCGTGTAAGGTGATCCCATGCGAAGCCGCTTGTGGTTGAATGACCAGCACTTGAAGGTTGTTGGTCTTCTGGAAGTCATCAATAATTTGAGATCTTTTGCTTAGCTTAACGTCTCCATAAATAGCATCATTGCTAATCCCCTGTTTGGTCAGATGTCTTTGGATAACATCAATGCTATGGGTAAAATTGGCAAAGACTAAAGTCTTGTGGCTACTCTGGTTGATGATATCGACAAGTTCATTTAGCCGGTTAGCGCAGTCAAACTCTACGACTTCCCCAGTATCGGAATACACCGCCCCTGAACTGATCTGAAGAAGCTTGTTCATTTCTACCGCGGCATTTATCGCAGATACTTCTTCACCTGCGGCCTCGATTAAAAGTTGTTGTCTAAGCTTGTCATAATACTTTTGCTGTTGTGCCGTCAACGGCACCTCTCGATCTACATAAGTCATCTCCGGCAGGTCAAGGCATTCCTCTTTGGTAAACCTGATAGCGGGTTGCAAGGCTTTATGTACGATCTCTTGGGCTTCTGGTCGTGGCACGTACTTAAATTGTGTAATCTTGACCAGCACCTTATCCCTAAACGAGCCATAGAATTTAGGTACCGAAGTCGGGTTCACAATTTTAGCTAACCCATAGGCTTCATCAGGAGACTGCGCCGCTGGCGTACCGGTCATAAGCCATAGCCACGTTTCTGGACGGACTAGCTGGTTCATCAATTTCCAACGCTTGGTCTGATGATTTTTTAGGGCAGACGCTTCATCGCATACAATCAGGTCAAAGCCCCCTTCCATAATTTCTTTATGGACAATCTCAATCCCGTCATAGTTGATGATGACGTATTCTGCCTCCGAGGCAATGATTGCTTTGCGCTTAGCCGCGCTACCATGGGCAATGTCTACCCTTCGGTGCATAGCTGTCTTGAAGAGGTCAGCCCGCCATGCCGTATCTAATATCGATAGGGGAGCTACGATCAGCACTCGCTTAATGACCCCAAGTTTCATCAGATAGTCTGAAGCCCAGATCACCGACATCGTTTTACCGGTGCCCATATCATTCAAACAGAAGCACCGCGGATTCAATGACAAGAACCCTGCTGTTTCTACCTGATGGGCAAAGGGCTTGAACATACCCGGCCAGTTATAGCGTTTGCCAATGGGGCATGGGACTTTCTTAAACCCTAAGTTATGTAAAATCTTTGTGTTACGTAGTGTCCACTTCACAGCTACCGTACTGCCAACCTCCCCATATGGGAGGGGCACTTGTTGAACTACGTGGCTGTCCGGCAGGACTTCCGTAATTAAATGTGGTTTGCGCGTTTTAACTAAGACCGCGCGGTCTTGTACAATTTCCATATCTTCTCCTTTTTACAATGCCCTTAGGGGGCACGAAGTCCATCAACAATTAGAGTAGGTCGTATTCTTCTTCGTCTCGTAGCACTTCAAGGATCGGTGGCTTACCGATGTCATCACTAAATTGCCAGCCACGAATTTTGTTCCGGCAAATTGTCCTTTCCTTCTTAGCGACACGCCAGACAAACTGAGTCAGCGCTTCAAAGTATTGGTCCACAACATGATCTGGCAACTCGCATTCGCGGGCCATATCTTTTATTGCTCTTGTCTTAAGTATCATATTTGTTCTTTGGCTTCCCACTCGATAGTCGAGCAAACGTCCTGTTCTTTTTTGGGCTGCTTAATTTTACACCATCTGCATTGCTGCCGCCTCTGGCAAGTGCTTTAACATGGGCCACATCTTTACCGGTGCGGTCTACCCCCTTCTTGTCCAGCGCTCTACGTGCGCGTTGCCGTTCCATCTCAGCTTCATGCGCGCCCGGACGTAGCTTCTTAAGTTTAGCTTCGTGTTTGTAATCACGGTCTTTAGGACTAACTGGCATCTTATCCTCCGCAATGCGGGCAGGTCTTCACTGGGCACCACCGCGCACAAAGACCATTAGGTCTTGGATTCCATACATCCGACTCGTATGCCGCGTCTCTTGCAGATAGTAACCCATTTAGCTCAGAAAAGATCGACAACCCGTAGTCTTTGCTGAAGTTTTCTTTGATGAACTCTTTAGACACCACAAACAGCAAAGAAGTTTTGATCTTCTTAATCTCAGGATACTTCAAAAACAAGGCCGCTGCCATCAATGCTAGCTGACGAATGTCCGCGTACTTAGCACTCTTACCACTTTTGTAGTCGGTTATAAATGCTCGGTCTCCGTCAACAATGACCAGATCAGCAACGCCGCGAAACCAAACTTCAGGATCGAAAAAATCACAGGCCACCAGTCTACCATCGACACGTTTGACTCCTAACTTTAGTTCACAAAATTTAGTCCCTTCAATGCTGTTAAGCTTATCCAGATACGGCTGAATAAAACTAAACCTTGGGTCAATAGGTACCCCATCACGGATGTACTCTTCTGCGGCTTTATGTAATTGCTCACCATAAAGGGCTGACTCGTTCTGGGTAAACGGTACTTCCTTTGTAACCTTCTCGGCTTGATATCTCCGAGGGCACTGCTCAAATAATTTGAGGGAGCTATAGCTCCATGGTCCGGGCGTCCTGCTCATAACACATCTCTAAAGATGGAAAGGTCTATTATACTTTAAACTTCTCCAACTTTGCCATCTTGAATGCAAGGGTTTGCCCTGCTCCGACTTCTGCATCGAGAGGTAACCCTAAAGCCCACTCGGGTGGACGCTTCAATTCTTCTACAATAAACTTAGCGGCTTTCTCAACAAGCTGATCAGGCACCATGCAGTAGACAGCGTCATGAATCGTAAGGACTACCGGTAACTTCTTGGCTATCCTCACCATAGACTCCCCCATCACACATCGAGCCAGCGCTTGGATGGTGTTCTGGAAGCACTTCGGGCCATGTATTCTTACTATCTCTTTACGTTGGGAATAGACCCAGCTTTTCTTACCCGCATCATCTACCTGCTTAAGCGCAGGATATTTAAGAAATAGTCCTGAAGGGAGCTTAATCCCTGCGCCGCCCATCACATGCATGGGAAGCACTTCGCCGAAGGTAAATGCCTTATTATCTTTCATAGCGCGCAGCGCGGCCTCACCCTCATACCATGCGTTCTTGACCCAGCTATATTCCGACCGGTAGATATCAACGATACGTTTTGCTACATCTTCCCCAATGTCTTTGCCGGATAAGGATTTGATAGCCGCATGTAGCTTTGCTGGACCCGTCCCATAGATAAGACTCAGCTGCGAAGTTTTACCAATAAAGCGTTGGTCATCATCTACCTCATCATAGGCTACATTAAACACACTAGATGCAAAGTCTTTGTAGAGATCGGTACCGGTAGCAAGGAGTTCTAATTTATCGAGTTGACCCGAAAAGTACAGCCCTACCCTAAGCTCAATGTTGCTTAAGTCCGCGCCGACAATCTTCCACCCCTCCGGTGCAACGATAGCTTCTTTAATCGCTGAACCGCGCGGCAGGTTCTGAAGGTTGGTCTTATCCGATGCGGCCCATCGTCCGGTCATAGCCCCATAATACTTAAGAGGGACAGGTAGCTTGCCACACCGATCCGCCATATCAATAAATCGCTGAGTCCGAGTCTCTTCCAACGTAGACTTCACTCCTAGCCGCGCCGCCACTAAAGCCTGTACCATGGGGTTTTCATGGCTTAAGAGTTCCTTCATCCCTTCATCAGACTTGGCAAAGGCGTAGGCTTCCTTACCTGTACGGGAAGAGATCTTCAATGGAGGTTTAACGCCTAGCGTTATAAGCGCCGCAGCAAACTTAGGGTTCGACATCAACTCTTTCTTATCGGAGGCAATCTGCGCCATCAACTCTTCTTTCTTCTTTCGTACCATGTATAAATGGCTTGAGAGAACAGCATCATCTAGCAGAAGCTTTGGCTCTGTATGCATCCTTAAAGTAAGGTCAATTAATTTAATCTCTCCCTTATTAAAGTGCGGAACCATCCGCTTAAATATCTCGTAGGTCAGGTCCACATCGTTCTTGCAATACAACATGTAGGCTTCAAGCTCTGGCGCTCTAAACTGCATACGCCGTTTACCTAAAGCATTCATCACCTCTGAGCCTTTCTCCCCTACTCCATAGTATTCAGCTAACGCCTTAAGAGATCCCCCTACTTCCGTACCATGTACGGCGCGGGCCATAGACAGGGTGTCCAGCCAAAGCTTAGGTTTAATGTTAAACCGTAGCGCAAGGATCGAACCGTCAAACAAACAGTTATGCGCTAGCACCGCGCTCTCTTTCCAGTTGTACCCAGCCAAAACCCCAGCTATGTACATCTTAGATCCTGAGTAAGTCTTGGTCTCCTCATCATTGACCTTAATCCCAACCCCGATCACTTCAAACCGCTTGTCATTGATGTAGGCTTCGGTGGTCATCTTGGATAGGCTGTAGTCCTTGTC
>Ga0114962_10002826_pt1 | contig 14267 bp, 18 predicted proteins | sample C_130820_MF_Meta_FD_87017 | JGI IMG/M metagenome (GOLD analysis project Ga0114962, IMG submission 87017) | Freshwater microbial communities from Lake Croche, Canada to study carbon cycling - C_130820_MF_MetaG | ecosystem: Environmental > Aquatic > Freshwater > Lake | place: Lake Croche, Canada... | reverse complement strand
CCAAGAGGGTAAGTTATACACTCCTGCAGAAGCAGTGACCCTCGTTAGAGAAACCAACACCTCAAAGTTCGATTCAACTGTTGAAGTTGCAATCAAGCTAGGTGTTGACCCTCGTAAAGCAGATCAGATGATCCGTGGCACCGTTGGACTTCCAAACGGTACCGGTAAGACTGCTCGCGTAATCGTATTCGCAACTGGTGCAGCAGCTGACGCTGCTCGTGAAGCCGGAGCCGACGAAGTCGGTGGCGACGAACTTATTGAGAAGGTAGCAGCTGGTTGGGTTGACTTCGACTCAGCAGTTTCAACACCTGAGCTCATGGGTAAGGTTGGTCGTCTAGGTAAGGTTCTAGGTCCTCGTAACCTAATGCCAAACCCTAAGACTGGAACCGTTACACCTGACACAGCAAAGGCTGTTACCGACATCAAGGGCGGAAAGATCGAGTTCCGCATCGACAAGCAGTCAAACCTGCACTTTGTCATCGGTAAGGTTTCCTTCACCAAGGAACAACTGGGTGAGAACCTAGCTGTTGCTCTAGATGAAATCGTTCGTCTAAAGCCTTCTTCATCTAAGGGCAAGTACTTGCTCAAGGGTGCATTGGCAACAACCTTTGGTCCTGGTGTTCCACTAGACCTAAGCGTTACCAAAGTAGAGTTCTAAAAAGTTTTACCTAGCATTCAGTTATGAAGGCTAGGCTGAAGGACCAGGAGAAATCCTGGTCCTTCTTCATCTGTTAGCAGTTCATAGAAGTATGAATGTAGTTCGAAAGGTTGGGATATTGGCACCAGAGGCATTCGGCGCAGCAACTCTGCTTGATCCAAAAGACCCGATGGGTCTTAGATCAATAGCACCATTACTAGACGCGTGGATACGCGATATGGAGACAGACAGATCTCCCTTCCAGATACCCGGCCACAAAGGCCGCACTAATCTCACCGGACCAATCGTTGACGGTGACATTCCAGTTCTTCCAGGTAACCATCCTTACCGAATCTCACCTTCACTAATTCTTGAAGCAGAAAAACTTGCTGCCGATCTGTGGGGAGCAGACCTCTGCCGCTTTGGCGTTAACGGTTCTTCCGGTTCAAACCATGCAGCTGTAATGGCTGTTGCTGGTCCTGGGGACAAAGTAATCGTCTCTAGAACCTTGCATAAATCAGTTCTAGTTGGAATGGTCTATGCCGGTGTAATTCCGGTTTGGGTAAGACCTGAAATTAATCCAGCAACCGGATTACCTGAATACTTACCATCAACTCGACTCAAAGAAACTATTGAAGCAAACCCAGATGCCAAAGCAGTTCTAATCGGTGAACCTTCGTATGTCGGCACCATGTCTAACATTCCAAGACTTGCCAAGGTCTGTCACGATGCAGGAATTCCTCTGGTTGTTGATGCAGCTTGGGCAGCTCACTACGGCTTCCATCCAGAACTACCAGAACACCCGCTAGCTGAAGGCGCAGATATCGTTGTTACCTCAGCACACAAGACACTACCTGCTTGGTCACAGGCAAGCTTTGTTCTAGTTAGAAAAGGTCTAGTTGATCTAGACAGGCTTAATAAAGCTTTTGATTCAACACAGACGACCTCAATGTCCGGAAGAATCCTTGCATCTATTGATGCTTCGCGTGCACTTCTTCAGAAGCACGGCCATGACTTGATTGACCCGATCATCGATGCCACCGAAAAAGGAAGGGCAACGCTAGTTGCTAGCGGCATCGATGTAATCGATGGTGAATACATTGACCCTCTAAAGCTAGTTATCCTCCTTCCTAAAACAGGAGCAGATGGCAACTTAGTGGAACAAGATCTACTCAAAGCAAACATCGACGTTGAGATGGCTAACAGAGACTTAATCATTCCAATGATTACCTTTGCTGATACCCCAGAACTAATCGAAGATCTGATCAACAGAATCATTGAATCTGTTAATAGACACAGGGGAGAACCAAGGCCAATAGCAACAGCTGCAGCATTCTCGATTATTCCTGAAGTAGTTGTGAGCCCTAGAGATGCCTTCTTCTCAAAGCATGAAGTAGTTAGAGCTAAAGATGCAGTTGGTCGAGTATCAGCAGAGATGATCTGCCCTTACCCGCCAGGTGTTCCAGTGTTATCTCCAGGCGAGCGAATTACTCAAGAAGCACTAGATGCACTATTTGAAGCAAGAGACAGCGGTGTGAGAATCGCTTTTGCAGCAGATAGAACACTAGAGACTTTTGTAGTTTTGCCTGAATAGCTATGCGTCGTAAATGTATTTTCGATGGCCAACCTCAATAATCAATATTGTTCTTTCTGTTTCGAATAATTCGATGATCACTCTGTAGTCCTGAACACGCAGACTGAGTTGTCCAGATCTATTGTTTTTTAGGGGCTTTAGCAATCCGATTGGTTGTTCGCTTTGGCTCAGCCACTGCAGCTTTTTTAGGATCCTTTGCATTACTGGGTTGCCTAGCTTTCTTAGTTGGCTGTCCGCGCTCTGGGTCCATTCCAATATCCATTCGGGTGAGTCCAACATGTTCTAGGACCTCATCCATCGAATATGTTTTAAAGCCACGACGGCCTGATCGAATAGCTGCACGTATCTCCTCGAGTTCGCGTTGTTCTTCCTCGAGTGCTTCTACGCCACGTTCAACTAGTTGACGAATGAAGTAAGACTTAGTGCGCCCGCTTCGCTCAGAGAGTTTGTCGATTCGGTCGCGAAGTTCTTGGGGAAGCCTGATTGTTACCATGGCCATAAGTATCTCCTGTCTTACTTGTCTTACATGTAAGACTAAATCAGATTGTGGATAAGTCAATAAGGTTTGGGAACTAATGAACCCCAACACTCCTGACCCTATAGTGCTGAACCAACTAGGAATAATCCCGATCCAAATCTGGTTCTTAGAAATACAAATGTCAGTGGTCTCGGTTAGAGTCCTATTCCAGCAATTTCTAGTCAGGAGAAATCATGAGCAAAAGCGCAAAGAAGTTCCAGAAACCACAGTTAACCAAGCACAACCAGCGTTGCTCTGCAACGCCGGACAAGCGTCGCTACCGAGACAACCAAGAAGCCAAACACGATCTAAGAAACTTTAGAGCTCGTGCAGCCCAAGACTTGAAGACCAAGGGCTTTACTACCTATAACCAGAAGAGAACCTACGAGTGCTCAGGTTGCAAGGGTTATCACCTAACCTCCCAAGAGCTCGGCAGAGTCAAGTTTGAGGTAGTGCGGGAACTAACAATCCAGGATCTAATTCTTTCTGCCTAACGGGAATAATTCTGAACTCAAAAGAGTTCTTATTACCAAACACCAAAACTTTAGGAGCTAGCTATTACAGGAGAAACTCCAACACTAGAGGAACAAACCTAACCTCTTACCCAGCACGACCGCACCCCTCGGTTTGCCATTGGCGAACAGCAAATAAAAACATAAAAGGGAACGGCGTGTTCGAGTCAAATGTCAGTGGCATGTATGACAATAACTCTCCAACACAAATTTCCAAACACCGCAGACAAGCAAGGCGATCCCAAACTTGTCAGAACCTTGGAGCACACATGAAACCTGAATGGCACGCAAATGAAGATGAACTCTTGATTGAGTTCAATGACCCAAACACATCTTGGGAACGCAAAGCCCACATCCTGCTAAGCCTCGCTTACAAAGCAAGCAGCCGCGGAGACATCGGTGACGAACTCACATATCTTGAATCTGCTCTCGCAATCACAATCACACACAAACTAATTTCCCTACAGGTAGAGTTACGTACCACCCTGGCTCGAGTCATTCTCAACACTCAGGGCAATCCAAAGGCTGCTCTTGATTATGCTCTTGAAGCCCAAGCTATGCTTCCTGAGTTCACGTTGGACAAAACTGAGCTAGATAAGAAAGCCGCTCTGGCCAACGTCATGGGCAAGATCATGGTTGCCTTTGACCGTTACACTGAAGCGGTCTACCAGTACAAGATGCAAGCTGAATTCAACGAACTATTGTGTGTGGACCGCGGAGTCGCAACTGGTTACGAAAAAGCAGCCGAGTGCCTTATAGAGCTAGGCGAACTAGATCATGCAGAAGAACTGCTTGAGAAGGCTAGAACCCTCTACATGGAATACGCAATGCCAGGAGACATCTGCGATGTGGATCGCCTACAGGCCCGCATCATGCTCGGCAGAGGCATGGCCAAACCCGCTAGAAACTTACTTATCTCAGTGCGCAACGCAGAGCGTGCACTAAACGATGGTTCAAAAACTGAAACCAAACTTTGGCTAGGTATCGCCTTTATCGCAACTGGGGAATCAGAAAGAGCCGAACGCTATCTACAGCGCGTTAGAAAAGGTGCATACAAGCCTTGGCAGCGTGAATTCAGAATTGCAAAACTAGCCAGTGAAGCGCTAGCCAAACTGCTCACTCAACTTGGCAGAGAGTCAGAAGCTAAATCGATTCTTGCTCAGTCAGAAGCTGTCGATTCTAGACTTCCAAAGCTTGGACCAGACGAAAAACCATTTAAGGAAATCGACAATCTGCTCGAGAGTAATCAGCCAGAGGCCGCAATAATCGCGGCAGGTGAACTCGTCATGCAGAAGTGTGATGAGGGAGACATTGCCGGTCGCTGGAAAGCAAACTTTGCTGCAATCCGCAGCTACCGCCAAATCGAAGACTCAGTCGCAATCTCAACACTCTGGGACACCCTTGCTCACCCGAGTTTGGAGTTCCAAGATGAGGTTGTAATCCAACTCAAAAACATCGTTAGCCATGCCCTATACAAAGTCGGTCGTTACGATGAGGCGCTAGAACTCAACAATCAACTTCTTGCTGATTACCGTCTCGGTCAATCAATCCAGGAGAAGGCTTACGCCTACGAGAACAGATATAGATTTCTCAAAGCACAAAAGAAATCCTTAGAAGCTAAAAAATGGATCGATTCTGCTATTGAGAAAAACATGGAAGCGGGTAACATAGACCGTGCACTAATGCTTTCCAAAACTTTCCGCACCAAAGGTAAAGACAAGCCAGAAAGTTACAAGTAACAACTACAACTAAATAAAACTGTTCAAGTTCGTAACAGAACTTAAGAAGAGAGCAACCTGCCGCCCATCGGCAAGGTGCCAAAGAAGTAACAAAGGAACAGGCCTAGACAACCGTCTAAGCAACTAAAGATGGGGCATTTATGCCCCGATAGATCAAGCCAAAAGCTTGAGGAAAGGGGCATTACTCATGTCCAATGAAACAAACAACAACCCTTGCTACAGCTTCGCAGAGGGACACCACTTCCACTACATCGCAATCAATAGAGCAAGTAAACCTAGGGTGCCAGCCCAAGTAAGAGTGCTAGGTGAAGCCTTCCAAGTCACAGTTGAAGGAGAAACCAGTTTCTGGTTTACCCACAACCCGCAAAGGCTTCTAATAGCTCTAGCCGGAGCAAAACCTGAAAACATAGAAGCCACCCAAGGAAGAACCTGGCTCTTTGTAACAGGTGACTACTCAACAGACTGCTTCAACTTGACCAACGAAGTGCTAACCCCTTGCGTTAGGGAACTCAAGCAGCCAGACCCAGAAGAAATAAATCGCATCATGGCAGAGCGTCCACCTTTGGTGATAGGAAAAAGAAATGAGAACTAAAGGCTGGAGCTATGTAACAAAGTATGAGAACCCAAGGTACTCAATGGAATCTAAGCACTCTCATTCAGGTCCTTGTCAGTCTTCACCATGTTTCTTTGGTAAGTGGGCTGCAACAATGATTTATCACATCGCTTATAAGGATCTTCAGGAAAACCTCCATTCCCTCATAGAGCTAGATACCTGCACATGTGGTCTAAAGGTTGAGGGTAAAAGACTCATGGCAATAGTTGATTCTCCACACCACAGAAAGCACACCACCTTAGAACCTGACCCTAACCCTCAATTCAGAGGGTTAGTGGGTAGAAGGTTACACATGCCAGGCCAAGGTCTAGAGAATATCTCAGCGGTTGATCTGAAGTGGGATCGAATTGCCAAACAACTAAAGAAAAGAGCAAGAACAAATGCCTAGAAAGAACTGGTGTTACGTTGACACCTGGGTTGACCCAAAAGCTCAGATAGCGAAAATAGCTTCACAAAGCCAATACGCAGCAGGAACCCCAAAGATTAGCTTCTATGCAAGGACAGTGCTTCTAAGACCAGTACTACAAGACCTTGAAGATGGCCTTCACTCACTAATCCAGGAGAACACCTGCACCTGTGGTCTGAGAATAAAGAAGTCAAATAACCTCCTATCCATCATCGAATCCAAACACCACAGAAACCACAGCACCCTAGAACCAGAACCTAACCCTAAGTTCAGAGGGCTGGTTGGTAAAAGGATTGCAGCACCCTTTATACAAGGGAATGACAGGCATCCGGTGGATGAGTTGTGGAATCTGATTATAAATCTTGCAGAAAAGTGAACACTCAGAGAGTCCAATCATTATGCCTGGTTGCATATGTTCCTAATTGGGCATAGATTGCTATCACTTAGAAAATGGGCTTAAAAATGGACATAGATCAGAGATTGATTAACGCTTTTAGAAGTCGGGTCAAGGGGAAGATTCCACCCAAGGGTAGCCATGATGGTGGGGTAGGTCACTGGCTTGAACGTCAGTTTGGAATAAAAGCTAATGGAAATAATCAAGCCGACATCTATGGCTGGGAACTCAAAACGGGGGCGACAAGCAAGACCACTTTTGGTGATTGGACGCCTAGGCGCACCATTCACATGAAAGGAGGTCAAATTAGTCGGACGGAGTTCCTTCACATTTTTGGAGCTCCAAATATTTCCAAAAACAATAGATATTCATGGTCAGGCAAGCCCTCTCCAAATATCAAGGGCTGGAATGATTTCGGACAGCGTTTGCGAGTTGATTCAAATAACAACATAATCGCGGAATATTCATGGAGCCATGACAAGAGGCAAGACAAAGAACAAATAGTTCCAGCAATATTACGAATTGAAAATCTCGAGCTTGCATTCTGGCCAGCGGACGACATGGCTGGAAAAGTCCACAGAAAGTTTAATCAAAAGGGGTGGTTCGTCTGCCTGCGAGACGAAAGCGGCGCTTATTTTGAGATGGGTTTCGGAGAGCCCTTCAATTTTGATGTATTTATTGATGGCGTTAAGACGGGCGATATCTATTTTGACTGCGGCATGTACGAAACCAATCCAAGACCATACTCTCAGTGGCGGGCGAACAATAACGTTTTTTGGCATCCTAGAATTGTCAGACGCATAAGGTAGTCTTTGGACGTGATTGATTCCAGTTCATCCCCAAATTTTAAATTCATTGACTTATTTGCTGGCATCGGCGGTATACGGATACCTTTTGATCAGCGTGGTGGGCAGTGCGTCTTTACTTCAGAGTGGGATAAATTCGCTGCTCAAACATATAAGGAAAATCACGGGGGTGAAGTCTATGGAGATATAACAAAAGTTCCTGTTAAAGAGATCCCTTCATTCGATTTGCTTTTGGCTGGATTCCCATGTCAGCCATTTTCAAACGCAGGCCTTAAAAAGGGGTTCGAAGACACCCGGGGCACCCTCTTCTTCAATATCGCCGAAATAATTTCTTTCCATAAGCCAAAAGCTATATTTCTGGAAAATGTGAAAGGGCTTGTTTCGCACGACAAGGGAAGAACTTTCAAGGAGATTATCAGAGTTCTTGAGGATGAACTTGGATACAAAATCACTTACAAAGTTCATAATGCAAAAGACTACGGGGTCCCGCAGAATAGAGAGCGTATTTTTATTATCGGTTTAAGGGACGGCGAAGAATTTGCCTTCGCAGAAAATCCCAAAAAAACTACCACGCTTGGATCGATACTCGAGAACTTAGATGACTTGGATCCGAAGTACACCTTGTCAGATACGCTTTGGGGCAGCCACCAACGCCGTAAACAACAACACATAGAAAAGGGAAATGGCTTTGGGTTTTCTATGTTTAATCAAGATTCTCCGTATACAAGCACAATCTCTGCCCGTTACTACAAAGATGGCTCTGAAATCTTAATCGAGCAAAAAGGTAAAAACCCTAGGAAGCTTACTCCAAGAGAGGCGGCGAGACTTCAGGGGTTTCCTGACAATTTTGTTATTCCTGTATCCGACACTCAGGCTTACAAGCAATTCGGAAATTCGGTTGCTGTGCCGGCTATTGAATCCGTCGCGAACGTTTTAGCGCCAATCTTAGGAGGAACAAAGAAACCTAGGAAATGGGCTCCAAAGCGATTCGATTTCGAGTGGGAATTTTAGCTATTTAGATTTAAGAAGTTGTGATTCAATCTCAGATAGAACTTCAGATTCTGTAATAGTCCTCAATCCAAGGAATCCCTTGTATTTGATTGGCTCAATTGGGCGGGGGTTGGCTAACACCAAATGATATTTTTCCGAATCTAATGCCCAAGGTGAGCAGACTTGTTCTCCAGTCGCAGAAATGCAGCCTCTTTCTCTGCCGAAGCACTTATGCACGTCGATTAAGTCAATAATGCCAATAATTGAGCCATATACAAGTTTGTCGGTTAGTTTTTCCACAAGTGATTTCGCATCTGGGGCTGTTTCAAAAATTACCGCCACGTCTCCTTGATTATTCTTGACACCAGCATGGATGGCGACTGGCCCTCGGTAATCCCCAGCAATGTTTGACGATCTGTTCTCAACGTCTTTGCCAGCATGAACGATAGCCCAAGCCCAAGGTTGTCTAACAGTAAGTATTCGCATCATCAGACAAATTTCACCAATTGCATAACCTAATTAAACTCGGAAACTTCCTCCAAAGTAGGAGGCTCACAACCAGCTCTCTCACAGGTGATGCTTGCTGCTATGCCTGCGGTTCTGACGTATTGGGCTAGTTGTTCTGTTGGTAGTGAGGCTAGTTTCTCTAGTGGGTTTTCACCTAGGTAGTTGTTCTCTTCTAGTTGGCCTAGAAGGTGAGCTATGAAGGTATCTCCTGCTCCTACGGTGTCAACAACTGTGATCTTTCTTGCTGCAACATCTACTGTTTCGTTGTTTCTGTAAATCCTGGTTCCTTGAGAACCTCTGGTTAGGAGGACTATCTTGTTGGTGTTGTTGATCCAGCTGTTGATGATCTCTGTTAGGTCTGAATCTGGGTCTAGGTTGTATAGCCACTCAATGTCTTCATCGCTGGCTTTGATGATGTGTGAGAAAGAGTTGACTCTCTCAACTCTTACTCTTTCTTTATCTCTATCAAAGCCAAGAGCTGCTCTGATGTTGATGTCATGACTAATGGTTAGATCATTCTGTAACTCTGTAGCCCATGCTTCAATAACATGGTTACCTGGTTCCATAGCCATGGTCAGACAACCAAACTCAATAGCAGTGGTGTTTAGAGACTTAAGAGTTTCTTTAGAAGGTAGTTCTTCTTTAGTCCAACCCCAGTCTGCTGTGCCATTGGTATAGAAGTTGTATGTTGGCGAGCCTTGGGTGTTGACACTGATAACTGCAAGGGTGGTTGGTTCATCTGTGTGGATGCTGTGATCTAGATTCACATGATTTGAGCTAAGTCGTTCTTTGATTAGTGTTCCGAAGCGGTCACTAGAGATACGGGCTAGGAACTGATGATCTGTGCCTCTTCTGGCTAAGGCAAGGGCTACGTTAGCGTTGGCTCCGCCAACTACTGCCTGGAACTGACCTTTAGTCTCTCTGGACTCAATTAGGTCAATAAGGGCTTCGCCAATAACAAGAATCATGTTTCCAAGTTTATTGGTGGCTAGAGCGGCTAAAGGCCGGTCCAGAATTGTCCCCCAAATGGGGGATAGAGTGGCCAGTTACTAAAACAGTGTTTCCAAATAGACTTTCACCATGGAAAAATCTCTGAAAACCGCAACAGCATCTGTCCTAATCGGTATGACCTTCGCCTGGGTTGGCTTTATGGTAGCTACCTACTTGACAGCTACGCTAATCAAAAATGTCACCTATAGCAACATCAGCCAGGGTGGGGTGGGTTCCAGCGCAATGTCAGTTGCAACACCTAGTACCTATGTATATTTGTTGGCCTTGCTAGGGCAGGCATTCTTTGTTGCTCGCGCTTATAGACTCTCTGACGTTGCTCTAGCTAATAAGACTCCTGGAACACTTCCAGTTTTGAGATACGCCTCTTTGTGGCTTGTTATTACAGCTCTCTCACTTTTCTTCTTTGCTTTCTCTGCGTTTGTCACTTCTTTAGGTGGATCATTTCTCAACATTGGTTTCGTAGATCTCACAATCGGAGTGTATTTACCGATTCTGTTAGGAGCTCTAGGTAGCCTTGCAATGCTTTTGAGCACAACTGTTTATCGCAAGTCAGAGATGGGTCAAACTGAAAGAACTGCTGAAGAAAAGAAATCTAAGCTCGAAGCTTCGCTTTCCTTTATCTTCCCTGTTTTGGGTATTGCTCTAGTCTTCATCTTGAGTTCTATGGGAGCAAACTTTGGAGCAGGAACCAGTGTCTGGTTCTGGATCTTCATTCTTCTGATGGTCGCCGCATCTCTGGGTTTCGGTGGATTCTACGCTGCAAGAACGAAGTCACTTGCTTTCTCTCAAGCAGATGCGAAGGGAACAAAGAGCACAACTGCTCTTAAGGTCAACCTTGCTCTTGCAGTTATTTTCATAGTTATCTTGACTGGCGTATCATTCGGCGCAGGTCAGGGTGTAGTGGGTGCCTACACTAATGGAACAATTCCAACCGGAGACTGGGTAGTTAACTACATGCTTCCTGTGGTCGCTGTTTACGTTATTACCGTTGTAATCACATACTTCACTGTTCGAGTTAGAAGCATCATTTCTGCTAAGTAGTTTGAGTCAAGTTGCTTATTGCTGACAACACGAACAGAAGTATTACTGCTCCGCCAATAATTAGAAATATGATTTTGGCTACTTTAGGTCGTTTTCCAATCAGTGAAACAAGTAAACCTGCTGGAATGCTAAGGAAGAACAAGAATATTGCTACTCCTGCACCGTGGCTATCGCCACGGTAGCTGAGTGAACCAGGCCCTACTGCAAGCATTAGCAACGGGAATAGCGCAACACCCCAGCCGATGTAGTTCCAGATTTTGGTTTTCGACACATTCGGATTCAATATTTCACCTAACTTTGCTGCTTTGATTCTTACTAAACATACTCATTGTCCCCGCTTCTTTAGTGCATCCCTGATGACTATGACAACATAGTAAAGAATTGTGCGCTTTAGTAGGGCCAGCCCGATCCTCTTTGCAGTATTAGAGCCAAAGCCACTAGCCACAACAAAGAGTCCTAGCGGAATCGTGAACAGGGTGTACCAGATAACTGCTCCTCCACCTGCACCTTCACAGGTGCCGCATTCACTTAGAGGGTTACCTCCAGGAGGAGTAATGATGATGGCAATAGCTATTGGTAGAACCGCAATCAATACACCTAAAAGAATCAACCAAAGACTTGCTTTTGGTTTCTCTGTATCTTTGTTCGAGCTCATCTACACTCACCTAAGCCAATCCAGCAACTGTTCGGATACCAACGACGGTGACCCCGACGATAAACAGTGAGAAGAAGAGGGCCATAGTGCCTGGAGCGTATAAGAAACTTTGAGTTGGTCTAGGGATTCTCTTGACTAAGAGTGCCCCGATTGTCATTACAAACCCGGCTATAACTATAAAAAATCCGAGGATAATTAACAGACTGAGGTTCGATATTGAGGTGACGTGGAGCTCTCTTTCTGCAGTATTTTCAGGGCTTTCAAAGATCCTCGCAGAGAATAAAAGTATCCCGCTCGATAAATCCAAAAGCGCTGCCAAAAGGAAAACCATGTTTCTTTTAGCTCTCGGGTCTTTCCGCTCATTCGGAACTTTCAATTCATCAGAAGCCGCATGTTTCCGAACAATCCACGCGCCGTTAGCAGCTATAAATAAACCAAACGGGAAGGACCACATGAACAGCTGGATCCCTGTAGAGCCTAAATCCAAAGCACTATGGTCTCCAGGCCACTTAATTAGAGCAACTACTAGAGGTAGAACGGCAACTACTAATCCTCCGATAGTTAGAAACTTGCCTATTTTGACGCTCATCTTCGAGAAACCTGAACTATCCTCTTTTTTAGTCTTGCTCTTCCAAAAGTAGATCGCCACTACTAAGCCAATAATTAGAACGCTCTCTAGCATTTCCCCTCCTAATCTAAATGAATTTAGTTAATGCCCCTCAAATGCAACTTTAGTGATTCAAGACCGATATGGAGTGAGGGTAACCTTTTAGTTATGAAGTTCTCTGCCAGTGCAATCCTCTTTGACAACGATGGTGTCTTAGTTGATTCCCATGCTGCAGCTAAGAAGGCTTGGGATATCTGGGCAACAGAGTTCTCACCTGGTTATGACCTAGATAAGGCTAATAACGCAGGCAGAAGAGCAGAGGATATGGTCAGGGAACTCGTTAGCCCTGAACTCTTTACAGTTGCCAATGATCGCATCAATTATTTAGAACAAGAGACAGCACATCTGACTATCCCTCTAGCTGGAGCTAAAGAACTTCTACTTTCTCTAAAGCCAGGTATCTGGACCATCTGCACATCAGCTAACCCAAACTTAGGTAGAGCAAGACTAGAAGCAGCAGGGTTACCTATCCCTAAAGAACTAGTAACCGGAGATGATGTAAAACAAGGTAAACCATATCCAGATCCCTATTTGCTAGGAGCTAAGAACCTAGGTTTTGACCCAATGGACTGTGTGGTCTTTGAAGATGCTGAAGCAGGAATTATCTCAGCAATAGAAGCAGGTGTTGGCCTAGTAATAGGGGTTGGAATAAGAGCTAAGAAAACTGACGCAGATATCGTGGTTAGAGACCTAAGCGGTATTAGTTTTGATGGTGAAGTATTAGTATTACCGGATGAGATAAGGATTAGGTAAATGAGTGAAGTAATTGTTTATGGTGCTGACTGGTGTGGGGACTGCAGGAGATCAGAGAAGCTATTGAACACCCTTGGTGTTAATTATGAAAAGAAAGACGTTGAGCAATCAGCCGAATTCACCGAAGAAGCCAGAGAAATCTCCGGCAGAACCAACATTCCAGTAATCCTCTTCGCAGATGGAAAGCACCTGGTTGAGCCTAGTGACGCTGAATTACATGCAGAGTTGGTGGGTAGAGGCTTGATTTAATCTTCAGGTAAGTCTGAAGGGGCCATTCCTCTGGCTGCCCGAATCAATTCTTTGATGAAATCTGAATTTTTTACTAGATCTTGTTCAGTAACTCGCGCAATCCAGAGCCCCCAATTTTCTCTGTAAGTGAGCAGGTCAAAAACTTCTTCCATTCGAGACTGTAACTCTTCGGAGAACGGTATTTTGAATTGCACGATGATGTTATTTTTTCTCGGCTTAAAACTCATGAAGTTATCCGCCACTCCGTGGTGCGCAAGCCCTATGTAGTGTTTGTTGTACTTCAGGGATAAATCCGGGTCGCCGATGGTTACCTTAATAACTTCAAGCAAGTTGTCTGCGATTTTTACAGAACTCACATTAGCTTTCTTTTCCCAGAACGCTCGGTCAGTAACTGCCTGAGATGTGGTGTTGTCATCTTCCCACCCAATATTTTGAGCTATGTCAAGAACCTTTACGCAATTTATTCCAATCTTGCCATTCACTTCAAATGCATTCAGTTGAACGGCAATGAGTGGAATCGATTTATTGAAGAGCGAAATCACGTTCAAAAATCTGGTTGTGATGTCTTCAGCAACTATAACTGCGACGTGCTCTATGTGGGGATTTCGAGATCTTTCGTTATCCCAATATTCAAGAGCTCTCATGATGTGATTTGCATCTGTTGCCCCAAGTTGAAGCTCAACACAATATCGAATAGATCCTGTTTCGCTTTGGAACATCAAATCTAGTCTGCCGCCGTTGTTTTGGATTTTTTCGGAGTGGAGATGCTCTAGGTTTCCCAGTCCAAGTATGGACTCGTCTCGGGCTAACAGCTCTTGAAGCCACTTTTCATCATGAGTGCTAGAGGCCTTCAAACTGAAAGGTTTCGTTGCTATATATTCCATTTGCCCTAGTTCTTCCTAAGAATTCCGAAGTTGTGTTTCTTTATGGAGACTACACGAGGGGTCTGATACCCGCCAGACTCAGCACAAATATTGCCTCTAGGCAAAACGTTACCTTTCCGTTAGGGTTATAAAGTCAAGAAATCTTGATAGTAGTCGTTTGCAGCACATAGTTCGAACCTTTGGTCTGAACAAGATAAATGTGCCAGTCTTCCTATTTGTGAGAATCTGCCTCTTTGCAGATGTTCCTCTCGTGTGTGGGTCAGCGCAGTTCGACTAGTCCATGCGCCTGAGT
>Ga0114962_10002825_pt1 | contig 14271 bp, 12 predicted proteins | sample C_130820_MF_Meta_FD_87017 | JGI IMG/M metagenome (GOLD analysis project Ga0114962, IMG submission 87017) | Freshwater microbial communities from Lake Croche, Canada to study carbon cycling - C_130820_MF_MetaG | ecosystem: Environmental > Aquatic > Freshwater > Lake | place: Lake Croche, Canada... | reverse complement strand
GATGCTTGTATTCGCATTACATTGTAACCAATTATTTGTTTGACCAGATGCGTCAAAAGATCCGATGAATACTCCTGTTTTTTTACCACCTAATAAAATCTTTTTTTGTACAGGGGATACGATAACCCCGAAAACTGGCTTACCATTCACAATATGCGCGATATTTATTACGAATTCCCCGTTTTTTTTAATGAATTCTTTCGTCCCATCTAACGGATCAACACACCAATTTTCCGTCCAATTTTTGCGAATAGAAAAATCACTATTTATGATTTCTTCCCCAATGATTGGGATATTCGTTTCTTTTAATCGGGCATTAATTAAGTCAGAAGAAGCTTTGTCAGCTTCTGTAACGGGACTTCCATCTGACTTGTTTTCACTTGTGAAACCAGCATTGTAGAATTGCATAACAACAAAAGAAGCTTCAATAGCGGCTTGTATTGCAATAACATAATTTTTTGGTAATCCAATCATCTACCAACAAAATTAACAAATAAGAAGCACTATTTAAGTATATCTATTTGTTATTAATCCACTTTTTCCGCGTATAACTTTTTTGTACAGAAAAATAACCCAAGGCACCATTTGTGAAAATAGGATCTGGATTTGATGGCGTAGCGCTTTGTCTTCCGCCTTGATTTAATACTAAATTAAATAAATAGCGATATACCTTATACTCAATATTTACAAGTGTTAATTCTATTTCAACAGAGTCTTTAAGTGTTGTAATACCATTCTTTTCCATTTTAAATTTTGGCACCTCATTTACAACTGTATCAGGTGAAAATTCATTTAATTCAAATATTGGTTTACGTGTAAAAGGAACACCATCTAAATTTTGGTCGTCATCTACCAAAATTTTATTTATTTTGACACCATCTTTTTTCGCTTTAAACTGATACCAATTCGGAATTCCTGCTGGTGTTTCATTTCTTATAGGAGCGATAGAATAGTTGTATCTTCCAAACGATTTTTGTTTAAAAACCCCAATCGAGTCCAAAGGTACTGCGTGGGTTGGGCAAGCGCTTGAAGCAGAATACATGATATTATCTACTTTAACGAATAACGCATATGATTTGTTTTGTGTTAAAAATCCTGGACGAATTTTTAATTCATATTTTCCATCCCCTTTATAATTATTTGGTGTTGATTTGATCGTGTCTTTTCCATCAGTCAAAGTGATAGAAGCATTATCTACTGCCAATCCACTTATTTCAGTATCAAAATTTACAGTGCGTCGAATATATATATACTGTGTGCTACTATCTATTTGATTCAAAGAATCTATCTCGATTGCAGCCTCAATGATGATTTTCGGATCATCTTTGTTCAAATCTAATTTTATTACTTTCGTACAAGAAAATAGCAATATTAATAAGCCAAAAATTCCTATGATATAGTGCGTCGATTTCATTTTTAATTTCATTTTATTTAAATTTAAAGTTATAGGTAATTGCAGGAATCCATCTAAATAAAGAGGTCTGAACCGCTTCTGTAATGTTTGGATTTCCTTCTTTTTCTCGGAATGCAATTGTATACGCATTTTGTCTTCCATATGCATTGTAAATAGAGAAATTCCAACTACTCTCATACGTATCCGTATTTTTTCGGATCCAATTTACACCTAAATCTAAACGGTGGTAATTTGGCATTCTTCCTCCATTTCGTGTGGTATATAAAAATTGTGTTTGACCTTCAATCGTATATTTACCGGAAGGAAATGTTACTGCGTTTCCTGTGTAAAAAACAAATAAAGCGGAAATTGATAATTTTGGTGTTAGATCATAAATAGTTACAACAGATACGTCATGCGTTCTATCTTGTTTAGCATTATACCAAGCGCCATTGTTGATTCCTGCGATTTTTCTTTCAGATTTGGATAAACAATAGGAGATCCATCCATTAAATTTACCCTTCTTTTTCTTCAAAATCATTTCTAAACCATACGCTCTACCTAACCCATATAGTAATTCTCCTTCCAATACTTGATTCGCTTGGGTATTTGCACCATTCCTATAATCAATTTGATTTTGTAAATACTTATAGTAAATCTCCGCATTGAATTCGTAGGTGTTTTCTTTAAAGTTTTTAAACCATCCAAAAGCAGCTTGATCAGCAATTTCAGGTTTTGTATTTATCGTAGAACCTAAAATAACATCCGTTGGGGAAGAAGTGGTCGCATTCGATACCAGGTGAATATTCTGTGCATTTCGTGCGTACGCTAATTTGAAACTTTGATCTTCTCTGTACGAATAACTCATAGAAAGTCTTGGTTCAAATACAGGGTAAGTTTTAACGAATTGGTTATCAGAATATTTTAGCGTATCATTTACTATTCCATTTGTATAGGTATACATATCTTGTCCATTACCCAAAACGGAGAAGGTAGAAAGTCTAACTCCATAATTAACAGAGAACTTTTCATTTACTTCCCAATCATTTAAAATAAAGAGCGCTCCTTCTATAGATTTTGCAGGGTTAAGTTGAATAATGCCTGTAGCTACACCTTTTGAACCAATTAACTGTCCAGGAGTGATATTGTGATTGATAACATTAAATCCAAATTTGATTTTATTTTTTGTATTGGCATAATATTGAAATTCCTGTTTTAAGTTATAATCTAATACCTTCGATTTAATCGTAAAATCTACTTGTTCTGCAGTAATTGCAATTTTATAATCGTACGAACTATAAATAATTGATGTATTTGAGAATAATTTTGGAGATATGATATGGTTCCAACGCACAGTTCCTGTCGCATTACCCCAATCGATACCAAAGGTTGAACCGAAACCTAGCACATCTCTACCAAAATAACCAGAAAGGTAAATTTTGTCTTTTTGACTAATTTTATAATTTAGTTTCGTATTTAAATCGTAGAAATAGAGCGTATTATCTTTGAAGTCTTTGCTAGCTTTTAAAAACAAATCTGCATAAGTTCTTCTTCCAGTAATCAAAAACGAAGATTTATCTTTCACTATAGGTCCTTCGACATTTAATTTAGACGATATTAATCCTAATCCTCCACTTACATTATAGCGCTGGTTATTTCCTTCATTCATTTTTATATCAAGTACAGAAGAAAGCCTACCACCTAAATTTGCAGGTTGATTTCCTTTATATAAAGTTGCGTCTTTAATTGCATCTGAATTAAATGTGGAGAAAAATCCAAGTAGATGAGAAGCATTATATACAGGTGCTTCGTCTAATAAAATTAAATTTTGATCGGAACCACCACCACGTACATAGTATCCAGAATTTCCTTCTCCTGCACTTTTTACACCAGGTAATAATTGTAGTGTTTTGATGATATCTTTTTCACCAAATAATACTGGAATTTTAGCAATTGCTTTAGGGTCTAAACGTTCCACCCCCATTGTAGAACCTCGCACATTATCTTGCTTATTGATAATTACTTTCGCTGTCTCCAACTCTTTCGTTTTTTCAGAGGGAGTTTCTAGTACAAAATTCAAGGATACATTTTCTTTTAAATCAATTTCTTTTTCTTGTGGAAGATATCCAATATATGTTACCACAAGGATGTATTTTCCTTCTGGAACTGTTAATGAGTAAAAACCATACTCGTTGGTTGCAACTACATACGATTGTTCTTTAATACGAACTTTTACTCCAATTAAGGCTTCTCCTTTGGCTTGCTCTGTAATTGTTCCACTAATCGTAAATTTGTTTTGGGAAAAACCAATAAAACAGAGTGTTACAAAAAATGTCAGAACGATAAAATTTTTCATAAATTATTTTTTGTTTAAATTTAAGTAACTTTTGTTAAACAGAAATTCCTTTTTCGATGAATCTAAGATTTTACCCTTTAAGTAAACGAAAAATTAGGTTAAATCTCAGCTTAGTTTAGAATCATTCTAAAGATTTATTCCCCTTCTAATTCTTTTAATATTTGATTTACATCTTCTTCCGTACTTGTCAATTTGGATTTACAAATTTTGATTAACTGCGCTGCACGTTTTACTTTAATCGATAATTCATCCACGGAAATACCGCCTTCTTCAATTTCTTGAACGATGAATTGCAATTCTTCAAATGCCGCTGTGTAGGAAATTTCTTCACTCATTTTCTTTATTTTTTAGTTGTATAATTTCTGCTTCTATGTTGGTATTTAAGGTAATAATCTCTAATTTGTCTCCAATCGAAATGGGATTACTTTCGGAAATTACTTTTCCGCCAAATAAGGTGATCGAATAACCTCTTTTCAGGACTTGAATTGGATCTACCAAATGTATATTCCGCTCGATTCCTTTTAATAGTTCTCGTTCTTTATCCAAACGTTTTGGTATGGTTTGTTTTAGAAAAATTGAAATATCTTCGAGGCGTGTATGTTGGGAAAATTGAAAATTACTTTGATTTTTCTTTAAAGATTGTATTAAATGATCTAATAGGTATTTTTTTTCGTGGTTCAATTTATGTGTACCATGTTTTAATTTTTCTTGTTTTATAAAAAGGTGTTTTTTTTCTTCGTGAAAACGTTTATTGGAACTTAATTGTAGTTTCCGAGAAGTATCTTTAAGTTGGTGGTTAAATGCAACTAACAGATTGTTTGTTTCCCCTTTAAATACGCGTATTTCTTGGGCTAATCCTTCTTGTCCTGTTTTTATAATTTGTTTACTTTCCTGTAGAAGGATCCTTTGCGCATCTTTCACTGGAACTGAAAAATTGTGAAAAGCTTGTAGTAAAAAATCAGCCAACTCGGTGGGAGTAATTGCGTTACGATAAGCAACCATTTCAGAAACAGTAGTATTGGTAGAATGGCCAATTCCAGTCAAAATCGGTAATGGAAAAGTAGCAATTGCTTTTGCTAAATCGTAATTATTGTAACATGAAAGTCCTATTTCACCACCACCACCACGAATGATGGTCACTACATCAAAATGGTGTTTTACTTTTTCGATTTTTTTTAATTGTGCTTGAATTGCTTGAATTGCTGGATCACCATTTAATTGTGCGGTAAACAACATGAAAAAATAGTTGTATCCCCAGGCATTATTTTTAATTACGCTATAGAAATCGGAAAGTCCTTTACTTGATTCCACCGAAATAACAGCAATACGTTTAGGTAATAAAGGAAATGCTAAGGCCTTGTTGGTATGAATAATACCTTCTTTACTTAATTGTTTCAACGTTTCTTCCCGTTCTTTGTGTAATTCCCCCAATGCAAAAGTTGGGTCGATATCTAGGATGTCCAATGACATTCCATAAAGTGGATGAAAGGAAATTTTAACTTGAAAAAGAAGGGTCATCCCATCCCTTAAAGGTTCTTTAACGATTTCAGCGAAATTTTTGGATATGCGATCGTAATTAGCTTTCCAAATTTGCCCACGCATGTCAGCAACTAATTTGCCATCTTCTTTATGAACGAGTTCGGGATAACAATGTCCTTTAATGGTATAATTCAGTTTGTGCATTTCTGCCTTAACCCAATACAGGCGATTATAACGTTCTGAAATTGCTTTTTGGATGGAATTAGCGACTTGCTTTAAAGTATATATTTCGTGTTCTTCCGGCATACTAAGTAAAGTTATTCATTTTTTTGATAGTCCGATTCAGAATACTATCTAAAAAATTATACCTTTGTTTTCTAAATATAAATAGAACAACAATGAGTATTCCAGCAGAATTAAAATACACGAAAGATCACGAGTGGGTACGTGTAGAAGGTAATGTAGCTACAGTAGGTATTACAGCATTTGCACAAGGTGAATTAGGTGATATCGTTTATGTAGAGGTTGAAACAGAAGGAGAAGAACTTGGAAAAGAAGAAATCTTCGGTACTGTGGAAGCAGTTAAAACAGTTTCTGACTTGTATTTGCCATTGTCTGGAAAAATCGTTGAATTTAATACAGCTTTAGAAGCTACTCCAGAAGTAGTAAACTCGGATCCTTACGGAGATGGTTGGATGATAAAAGTGGAATTTTCAGATGCTTCTGAATTAGAATCTTTATTATCTGCAGCAGATTACGAAGCGTTAGTTGGGTAATTGAGCGAAGGGTTATTGCTCGAGATATTTTATAAAAAAAGAGGTTTTTCATTCGAAAAACCTCTTTTTTGTTTTTTTAATTTGGTGAAGATTTCTTCACATGATACAAAAAGGTAAAAATATATGCAATTCTACTTACTCATTAAAATCTATTCAAATTTATTAATACAAATCAAAAAGAATTATCTTTGATATACTATGCTTAAGTTAATTGAAGATAGAATAACTCAAATAATTTCGCTTTGCAAATCGCATCATGTAATTTCTATTGCCTTATTTGGTTCTGCAGCTAACGGTTCAATGCACGTAAATAGTGATGTCGACTTTTTAGTTCAGTTTTCAGACGAACTACCTGTCCTAGATTATGCCGATAATTATTTTAATTTATTAGAAGAGTTAGAGAAAATTGTAGGAAAAAAGGTAGATTTAATTTCTATCAAATCTTTAAAAAATCAAATTCTAATTGAAGAAATTGAGCGTTCAAAAGTAGTATTATATGCAGCATAAAATATTGAAATACTTACTGGATATTGAAAGTGTTATTCTTGAAATTGAAGCAATAAAAAGTAAATCCGAAAATAATTTCACTAATTTTAAATCAGACATTATACTACAACGGGCTATCGAAAGAGATTTAGAAATAATTGGAGAAGCTATTCGTAAAATGTTGGAAATTGAACCAGACATTCTAATTTCCGCTTCTAAAAACATCATTGGATTACGAAATATTATTTCTCATGCTTATGATTCTGTTGAACCAGAAATGATTTGGGGGATTATTCAAAAAAATATTCCTTTACTATCCGATGAAGTTAAAATGATAAAATCTAAATAATTCAGATTTCAATAATTCTGAATTATTTAGATTTATAAAACTAGAGTTGCTATTCTTTTACAATCATCAATCATCGTCATTCTTCACTCCCTTACGCTTGATCCAATTTTCTCACCATTGTCAAAATCGTCGCAATCGCAACCGTTTCTCCCGTTTCATCATATACATCCACTAAGAATTTTACAATTCCTTTCGCAATGTCATCCTCTGAACGTTTTTCTTGATCTACCTTTTCTTTTACAGTAAAACGAACGCCAATAGTAGCTCCTGGATAAACAGGTTTCGTGAAGCGTGCTTCTTCTAATCCGTAGTTTAATAGAACTGGACCTTTTTTAGGATCCACAAATAGTCCAGCTGCTTTGGATAATACAAAATAACCATGTGCTACGCGTCGCTCAAAAATGGTTCCTTCCAACGATGTGGCATCCATGTGAGCATAGAAATTATCGCCCGAAACATTCGCAAAGTTTACAATGTCTGCATCGGATACCGTATGTTTGTGCGTAAAGACAGTTTCTCCAACGACTAATTCTTCAAAATGTTTTCTAAATACGTGCGGATTTGCTTCTGGCATTTCTGCACCAACTTGGAATTGTTGGGTAATATGGGTAATTGTTGTTGGATGGCCTTGAATTGCAGTACGTTGCATGTAATGTAGTACACCACGTTTACCACCCATTTCCTCACCGCCACCAGCACGACCAGGACCACCATGTGTTAACAATGGCATTGGAGAACCATGTCCAGTACTTTCTTTCGCACAGTCTTTATTTAATACCAAGATACGTCCGTGCATACTTGCTGCACCAACTACATAATCTGTCGCTTCTTGGTTGTCTGGCGTTACGATGGAAGAAACCAACGAACCTTTCCCCATACGCGCTAATTCAATCGCGTCATCGATGTCTGTATAAGGCATCACTGTGGACACAGGTCCAAATGCTTCGATATTATGTACATCCGTTTTATTAAAAGGATCATTATTTACAAATAAAATTGGCGAGAAAAACGCTCCGTTTGCACAGTTGTTACCAACTATATCTACGTGATCTACGTTTCCGTATACTATCTCTTGGGATTTTGCTAATTGAAGTACATTTTGTCTAACACGATCCACTTGTGTTTGTGTTGCTAGTGAGCCCATACGAACACCTTCTTCACTTGGATCACCCACTTTAGTCGTAGCCAAACGCGCAGAAATTTGTTTTGCAACCTCTTCCACTAAATTTTCCGGAACGATAATTCGACGAACAGCTGTACATTTTTGCCCCGCTTTAATGGTAATTTCTTTCGTTGTTTCTTTGATGAATAAATCAAATTCAGCCGTTCCTGGAGCTGCGTGTTTACCAAGTACCGTTGCATTTAATGAGTCTGCTTCCAAGTTAAAAGGAATACTTCTTTCACTAAATTGTGGCAAGGATTTTAACACTTTACCTGTGTGTGCACTTCCTGTGAATGTTACTACATCTTCGCTATCTACGTGATCTAAAATTCCTCGACCAAGTCCACAAACCAATTGTAAACTTCCTTCTGGTAGTAATTTGGAATCTATTATATCTTTCACCATTAATTCTGTCACAAAACAGGTGAATTCAGATGGTTTTACCACGCAAGGAACTCCAGCCATTAAATTCACTGCTATTTTTTCTAACATTCCCCAAATTGGGAAATTAAATGCATTAATGTGAACGGCTACTCCTTGTTTAGGAACCATGATATGGTGACCGATAAAGGTACCGTTTTTGGATAATGGTGCAGCTGTACCATCCACATAATACGGTAAATCTGGAAATTGTTTACGTAGGGATGCATTTGCAAATACGTTTCCAATACCACCTTCAATGTCAATCCAAGAATCCACACGTGTTGCACCAGTTAATGCACTTAATGCATAATACGATTCTTTTTTATCCATTAAGAACAAGGCCAATGCTTTCAACATACGTCCGCGTTCTTGGAAGGTCATTTTACGTAATGCTTTTCCACCAACTTCTCTTCCATATGCTAAAATTTGGTTGTAATCCAATCCAGCACTGGATGTTTCTCCAATCACATCGCCTGTTAATGCATTGTATAAAGTTGTTTCAGAACCTGCACCTGCAGTCCAATTTCCTAAAACATAATTTTTTACGTGTATCATAGTATGACTTCTATAAATTGCTTTTTTTTCGTTCAACTGCAAAATTGTACAATCGCTTTATTATTTATCAAAGTTACAAATCCTTTACATTTGTCCATGAAAGTTGTTCAATTTCGTTGGGGAAACTTTCGTTTTCATTACCAGCGTAAAGTAAAATCCCACCTTCTTGTCTAAATACTTTTTGAAACCATTTCAGGTTTTTGTGGTGTTCTTTCTGAATTTTTACAGCTGATTTTATTTCAATAGGAATTAAATTCCCTTCATTTTCAATGAGTACATCCACTTCGTTTCCAGTGGAATCTCTGTAAAAATAGACTTCCCCAAATTGCTCTTTGTTTTTTCTGTTTTTGATGATTTCGGAAACGATAAAATTCTCGAAAATTGCGCCATAATAGTTACTTTTTTGTAATCCTTCTACCGAACGAATGCCAAGTAAATGACAAACGATACCCGTGTCATAAAAATAAATTTTGGACGATTTGATTAAACGTTTATTGAAATTATTAAAATAGGGAGGAAGGCGATATAGAATGTAACTGCTTTCAAGTACACTTAGCCAAGCATCTAACGTTTTATGTTCTACGCCCAATTCTTTTGCAATCGAACTCATGTTAAGTAATTGAGATGTTCTACTCGCGCAGATTTTAAGGAATTTTGAAAACACAAGTATATCCCCAATATTACGTATCAAGCGAACATCTCGTTCCAAATACGTACGTATATAATTGGTAATCCATCGCGATGCGCTTGATTTCTTTCGGATTATGTCAGGATAAAAACCTTCAAGTATTTGTTTGTTGAGTGATTCATTTTGGATATTACTTGCCTCTAACTCCGAAAGACTGAAAGGTAATAGTTCAATATAACCAACTCGACCAGCTAAGGATTGGGAAATGTTTTGTTGCATCAAAAAATTATTGCTTCCCGATAAGATAAATTGACCCATTTCGTCGGCTGAATCTACAATGCCTTGTAAGTAATTAAATAATTCTGGAATGCGCTGAACTTCATCAAAAATTGCTCCTTTTGGGTATTTTGCTAAAAATGCTTTCGGATTCGTTTTTGCAAATAGTAGGACATCAGGATCTTCTAGATTGACATATGCCTTTTCCGTAAATAATTGCTTGCATAAGGTTGTTTTACCAGACTGTCTAGGCCCAATAATACACACTATTTTGAACTCTTTTGCAGTCTCAAAAGTTTCTTCTGTTAACGCTCTACCGATGTATAGGACACTCATAAATCCTGATTTATTTGAAACAAATATACAGATAAACAACCAAAATTACAAATTTTTGTATTTTTGGTATTTAACTACCAAAATTTACATTTTTTGTATTTTTGGTAATCCAATAATTTTAAATCCCCAACGTCACTCCATAACCCATCAATAAGTTTATCCTGAGGTGAGTTTACCTAGAGCTTGTCGATAGGATGGGTCACTATTTTATTATCTTTACGTTTTTACAAAATCATTCATTTATGAGCAAGGAAAAATTTACCGTTACCGCAGCATTACCGTATGCCAATGGACCCCTTCATTTAGGACACGTGGCAGGAGTTTACTTACCAGCAGATATTTTTGTGCGTTTTTTACGCATGAATGAGCACGATGTGGCTTTTATATGCGGAAGTGACGAGCATGGTGCTGCAATTACACTACGTGCAAAAAAAGAGGGGATTACCCCGCAAGAAATAGTAGATAAATACAATAAGGTAATTGGTGATTCTTTCCAACAATTTGGAATTTCGTTTGATATTTTTCATCGCACATCGACAGAAATTCACCACAAAACGGCGCAAGATTTCTTTTTGAAATTAGAAGAGAATGGTAAGTTTATTGAGGAAACAACGGAACAATATTACGACGAAGATTACAACCAGTTTTTAGCCGATCGTTATATCGTTGGGGAATGTCCAAATTGTCATAATGAAAATGCCTATGGCGACCAATGTGAAAAATGTGGTTCTGCGTTAAGTCCTACGGATTTAATTAACCCACTTTCTACCTTAAGTGGTAAAAAACCAATTTTAAAATCCACTTCCCACTGGTTCTTACCAATGGATCGCCATGAAGAATGGTTGACATCATGGATACAAGATGGAATATTAGATGGAAAACAACAACACGATCCAAAAACGTGGCGAAACCAGGTGGTTGGTCAATGTATGTCGTGGATAAAAGGAGGATTGAAACCAAGGGCCATGACCCGCGACTTAGATTGGGGAGTGAAAGTTCCTTTGAAAGGTGCAGATGGTAAAGTTTTGTATGTATGGTTAGATGCCCCAATTGGGTACATTTCAGCGACCAAACAATGGGCGTTAGACAACAATAAAGATTGGAAAGATTATTGGACGGGCGACCGAAAATTAGTTCATTTTATCGGAAAGGACAACATTGTTTTTCATGCGATTATCTTTCCAATTTTATTAAAAGATCATGGGGATTTAATCTTACCAGACAACGTTCCAGCATACGAATTCTTGAATCTAGAAGGCGATAAATTCTCAACATCTAGAAATTGGGCAGTTTGGTTACATGAATATTTAGAACGTTATCCAACAAAAGTGGATGAGTTGAAATATACCTTAACAGCCATTTCGCCAGAAAGTAAAGACAGTGAGTTTACCTGGAAAGAATTCCAAGCGCGCGTAAATAATGAGTTAGCGGATATACTTGGTAATTTTGTGAATCGTGCTTTAGTATTGACCCAAAAATACTACGAAGGAATTGTTCCTGCATGTGGAGAACTTACCGAAGAAGATCAACGTGTACTAGATACGATTGCAGCTTTCCCAGCTAAAATTGCTACGTTAATATATGCGTATAAAATGCGTGAAGCACAATCCGAAGTGATGAATTTAGCACGTTTAGGAAATAAATATTTAGCGGATAGCGAACCTTGGAAATTAGTAAAAACAGATCCAAAAAGGGTAGAGACTATTTTACATATTGCATTGCAAATTACGGCCAATCTTAGTTTCTTATTGGAGCCGTTTTTACCTACAACTGCCACAAAATTACGTACTTTTTTAAATCTCGATTTACCCGATTGGAATGCAATTGGAAAACACGATATTTTAGCGGTTGGTCATAAAGTAAATACACCTGAAATTCTGTTCCCTAAAATTGACGATGCAATGGTAGAAGCAGAAGTAGAATTTTTGAAATTAAGTCAAGCAGCACCAATAGCAGCGAATATAGCGCCACAAAAAGCAAATGTAAGTTTTGATGATTTCACGAAGTTAGACATACGTTTGGGTAAAATTATTGAGGCGGAGAAAGTACCAAAAGCAGATAAATTATTGAAATTAACCGTAGATACAGGAGTGGATGTTCGTACTATAGTTTCAGGGATAGCCAATTTTTACAACCCAGAGGAGGTAGTAGGTAAAACAGTTTCCGTATTGATTAATTTAGAGCCACGTAAGATACGTGGGGTTGAATCTGCAGGAATGATACTAATGGCTGAAAATGCGTTGGGAGAATTGAGCTTCGTTTCTCCTGAAAAAGACTTTGATGCTGGTGGAGAAATACGTTAATAATTAGAATGATTCTAAATTAGTTTACAGGGTAAATAATAAGCAACTACTTGTGTAAGTTTACGTCTTAAAAACGAGAGAAAAATATAAATCCCTGATTAAAATCATAATCTTTTGGTTTCAATTGGTTTAATTTTCTCTTTTGAATTTAACATGTATTTAAATGAAAAAAAAATTAATTGTAAGTTTTTCCTTGTTGCTTGGAGCTTTTTTTTCTCAAGCACAAACTAAAACTATTGCTTACCAAGAATTAAAGTCTGCCTCCGGTGCATCAACAGGTTCAGGGATGTTTTTTGGTGCTTCCATGACAAGCGATTCTATTACGATTACATTTGCAGGTCCTTCGGCGAAATGGATTGGGCTTGGTTTTGGGTCGTTTATGGGTGGTTCAGATGCACTTATTTATACCTCTTCTGGTGGTTCACAAGATTGGTGGGATTATTATATGGGAAGTACGAGTAGTAGTTCAGTAGTGAAAGACGCTCAACAAGATTGGAAGATAAAGTCCAATACTGTTTCGGGTTCGTTGAGAACGCTGGTAGCCTCACGAAAATTAAATACAGGTGATGCGAAAGATGCAGTAGTTAATTTTAATGCCACAGCTCTTAATTTAATTTGGGGAAGAGGTGCAAGTAATTCTTTTGTTTTAGCTGACCATAAAGGTTCTAATAGGGCATATGGTATTTCATTAAATTGGGTAACAACTGATGTTTCTGCGGATGTAATTGAAATTTCGGATAATCAATACATTAAGCTTACGAATTCATCTATTAATATTTTAGTAAATGATGCAGAGTTTAACTATCAAATTTCAGATTTACAAGGTAATATAATCAAAGAAAAAAATAATGCTCAAGGTGAATTATCCATCAATATTTCTGAATTCAAACCAGCGGTTTATATTTTAACTTTTTGGAGTAAAGGCAAATTCGTGCAACGAAAATTTGTGGTACAATAAGCAATTATAGATGTATAAATTAATTGTACTTGTCCTTTTTATTGCTTGTGTTCATTTCGATGGATTAACGCAAGATATTTACGATGCCTGTAGAAAAGGTAATGTGGAACAAATCAAGCGTTTATCGAAACTAAATCCGGATACAATTAATACACCAAACCATAGTGGGTATACTCCTTTATTAATTGCTGGTTACAGAAATCAATTAGAAGCAGTAAAAGTATTACTAGAACTAGGCGCGAAGGTGAATGTGCTTTCAGAAGAAGGGACTGTATTGACAGCTGCGTGTTATAAATCGAATATAGAATTAGTTAAAATCCTTTTGGAGCAGCATGCGGATGTAAATAGTAAAAACAATGCTGGTACAACCCCACTTATGTTTGCAATAATGGCTGAAAATGAAGAGATTGTTCGACTATTACTTTCCCATGGGGCAGACATACATGCGATAGACAATGCAAATAAATCGGTAATAGAATATGTAAAATCGTGTGATAATGCATCGATAAAACAACTTATAAATAAGTAATAATTTGATAATCCTTTGTATTTGAAATAAACTTGATTAAATACAGTTCTATCAAATAGAATCGAAAAATATAGTTTAATTTTAACTAAAAAAAATGAAAAATATAGCGTTTTTAACTGTGTTGACTTTGATGCTAATCCATAATCCTATACATGCACAAACAGACACCACTAAAATTACCTCAGACACTACAAAACTTAGCGAAGATGATCTGTTGCTGCAAGAATTAGGAGCAAATGAAATAAAACAAAGTTTATTACCG
>Ga0114962_10002821_pt1 | contig 14277 bp, 21 predicted proteins | sample C_130820_MF_Meta_FD_87017 | JGI IMG/M metagenome (GOLD analysis project Ga0114962, IMG submission 87017) | Freshwater microbial communities from Lake Croche, Canada to study carbon cycling - C_130820_MF_MetaG | ecosystem: Environmental > Aquatic > Freshwater > Lake | place: Lake Croche, Canada... | reverse complement strand
GTCCTATTTGTCATAGACTCATTGGGTATGTTGCTTACCCCTACCGACATTAATCAGTTCCAAGCTGGTGACATGAAGGGGGATATGGGCCGTAAGCCAAAAGCATTAACCTCATTAGTTCGTAACTGCGTAAACATGTTTGGTAGTTATAACGTAGGTATGGTTTGTACAAATCACACATACGCTTCGCAAGACATGTTTGATCCAGATGACAAGATTAGTGGTGGACAAGGATTTGTCTACGCAAGTTCTATCGTTGTTGCTATGAAAAAACTCAAACTCAAAGAGGACGAGGATGGCAACAAGGTTACAGACGTCATGGGTATTCGTGCTAGCTGTAAGATCATGAAGACTCGTTATAGCAAGCCTTTTGAAACAGTACAGATTAAAATTCCATATGAAACAGGCATGAATCCCTACTCAGGAATGGTTGATATGTGCGAAAAAGCCGGCTTGTTAAAACAAGAAGGTAACAGACTCAAGTGGGTCGATCCAGAGACAGGTGAGGAATTCAAATTCTACCGAAAAGAATGGAAAGATGATAAATTAGATATGTTAATGGCAAAATTTCATATCAAACCTTTAACAACAACAACCGTTCCTGAGGAGATAGACGAGAATGTTGAATGAAACACAAATTGGTGATGTATGGTTACTATTCGCTGACTTTATTGACAAGAAAAACCACGAAGCACTAGCAGAGCGTTATGTTGACCTGTTGGCAGACTTTGGCGTTCCTGATAAGGTACTTACAGCCGCAAGTGGGGTTGATAGCACATTAGATGCCGCTATTGATTATTATCTTGATGAAGAAGATGATGGTGAGGAAGACGACGATTATAAAGAATTGGAGTTTTAATGACTTGGTATACTAAAATTGCCAAAGATATTTCTTACATCCCCGATGCGGTAGATTACTATAATGCTGAATTACTTGAGGCAAAAGGTGAATGTCGTATCGTTGGAAATATTGAAAAGGCCTCGGCAGGAATGCCGGGTGTCGTAGAACAACGTTTTAGTCAATTACAAGAAATTGAAGCAATTTTAGAATATCTTAACATTGAACTTCGTAGATTGAAAAGTCAGCATTTTAGAAAATATCTTGAAAACTATCAACGGGCATTAAGCTCGCGTGATTGTGAAAAGTTTGTTGAAGGCGAAGCAGACGTAGTTGATTTTGAAAAGATTATCAACGAGTTTGCTTTACTTCGCAACAAATGGTTAGGTATCACTAAAGCTCTTGATCAGAAACAATGGCAACTTACTAACATTGTAAAATTACGTGTTGCTGGTATGGAAGACGCTACACTATAATCAATTCGCCCAAACGGTAGACGATAGGCCTTAAATAATATTGAGGCCTATTTTTTTATCTAAAGATTTGACTTTTAAAATTATTCATGTATAATAAAAGAATGACAACAGTTGATCAGTTACTATTACAAATTGTAAATTATTCTAGTACTACTATTGAAGAGCTAGTCTCGAAACGAGATGCTAGGATCTTGCGAAGTATGGCTTCGGCAATAATATCTTCAAATTTCCTTACTGAAAATCAAAGTAAACTGTTAGTAAGAATTCTTCGTGAAAATCAAGAAAAATTAAAATCAGTCAACGATAACTTAGTTGAACAATTACTAGTACCAACTTGGTCAAGAGAATTTAGGATATTTGAGCAAACTAAAAAACTTTATATTAGTAACTCAAACGATGAGTTATCGTTGATTATAGAAATTTCATATTCTAGCTCATTAGGCAAAGAGATTGCCAACATTGGTAAATCGGTATCGGGCATGTCAGCTGGCCAAAGCGGTAAGTTTTATCACGCCGATCTTACTGAAAAAAATATTGTAACACTAGTATCAAGACTAAAAAAATTAGACTTTGAAATTGACCAAAAAATCCAAAATTACTACGAAATTATCCAGTTGTGGTCTGAATCTGAAATACGTGATCGATTTAAAATTGACACGATCACCCACGATAATTTTCAAAAACAAATAACTAGCGACCTGGGCATTCACACTCCCATTGATCAAAATATAATTAATGACCGTAGTTTACGCTATCAGTATTTTGGTGAAAAAAATGGAAAAATTCCTGAAAATTTAACCGAAACAGTTGCCACTAGACTCACTCGACAACTGTGGCTAGACAAAAATATCACGGACTTATCTGATATTTTTGATACGCTACGTAATCTAAAAAGATTTCCGTTACTAATAGTGTTTGATAGTAACGATCAAAAAAAGTGTCTTGAAGAATTGGTAAATTTATCAAAAATATTGGAAAAAAATGGAATTGTTGATAACGTTGGAATTTATTTTAGATTAGGAAATGACGGCATTGGCAAAGAGTTTAACCAGCTTATTGCTAACAAAAAATACAATTCACAGCTTGACAACACTACAAAAATAGTTGGCATTGCCAGTGGAAAAATACCAAAATTTCTCCTAAAAACCGCATGGAAGCCAATGAGTGTAATCGGCATCGGAAGATTGTTACAACATAATAAAACATCAGTATACGCAAATTGTTGCGATTTAATTATTAATTGGTCAGACACACAACCTATTGTAGAAGCGAGAATGTCATGGCAGTAAGACTAGTAATTAAAGACGAAGTAAACATAAAATTTGAGAATTTACCCCTTGACGCACGAAAAAAATTAGCCAACACATTTAAGTATGAAATTCCTTACGCACGGTACCATCCTGCATTCAAACTAGGTCGTTGGGATGGGATGGTAAGTTTATTTGGGTTAGGCGGCAATGGATACCTAAGTCAACTAGAACAAATTTTAACCATACTAACCAAGCTAGGTATTGGTATTGAAGAAGTTGACGATTTACGCACAACTAGTAAAATTGAATTCGATCCAGTAACAGAAACCTATTGGGCCGATCAAGGTAAAGTTTGGCCCAAAGGGCATCAGCAAGCTGGACAACCAATTATGTTACGTGACTATCAAGTCGACGCTGTTAATAAATTTCTTGAAAATACTCAATCATTACAAGAAATTGCCACAGGCGCAGGCAAGACTATTACTACGGCTACATTAAGTCAATTAGCTGAAAAATATGGACGAACAATTACTATTGTTCCGAACAAGAGTTTAGTTGAGCAAACAGAAGAAGACTTTATTGCTGTAGGTCTAGATGTTGGAGTCTATTACGGAGATCGCAAAGATTTAGGCAAGACGCATACTATTTGTACTTGGCAAAGTCTTAACATTTTAGATAAGAAAAGTAAGAATCACGAGCATGATATACTAACACTGGCAGAATTTCTTGACGGTGTAAAGTGTGTAATCGTTGACGAAGTACATATGGCCAAAGCTGAGGTGTTAAAGAATTTGCTAACACAAAATCTAGCAAATGCTCCAATTCGCTGGGGTTTAACTGGCACTGTTCCTAAAGAAAAATTCGAAAGCGAGCAGATCTTTGCCAGTCTTGGACCAGTGGTAGGCGGTATCAAAGCACATGAGTTACAAGGCATGGGAGTATTATCCACGTGCCACGTTAATGTTGTACAACTGATAGACTTACCAGAGTTTAGCAGTTATTCAGACGAATTAAAATATCTTGTTACAGACGATGACAGGATGATTTATATCAGTAAGTTAGTCAAAAAAATATCACAAACAGGCAATACCTTAGTTCTAGTTAATAGAATTGATTCAGGCAAATTTTTAATTAATGAAATAGAAGACAGTGTCTTTATCTCAGGCGAAGTAAAGACCAAGGATAGAAAAGATGAATATGATGAAGTTAAGACAAGTACTAATAAAATTATTGTTGCGACCTATGGTGTCGCGGCTGTTGGTATTAATATTCCTCGCATCTTTAACTTGGTACTGCTGGAGTCTGGCAAATCGTTTACTCGAGTTATCCAGAGCATCGGCCGTGGGATAAGAAAAGCAGAAGATAAAGACTTTGTACAAATCTGGGATATAACCAGTACCTGTAAATATGCCAAGCGGCATCTAACAGAAAGGAAGAAATTTTACAAGGAAGCCAAATATCCGTTTACTATTGAAAAAACGGATTGGCAAAAATAAGGAATTATGCAAATATTAACATTAGACAACTTACGATTTTCATTAAACGATCTACCAGATGAAGTTGACGAGAATACTAGATTCGCAGTACTAGATAACAGTGATCCAAAAGAACCAGATTTCTTTTTTATGCCATTGATATTCTTAGAAAGCTTCAATGCTCCGGCAATGGTATTACGCATAGGCAATGACGAAGTTACCATGCCGATTGACTGGTGTATAGCAGTTGGAGACAGTAGTGCAGCAACTGACATTGAAATACTACCACTTACTAGTTTAAACGATAGGGGATTTGAAGCACTAATTTTTAATCCGTTAAGTAGTTTTAGAGTAGAGTTTAAAAAGATCGAAATTGTGAATTTCTATAATGATGTTAAATGGTATTTTCCAAAAATGAAAAACGGACAGTTACTCGCTGTACCAACCAACGGTGGTGAAAAGCCTAACTGTGCTTATTTTGTAAAAGAAATTAGTCGACAAAGCGAAATTATACAACTAGATAAAATTTTATAAGGAATTATTATGACATTAAAAATTGCCTACTTTCAACCGGTCATTTTAGCCATTGACACAGTCCCCCCTGTAGAGTTCAGTAAAATATATTCGTTAACTGAAAATTTACATAGTCATAAAGAACTAGATGATAGTTATAATCCACTATCTAATATTCGAGGAGGACAACAAATACAAGTATATCCTAACAAACTTGATGTAGACGTTAGTTGGTTAACTACTTGGTTAGAATCTATTTGTCTGGGCTATATGGAAATAGTAACATCACAAAGTGGCGTTGAAGATTTAAAATTGTGTAAACCAGTAGTTACTAGTGTGTGGACAGTTCGTCAAACTGAAGGTGATTATCAAGAAATGCACAGTCATCCAGGCGCTCATATTAGCGGCAATATTTACATAAGTGCTCCTCAATTGGCAGAAGGTAGTCCGTCGTCTGATAGTCAAGACTTATTTAGATTATCTCAGACCCGAGATGTTACTAAATTTATTATGTCGGACACTTGGAAATACACTCCGGAGCCGGGCACCGTTGTTATATTTCCTAGCCATATACCCCATACTGTATTCCCATGGAAGGGCATCGGTTACCGTACGGTGTTATCATTTGATGCTAGGTTGCTTCCCAAAGAAGAAGTGGTTCAGGAAATATTAAATGGGCAGTCTTAAATCTGGTGCTACTTACGTGTACGAAAGAGACAAAGGTACTGTGTATGCTAGAGAAATCGGCGCTGATCCTAGTACAAGAAAAGAAATTGGTTGGGATTATGATCCACGAACAGAAGATGGCAGACCGTTGCGTGATCACATAATGGACAGTAAGATGTGGGGTGAAATTCGGCGAGAAGCAAAGACCAATATGACTTTACAAAAAGCTCTGGATCGTGTTATAATGATATACAAACTATCTAAGGACAAGGTATGAGTGAAAAGATTGAGCTTAAAGAAAAATTAGCGGCAGTGGATCAGAATGTTCGTGAGTTATGGGATGCCATGGATGCTGATCAACAAAAATCTCTCAAACAAGAGTTCTTTATTCTCAATCGATATATTAGTAATGTTCAAAGTTCTAAACGTGAAGTACAAGAACATTTTGTATTAACTGTTAACGAATATTTTAACAAGCATTGGAATAGCCTACAGAAACATCCTAAACTATTATGGATGCTGTTGTGTATGTGCAGCTACAATGGAGAAACTGTATTTTTTCATCAATGGTTAGGCAACAAAAAGAAAACCGGTACCGGCAGTAAGAGATTAAAGTTTTTAACAGAGTTATACCCCAATCGTAAGATGGACGAACTTGAACTTATGGCTGAGATGTCCACCGATAAAGAAGTTAAAGAACTTGCTAAGAAGTACGGCATGGATGACGCAACTATCGCTAAAAAATTAAAATGATGACGCTTGTCGAAAATATAAAACCTTACATTTGTCAATACTGTAGCAGTGGCTTTACTAAAGAAAAAACACTAGCTGTTCATGTATGCGAACAGAAACGCAGGGCACTAGCACGTACAGAAAAACATGTAGTACTAGGATACGACACGTATAATAGATTTTATAGAAAAACACAAAATAGTAAACAAGACAAGACCTATGACGAGTTTGCTCGCAGTCCTTATTACAACGCTTTTGTTAAGTTTGGCAGTTTTGTTAGTAATGTTAATCCTCTATATCCTGAAAGATTCATGGACTATGTAGTTACTAGTAATGTCAAATTAGATCACTGGTGTAGGGATGAGCTATACGATCAATACGTGATTGATCTTATTAAAAAAGAGACGGTCGAAACGGCCCTAGAACGTAGTATCAGCCATATGATGGCATGGGGCGAAACTAACAACGCAGTATGGAATCATTACTTTCATTATGTTAGTTTAAGTCGAGCATGTTATGATATTAAGGATGGAAAAATAAGTCCGTGGTTAGTTTTAAATTCTAGTTCAGGAAAAGACATGCTAAAGAAATTTAATGACGAGCAATTGTCTGCGATTAATGTTATAATGGACATACCGTTCTGGTTAAACAAATTCAAAAGACTGGCATCCGATACTGAGCTAGTTAAACAAGTAGTTAGAGAGTCAAATATATAATGCCAGATATTGACATCGACTTTGCTGATCGTACAAAAGCTCTAGAAGTCTTTAAACATGTCACTGCGACTATTAATGATAATGGCACTTTTAAAAAGCATAACACTGGCGTGTATTGTACTAGTGTGCCGTATAATCCCATTACAGGACTAAGTACTATTGATTACAAAGAAGCAGAAGATCGCGGATATTTTAAGATAGACTTCCTTAACGTAAGTGTATATGACGGTGTTAAGGACAGACAGCATTTACTAAAATTAATGAGGACTGAACCACTATGGGATTTACTGTTACAGGACGACTTCGTGAACTTATTATTCCATGTGAATGGGCATGGGTCTATTCTAAAGCAAGTGGCACCAAAGTCTATAGAAGAATTGGCAGCGGTATTAGAAATGATTCGACCCGCGAAACGCTATCTGATTGGGAAAGAATGGACCACGGTAATGACAGAGATTTGGACAAAACCAGAGAACGATGAATACTATTTTAAGAAGGCACATGCCATTGCTTATGCTCATGTTATAGTAATTCAAATGAATTTAATTTGTGAACAACTAGCATGAAAAAATTAGGAATTTTTGGTGATAGCTACGCTGAAATAAAGGGAGATTGGTTTCCTGGATATGATACAGGATGGTCTTATAAACTTCATAAAGAATATGACGGCGAGTGTGAAGTCCGCGCAGGGCCCGGCTCAAGTAATCCGTATAACTTCAGACAATTTTTAGAGCATCATGAAAAATACGAACAAGTCATCTATGTAGTAACAAATCTTCATAGACTTTCAATTCCGGTAAATGTCACTGACAAAAAAACTGGTAATCTTGGCAGTATGATACATTTTCCTAACATAAGTCACGTTGAATATGTTATGAAAAATTACGATGTCGAGGACGACATTGCTAAAAAGATACTAGACTATATGATTTATATATCGTATCCATTAGAACAAAATTTAAAAGATGCTCATATGGCATCAGTTGCGTATATTAGACAAGTTAGGCCTGATGCAATTATTGTACCAGCATTTGCTAACTGCGGGATTACTACCGAATATAATTGGGCACTATGTGATATTGATACTCAGGAAACAAAAACATGGTATACAAATCGCGGAAAAGAAAAGTGGTTTGACCCTCGAATTAATCACTTCACTCCGAAAACCGGTGAGTGGGTATTGGCACACATGAAGGGCAGATTGCGTGGCGAATTTATAGATTGGAATCCGTCCTTGACTCCGAGCTTTAAAACCAAGGAAGAGTTTGAAGCGGCGTTATCTAGTTCTACGAACTAGTTGAACTGATTTACGTTTAACTCGTTTGAGAGTCAAATTCATTAAGTTTACTACTGGGCCAAGCAATACCCTAACATCTTTACTGTTAAATGTTTTAACAGCATAGTAGAATGGATGAATCTGTTCTCTACAAAATATATTAATAGGAAATTGTCGGTTTGATTCCCACCACCAAACTTCACCAATTTCTAAAAACAGTGTACGTTCTTCGGGGGTTTTAATAGCATTAAGATCGTAGAAACTAGTAACAAACTGATCTTGATTAATAATGATGCCTACGTATTCTTCTATGCCGTAGTTGATGACACTGATAAAGGGTAAGTTTTGTTCTATGTTGTCTCTTAGTTTTGCCATAAATAGTATATAAAGGTCCTGCGAGATGCAAAAAATATCAAGTTATTTATATCCAAATAGAGTACAGCTATTAGCCGATCTGGCAGGATTTACTACGGAGTATACAAACGTGTATCAGAGAATAGTTAAAATTTACAAGGGCGTGGATAACGTCATAGAGTTCGACATTAAAAATGCCGATCAAAAACGTATCGAGTTAGTCACTACCCCTGCGTTCACTGATATCAAATTAAATGTGTTTGATGCCTCTGGAAACAGTATAGGACAATACGATGTTACACCAAGTGGAACACTTAAAGGTATTGCGATTGTTACTATTCCAAGTATAGATTTAGATGCGCTAGATAGTCAGTACTTTAACTATAGTGTAACTGCTACAAAAGACACCGCTAACATTCCATTATACGCAGACAGCAGATTTGGTGTTGTTGGTAAGATGGAACTAGTTGGAAACGCAACTGCGACACCAAAAGCTACTAGAGTTTACAAATCATTTGCTGGCGAAATTAATTTGTTAGGCGAAGTTATTAAACACAGTCCTGCCATTTCTACTAAATTTTACGAAGCTGTTCCTACAACAGAAATGAATATTCATGCTGACATTGTAGATTTTATTGGAAAGATTTATATTGTTGGAACTACAAACGACACTATATCTGTGAACTCTTGGACCCATGCTCCAAAGATAATGGAGTTTACTTTTGGAACAGAAACTACTACAACGGTCCATTTTCATCCCCTAGATGTTAACGACTACAAATACTTTAGAGTAAGTTGGGAAAACAGTAGCATCCATCGTATATCATTAACCAATACCGAAGGGTTGGCTGGTAAGGTTACACAAATAACGGCTGATGTCGGCCCCGGCGAGTGTTAATAAACTCTTGACCTAGCTCAAAAAATCTGCTATAATTAAGCATGGGCCTAATAGCAGACACACTACTCCAACACCTCCCTGGTAAGCGTAAACATACTCCAAGTGGTTGGGTCAGTTTCAATGCGCCCTGCTGTGACGATAAACGCCAGCGCGGAGGTTTTATCGTCAATGGTGGCGATGCTGTAAGCTATCACTGCTTTAATTGCCAATTTAAATGTTCGTGGCAACCTGGTAGAACTATCAGTCAAAAAATGAATAAGTTCATGCGTTTGCTCAATATGAGTGACGATATGATAAGCCAATTAAGACTAGAAGCATTACGTCTTAATGACAATTCAACTACGCAAATACAAAGTGTTATACCTAAGTTCGAATCTAGAGCACTACCTATAGATGCTCTTAGCATGGTTGAATGGGCTGATAATATTGCTCAGTCAGACTTTTCTGTTCCTGAGAACTTTAAAAAATGTATAGAATATCTTGTAGATAGAAATATAGATCCTAAAAGCTATCCCTTTTACTGGAGTATTAAAATTGGATTTAGTAATAGAATTATTATTCCATTTATATACAAAGGTGAAATTGTAGGATGGACTGCCCGTGCTATTAACGATGCTAAACCTAAATACCTAAGTGAACAACAACCTGGGTACGTGTTTAACTTAGACAGGCAAACAGATGATCGAGAATTCGTAATTGTTTGTGAAGGACCGTTTGATGCGATAAGTATTGATGCGTGTGCGTTACTAGGTGCGGAGATTAAAGACAGTCAAAACTGGTTACTAAAACAGTTAGGAAGAGAAATTGTCCTAGTCCCAGACAAGGATATCGCAGGCGCAGTAACAGTGGAACAAGCATTAGAATTTGGATGGTCGGTTAGTATGCCCGATTGGCCGGATGGTATAAAAGACGTTAATGACGCAGTAGTACAGTTAGGACAACTTGCTACCCTATGGTTAATAGTTGCCGCAAAAGAATCAAACAGTCTTAAGATTCAGCTTAGAGCAAAAAAATGGTTTAAGGACATAGCATGAGCAATATTCTCAATTTTTTACGTAATCCATGGAGATGGTATAAAGAAAGACACGCACTTAAAAAACGTTTGAAAAAATTACAAGAAAATAATCCTTTTATATATTGGTAAAAATGAAAGAAGAAATTGAAAAAGATATATGGGCATGGATGATTGATTACGTAGAAGTTAATCATGAGTTCTACGGATATAAATTTAGCCCTTGTCCGTTCGCTTATAAGACACGGACATCAGGAAACGTAGAAGTGGCTGTTTGGGAAACTGGTAGCTATAGATCATTTATTGCTCAACAGTTATCAAACCCCAACAGAAAGATTAAAGTAATAGTGTTTCCGCCAAATTTTAAGTATGCTTGGTTCACTAGGTATTATATTAAACATCTAAATAAAAAAATAGTGGCCCAAGATCAATTCATACAATGCGGCAATGCTGTTAGTACCGTTAGTAGATATAGCGGGCTACCGGGGAACTATACAGTGGTAATTATAAACAATTTAAGTGAAGTACTCGAGGCCCATGCTGCACTCAAGCATACTGGCTATTATGATAATTGGTCCAAGAAACATTACTTCAATGTAGTTACACAAAGACAAACTATAAAGGAAAAATATGAACGAAATTCTTAATTTTTTACGCAATCCATGGAGATGGTACAAAGCACGTAAAGAGTTCAAACGCAGAATTGCCGAACTCCGCAAGCGTGATCCATTCATTTACAAATGATACACTGGGGGATAAACGCACTCAATCACGGCAGTAGTCTTGCTGTATTCAAAGAGGGCAAGCTAGTATCGCAGACTACAACTGCAGAAGATATACTGTCAAGCTCGCAAACTGTACCAGCATTAAACTACGGCAGTCCGGATCGTATATTTTGGTACGAACGTCCGTGGATAAAGAAAGCAAGACAAGTGTATGCCGGGCAATATAGAACGGCGTTAGACATGTCGGTTCTGCCCAACAGACACCTACGACAATTTAAATACGCAAAAGTCTCTTATACTCCTCATCATGCTAGTCACGCTGCCGCCGGCTATTATACAAGTCCGTTTAATCATTGTGCCATAGTAGTACTTGATGCGATCGGAGAATTTGAGTGTGCCTCCATATGGCAAGGGCTTCACGGTGAAATGACCAAAGTGTGGAGCCGTAGTTATCCACATAGTTTAGGTTTATTCTATTCAGCGTTTACCAAGTTGATTGGCCTCACTCCAATTAAAGACGAGCACCTATTACAAAAGATGGCAGAGCAGGGTGACAAACAGCGTTATTTTAAAGACGTTAATAATTATATCAGCAACACACTCAATTTAAAATATAACCTACATCGAGGCGTATTAAATTGGCCTTATCCTATTGAAACACTTCAGGATCAATGTGATATTGCCGCCGCAGTACAAGATGCGTTTGAAGGGCAAGTTGGTATGATCATGATGGCAGCTAGGAAATTAGTCAACACTGATTGTCTAGTTTACATGGGCGGTTGTGCTATGAATTCCCATGCTAACAAACGATTTGTAGAGCCTGCATTTAAGTACCGTTGGAGTTTGCCAAACCCCGGAGACCCAAGTAGTTCAATTGGAGCAGTATTATATCACACTAAACAGCGAGTATGGGATTACCGATGGGATCCAGTCAAACACATTGAGATTAAAGTTTAAAGAGCGTATAATTAAAAGATGAAACAAAACACAGACTACGGATATGATATCCAAAAACTATATTTAGAAATGATGCTGGCAGATGCCGCAACATTTGTACGTTGCCAAAGTATTTTTGACAGCACACTATTTGATCGTAAACTACAGGCCAGCGCAGAATTCCTACATGAGTATGTAGAAGAACATAATGTAATGCCCACTATTGAAATAGTTAATGCGGCAACTGGCACTGATTTTAAACATACACCTGATCTTAGAGATGAACACTTTGACTGGCTGCTCAACGACTTTGAAACATTTATTCGCCACAAGGGACTAGAAAAAGCTATTCTTGAATCAGCGGACTTGTTAGAAAAGGGTGAGTACGGTCCAGTAGAAGATATGATCAAGCGAGCAGTACAAGTGGGCCTACAAAAGGACATGGGTACTGATTACTTTGCTGATCCTAGAGCACGCCTATTAAGGATTAAAGATAAGAATGGACAAGTATCAACTGGTTGGGATAACCTAGATAAGATCTTATTCGGTGGTTTTAACCGTGGCGAGCTTAATATATTCGCAGGCGGCTCGGGTGCGGGTAAATCACTGTTTTTAGCCAACTTAGGGTGTAACTGGGCACTGCAGGGCCTTAATGTGGTCTATTTGACTTTGGAGCTTTCTGAGGAGCTGGTTTCCATGCGTGTAGACTCCATGCTGACTGGTATTCCCACTAGAGAAGTGTTCAAAAACCTAGATGACGTGGAAATGAAGGTTAAGATGATCGGTAAGAAAAGCGGTCAATTCCAAGTGAAATATATGCCCTCTGGCAAGACCAGTAATGATATCCGCAGTTACCTAAAAGAATATGAAATCAAGATGGGCCGTAAGGTAGACGTACTGCTAGTGGACTATTTGGACTTGTTGATGCCAATCTCCAAGAAGATTAGCCCCGCAGACCTGTTTATCAAAGACAAGTATGTATCAGAAGAATTGCGTAATTTGGCAGTGGAAAAGAACTGTGTGTTTGTCACAGCGGCACAGTTGAATCGTGGAGCAGTTGAAGAAGTAGAGTTTGATCACAGTCATATTTCAGGTGGACTGAGTAAGATCCAAACTGCGGATAATGTGTTTGGTATTTTTACCAGTAGAGCCATGCGTGAGCGTGGCCGCTATCAAATACAGTTGATGAAAACACGTAGCTCAAGTGGTGTAGGCATGAAGATTGATCTAGAGTTTAACATTGACAGCCTGCGCATCAGTAGTCTAGCAGAAGAAGACAGCTATGGTAATCACAACAGTGTCAGTGCTGGCTCAAGTTTGCTCAACTCGATCAAACAACGACAAACTGTCAATAGTGACACCGGAGAAATTGACCCCACTACACTTAGTCCAATTCCCAAGATTAAAGCACAAGTGGAAAGTTCAAAGCTACGTGAACTGTTGAACAATCTACCCTCAGAAGATATCTAAGCGTTTTTTGCTAAAATGATAAGTACGTATATAATACAATCGAACACACATGGAACTATACCACCTACGCTCACACACAGACCCTTTGACCAGAGTGATCAAGGACGACCCAGTACGTCCGCACATTCCTCTTGAACAGCGTATCAACGACTGCGCAGAGATACTGATACTCAAAGCCGGAGAAGAAGTACTGGCAGCTACCTGTATGCAGTGGCTTAGCGACATACCCGCAGATGAACAAGATCTCGTTGGTATGGGCAAAGACAAGCATGTGGCAGTGTTCTACACCATTTGGAGTTACGAACCCGGTGCCGGTTCCAGATTGCTTAAACAGGCCGCGGAATGGCTGCTTAACGACTTTCCAGAAATCAAAAGCATTGTGACACTGAGTCCACCTACAGAAATGGCCCGTAGATTCCATATGAAGAACGGCGCCACTGTACACAAGACCAACGAAACTTCAGTCAATTACAAGTACTACGATCGCGCAGAAGATTAGCTGGATCGCGCGAAGCGGCTGCAAAAAATTTTAGCTACGAAGTAGCTAGCGAAGCAAAAATTGTTAGCAAAATTTTACACCATTAACTAACAGTTTAATCACGTTGCGATCATAGTAAATAATACTATGCCACGAAGTTTTTATTTGCCAGAGCTACATGAATTTGAGCACATTGCGGTTGCGCACTGGCCCAAGATAATAGTCAATGATCAATGGGATTGGGTGTCTGCTGTGGATCAAATGGAACAGTGGCTGAATCAATACATAGGCTGTCACTACAGCAATTGGGCCTATCATAATGGCACTAGTGTGGACTATTGGCAGGCCTGTATAGCGTTTCGATTGGCCAAACACAAAACCCTATTCTTATTGCAGTGGGCTTAGAACCCATTATCAACGCATAAATAATGTATAAACAAAGGAGCATATAACATGCCAAAT
>Ga0114962_10002820_pt1 | contig 14279 bp, 15 predicted proteins | sample C_130820_MF_Meta_FD_87017 | JGI IMG/M metagenome (GOLD analysis project Ga0114962, IMG submission 87017) | Freshwater microbial communities from Lake Croche, Canada to study carbon cycling - C_130820_MF_MetaG | ecosystem: Environmental > Aquatic > Freshwater > Lake | place: Lake Croche, Canada... | reverse complement strand
AGGGTTCATCCCAAGGGAGGGGTCAGTCCCATAGGCTCAGTGCATGGCAGGCCAAGCAGAAAACAAAGCAGCATTAGTTAGTGACGAAGGCGGTGTCCATGAATTGCTGGGCATCAAAATTATTGAAGCCAGCCCTGAGCGCGTCGTTGCCACCATGCCCGTAGATGAGCGCGTCCACCAGCCCTTTGGCCTCCTGCACGGAGGAATCTCCGGCGTGCTCGCCGAATCTGCCGGATCCACAGGTGGCTTTTTGTCCGTAGGCCCAGGGCAGGCTGTTGTTGGCACTGAACTGAGCTGCTCACACCTGCGCTCCATGACCTCAGGGACCCTGATCGCCACCGCTACGCCCATACGAAAGGGACGGAGCCAGCAGGTCTGGAGAATCGTCCTCACCGATGACCAAGATCGCCAAATTTGTGAGGCCAGGCTTTCCCTGGCTGTTATTGAAATCAAGGAGCGCTCATGAATAGTCCAGCACTCGTCATCTTGGCCGCAGGTCGAGCAAGGCGCTACGGAGGCGTCAAGCCCCTCGCACCCATTGGGCCAAATGGCGAAGCCGTGATTGACCTCCTGGGCTCCGACGCCATCGAAGCAGGCTTCTCCCCCATTGTTCTGGTTCTGGGTAATGAGACCGGTCCTCAAATACGTCACCATGTCGAAACAAGCTGGCCAGCAGGGATTGACGTGCGATTCTGCATCCAAGAGCGGCCTCGTGGAACCGTTGATGCTGTGCTCGCCGCTGTTGAAAGCGTCGATGAGGCAACTCCATTCGCCGTTGCCAATGCCGATGACCTCTATGGCCTAGCCGCCCTGAAGACCCTGAGGGCCCACCTTGAGGGCAGCAATACCTCAGCTGTCGTTGGCTACCGCCTCGATCAGGTAGTCCTCGGCACAGCGCCCGTCACCCGCGGAGTTTGTGAGGACGACGGAACCGGGCGTCTCAGCAACGTCACCGAGCGCAAGCAGGTCACCCGTGATGGTGATCGCTTTAGCTCGAGCGATGGCCTCGAACCAAGCCAGCTTGATCCGAGATCATTGGTCTCCATGAACCTCTGGGGCTTTGTGCCCGAAATGTGGACTGAACTTCGCAAGGCAATGGAGGCAAATCCCTCCGCGAGTGAAGAAGTAGAAGCACTGCTCCCTGACCTCATTGCCTCCCTTATTGCCCGGGCAAAGGGCGGCGAAGAGAGCGCAGTAACCAGTTTTGCCATGCTGGCCTGCGAAGAAGCCTGCGTGGGGGTAACCCACCCCGAAGATCTTGGGATCGTTCAGCAGGCGGTCTTGGATCAAGTTGCTGCGGGCATCCGCAAATCCAGCACCTTCAGCTCGGTGGGCTAACGATGCGTGTGGCCTGGAGGCTGGGGCTAGCAGCAGCCATCACTGCCGCCCTCATCGTCGTCCAATTACTTGCTGCACATGTTGCTCATTCTTCCAGCCTGATCGCTGACGCCGGTCACAACTTGGTTGATCTAGCCAGTCTGGTGCTCGCGTGGTTTGCCGCGAGAGTCGCACTGCGACCTCCCAATGCCCAACGCACTTGGGGCCATGACCGGGCGAACATCCTCGCTGCACTGACCAGTGCAAGTGTCTTGGTGCTCGTTACCATTGCCGTGACCATCCTTGCGATAATGAGACTCATCCATCCCGGGGTGGTCCACCCGACACCATTGCTTATTGCTGCAGGTCTCGGACTCCTGGGCAATATCTTCGCGGCTTACCTCCTCCACGACCACAACGGGGAGCTCAACCAACGATCAGCTCGCCTTCATCTCCTCGGAGACGCTGGAGCTTCTGCAGCTGTGCTTTTGGCCGGACTTGGCATCCTGTTGTGGGGTAGCGCTGCGTCGCGCCTAGATCCCCTTGCGACCTTGCTCGTGGCTGGGCTCTTGGTGCGTGAGGGGGTCAAAATGATCCGTGAATCCACGGAAATTCTCCTCGAAGCCTCACCAAAGGGCTTGGATTCCCTCGAGTTGCGCCAGTGGCTCCTAGAAAGCCCGGACATCGAAGAAGTCCACGATCTCCATCTCTGGAGCTTGGGCGGCTTGCGCCACGCCATGAGCGCCCACCTCGTCGTCGATGAACAGATTTCGCTATCGCAGTGCAATGCCCTTGCGGAAAGTTTGCGCGCAGAACTTGGCCAACGCTTTGGCCATGTTCACGCCACCTTCGAATTTGAAGGTCGTGGATGTGCAGAGCATGTTGACCGCCACGAATAGGCAAGTCTACGAGGCGGTTCCCCGACCAGCAGACTGCGAAGGAAGTGTCGGACAACACTCGCATGCCCGCTGGTCGGGCCACCCCGACATATCGCGACCCCGCCGGACGACCAGTAGACCGAAGTCGGATCGCCACAAGTGACGCCGTCAACCTCGACCAACCTGGAACCGAGATCCCGGGTCGCCCAGCGGCACCGCGAAGTGCCATTGCTCGCATCGTGTCGCATCAGCGCGAAGTGTGCAACTGCCTTTTGCTTGTTTCGACAGCTTTTCCCCAGCTAAAGAGGGTTATCCGCAAGTCAGCGAGAAAATCCCCAGATCTCTCCCCAACTCATCCACAGGCTTAGAGCGGAGTGACGTAAGCAGCAGAGATTCCGCCGTCAACCAAGAAGGTTGAGCCGGTTATGAACGAGGAGTCATCGGAGGCCAGAAAGGCTGCCGCGGCAGCGATTTCCTCAGGTTCACCGAAGCGGCCCATGGGGATATGCACCAAACGTCTCGCTGCACGCTCTGGATCCTTCGCAAAAAGTTCCTGGAGAAGCGGGGTGTTTACCGGACCAGGGCAGAGGGCGTTGACGCGAATGTTTTCGCGAGCAAATTGCACACCTAGCTCTCGTGACATCGACAGAACTGCACCCTTAGAGGCGGTGTAGGAAATCTGGCTGGTGGCTGCACCCATGAGTGCAACAAAGGAAGCGGTGTTGATAATCGATCCCCCACCACGCTTTTGGAGGAGGGGCAGCGCGCTGCGGCAGCAGAGGTAAACCGAAGTCAGGTTGACCTCTTGCACTCGACGCCAAGCATCGATCTCCGTAGTGAGGATGGAATCATCATCCGGAGGTGAGATGCCTGCATTGTTGCAGCAAATATCCAAGCCTCCATAGCTATCAACCGCTGCGGCATACATAGCGGCAACCTGCTGGGCATCAGTGACGTCCACTTGCACCGCTATGCCACCTACGGCATCCGCAACGGCCTGCGCCGCCTTTAGGTCAAGGTCTGCCACAACGACGGATGCCTCTTCATGAGCGAAGCGTTCAGCCATAGCTTTGCCAAGGCCACTTGCGCCACCGGTGATGACGGCGACCTTTCCTTTAAGTCGGTTTGAAATGAGATGTTCGTAATTGCTCATGTTTCCTCCGTTGCAATGAATACATTCTTCTCTTCAGTAAACGCTGACAGCGCATCGGGCCCGAGTTCTCGACCAAGACCGGACTGCTTGAACCCCCCAAAGGGCGTCCAATAACGAACGGAGGAATGGGAGTTAATGGAGAGGTTTCCTGTTTCTATGGCCCGAGCGACGCGCATCGCTTTAGCAAGATGGTTTGTCCAGATTGAGCCAGAAAGGCCAAAGGGTGTGTCGTTCGCGAGGCCTATGGCTTCGGCTTCATCTTCGAAGGTCTGCACCACAACAACGGGGCCAAAGATTTCCTCTCGAAGGGCTCGTGCACCAGGGGCAACGGGAGCCAAGACTGTCGGAGGGAACCAGAAGCCGGGGCCACTCGGGCATTGGCCCTGAAAGGCAATCTTGGCGTCATCGGGGACATATTCCGACACTTTTTCGCGGTGTGCCGCGCTGATCAAGGGACCCATTTCGGTGGCTTCGAGACTGGGATCGCCAACCACGACATTCGACACTGCGCGTTCGAAGTGCTCCATGAATTCGTCATAGGCGGAACGCTGGACGAGAATTCGAGATCGAGCACAGCAATCTTGGCCGGCATTATCGAAGACTCCATAAGGCGCACGTGCTGCGGCAAGTGCGATGTCTGAATCAGCAAACACCACGTTGGCACTCTTCCCGCCTAGTTCAAGCGTGACACGTTTTACCTGCTCGGCACAGCCAGCCATGATGGCCGTGCCAACTTCGGTGGAACCGGTGAAGCAGACTTTGGCAACCTTGGGGTGAGTCACAAAGCGCCAGCCCACCGTTGAACCACTACCCGTCAGCACTTGGAAGACCCCGTCAGGTATCCCCGCCTCCAGGGCAAGCTCTCCCAATCTGATCGCCGTCAAAGGCGTCACTTCGGCGGGCTTCAGCACTACTGCGTTTCCCGCGGCAAGCGCGGGAGCGAAGCCCCATGAAGCAATAGGCATGGGGAAGTTCCAAGGAACAATGATGCCCACAACCCCGAGTGGCTCATGGAAGGTGATATCCACTCCTCCACCTACGGGGATCTGGCGTCCGAACAAGCGCTCTGGAGCACCGGCGTAGTACTCCAGAACATCACGGACGTTCCCCGCCTCCCAGCGAGCGTTACTGATGGTGTGACCAGCATTGGCCACCTCCAAGAGCGCAAGCGCTTCAAGATTCCTGTCCACGAGATCAGCGAAACTACGCAGCAGTTTCGCGCGATCACCAGGCGCAAGCTTTGCCCATTGACGCTGCGCTAGGACCGCGCGCTCAATGGCGGCGTCTGTCTCGTCCAAGCCGATTCTTGGAACTTCAGCGATGAGCGCCTCTGTCGCTGGGTTAATGATCTTTGAAGTCGTCACTCCTCCATCATGCCTTGGCATAGGTGATGGGTGGAAATTGAACTGAAGGCCGGCAGTGGAGACTAGGCAGTCTCGCCGGCCTGCAGCTGCTCTTCTATGGCTTCAAGCTGGACTTCGCCGCCTTGAACCTGCGGACCCTTAAACCACTTGCGTGCTGACAGCAGCCACCAAAGCAGAACCCCACCCAAAAGGAGCACGAAGACCGGAAGCGCCCAGTTGAAGTTGTTGATATTGGCTCGACCCCAGAATGGATAGAACTGAGGTGCAAAGAATAGAACGGTGATGACAGCGATCCAGATCACCGCAGCCCAACCAATGGGAGCACCGACTGAGCCGAGATTCCAAGGGCCACGGGGGTGGTCCTTGCGACGCAGCCACAGGAAGATCGGAATCGCGTAGGCGATGTAGAGAGCCACCGTACCCAGAGAAACGATGGCGAAGAAAGCGATGGAAACCCCGCCGTGCGTAAAGAGCGAGGGCAGACCCAGGATGAAGGCGAAGATTGCAGCAAACCAGACCGAGTTCGTTGGCGTCCTGGTCTTGGGGTTGATCTGTGACCACAGGCGGTGCCCGGGTACTGCACCATCCCTCGAGAAGGCATAGATCATTCGCGAGTTAGCCGTCACGGATGCAAGCCCACAGAAGAACATCGCCACCGTTGCAATGATGACGAGCAACTTGCCCCCGAAGCCCCCAACCGCAGTCATGAAGACCTGAGCGCCAGCCGTAGAGCCGAGTGATGCAATGGCGCCGTACTCTTTGGAGCCCACTGCGGGCAGCGCCAAGGTCATCGCGAGGTTCAGCACAAACGCAGCGATAATCGAAACGTAGATTGCTCGAACGATCGCTCGAGGCCCTGCGATATCAGCCCGGTGGGTCTCTTCAGTCATGTGAGCCGAAGCGTCATAGCCAGTCAAGGTGTACTGGGCCAAGAGCAGACCGATGCAGAACACATAGATGCCCACGTGAGGACCGGTCCAACCCGTTGCATTCGTGTAGGTCAGCAGTTGCGAGACGGCGAGGTGCTTTGTAGGAGCAATGAGCAATACTGCAACGATGATTGCTGTACCGAGCAGGTGCCACCAAACGCTCACATCACTAAACAGCTTCACCAAATTGACTCGGAAGGTATTGAGGAGTCCATGGAGGACCAAAATCACCCCGTAGATCAGCAGGATCCAGTATTTGTTCGGCACAAAACTTGAGACATACATGTTCAGCACGAAGCCCACGTAGGTGGCCAGTCCAAAGTCAATGGACGCGGTAATGGCAACTTGTCCGATCAGATTGAACCAACCAGTTGTCCAAGACCAGGCCGGAGCATTGCGCTTGGCCAACTTGGCTGACCAGTAGTACAGGCCGCCAGCCGTGGGATAGGCAGAAGTGATCTCTGCCATCGAGAGGCCAACAAGCAAAGTGAAGAGTCCGACGATGAGCCAGCCAAGGGTGATGACTACCGGTCCACCGGCATCCATACCTAAGTAATAGGTAGTGATGCCACCCGTGAGAATGGAAATAATCGAAAAGGAAACGGCGAAGTTCGAGAAGCCGCCAAGGCCTCGCTTTAACTCCTGGGCGTATCCGAGTTCATGAAGCCTGCGCGTATCACTATCAAGTGATTCGAGATGACCCTCGGATGCTGGGTTCGTGGTGGACATGGACGCTCCCCCTATCTGCCAAAGCTTTTTGGCACATAAACAATTTTACCGGTCCGGGAGGCCAATTTGGGGAATAGGGCGCGGCGACAGGGTAACCTCCTGCGCATGTCAAACACCGGTGACCAATTCAATCTCGGCCGCGTCGTAGAGGTAATCGCTGAAGCGATTCCAGATCGACCCGTGCTTATCCATGGCGATCAAGTCCTCAGTTACGCAGAACTGGCCCTGCGTTCGCGAGCCCTCGGCGCCGTGCTTGCCAATGCCGGTATTGGGGTCAATACCGAGCGTTCTTCACTAGCTGGCCATGAATCCGGGCAGGACCACGTGGCGCTCGCGCTCTACAACAGTCCGGAATACCTCGAAGGTATGGTCGGTTCCTACCTGGCACGGAGCGCTCCTTTCAACGTGAACTATCGCTACGTCGGTGCAGAGCTCTCCTACCTCCTGAACGATGCAAAACCCAAGGCCATCATTTTTCACAGTTCCCTCGCCCCAACCCTCGCACCCCTTCTCGCAGAACTTCCTTCTGTGCAACTCCTGCTGCAGGTTGCTGACGAATCCGGAGAGGCACTCCTTCCAGGAGCGATTGACTACCACCAAGCCATAGAAGCCGCCTTGGGCAGCGCCCCTCAGGTCGAGACCTCCCCTGACGACCTCTACGTCCTCTACACCGGCGGCACCACAGGAATGCCCAAGGGTGTGCTCTGGCGCCAGCACGACATCTTCAAGGCCGCCATGGGCGGCAGGGAGATCGGGACCTGGAAAGAGGTCATGAGCTATGACGAATTAGCCGACAATGCCCGCAACGGCATGGGACTCAAGGTCATGATGCTCCCGCCTCTCATGCATGGCGCAGCGCAATGGGCGACTTTCATCATGATGAGCAGTGGTGGTGTGATTGTCTTTCCCGATGATGCCCGAAGGCTTGATCCTCAAGATGTCTGGAAGAGCTTGGAGCGTCACGGAGTCAACACCTTCACCATTGTCGGAGACGCCATGCTCAGGCCACTCCTTGATGAATACGAACGGGGTGATTACGACGCTTCCTCACTGCTCGCGGTTGGTAATGGTGGTGCCCCGTTGACCGCATCAGCGAGAGAACGTCTTACTGCCCTGCTCCCCACGGTATTTATTTCTGACAATGCGGGATCGTCTGAGACCGGTGCCCAAATGTCTGCAGTGGCCGGCGGAGGCGCTGGACAATTTGTTCCTGGGCCTGGAACCACCGTTGTGGATGAAGCCATGGAACGCATTTTGGAAGCTGGTGAAGACGCCATCGGCTGGCTGGCTCAGGGCGGCTGGGTTCCCCTGGGCTACCTCGGCGATGCTGAAAAGACGGAACGGACCTTCCCCATGGTCAAGGGGCAGCGCTATGCCATTCCCGGTGACAGAGCTCGCCTCCTAGCTGACGGAACCATAGAACTCCTCGGCCGTGATGCGGTGACCATTAATTCCGGCGGAGAGAAAATTTTCGCCGAAGAGGTTGAAGGGGCCATCGCGGGACACCCTGAGGTTGTCGATGTGATCGTGGCCGGGCGGCCCAGTGAGCGCTGGGGCCAAGAGGTGGTCGCAGTTGTCGCACTACGTCCTGGCGTTAGCGTGAGCCCTCAGAGCATCATTGAGCATGCCTCAAAGCTGATTGCGCGCTACAAGTTACCCAAGGACGTGGTTTTCGTCGACGAGGTTCTGCGCTCGCCCTCAGGGAAAGCTGACTACCGCTGGGCTAGAGAGCAGGCAGAAGGCAAGGCTTAAGGAAGCGCCCTACGCATGACAACTCGGCGACCTAGCTGGTCGAGTCCGTTATGGATTTCACGGCGACGGATGCGCGACAATCCCGGACTGAGTTCGTCAAGAACGCGAAATCCGTGCTTGGCGTAGAAGGGCGCATTCCACGGAATGTCAGCAAAAGTGACCAGCGTGATCGCTGCGAAATGCTCTCCCTCGGCGCGAAAAATCTCCTCGAGGAGTGCCGAGCCCATCCCCTGACCCTGCAGGTCGAGATCGATATGAATCGCTTCGAGGTGGAGACAATCGTCCACCACTTCAGTCATCGCAAACCCAGCGATAGGTTCACCGATAACAAAAACCGCATAGGCCCTCGACAGCGTGGCTAGGTCAGTGGGTTGACCCTCGGCAAAGTGGATGCCCAAGTCTGCGAAACGGTGATCGGAGCGCTCTTCGATATCGGGGAGTGACACAAAATCGTCTGGACTTGCCCGACCTACAGGGAATTTCACGCTAGGGAAAACTAGGTGATGGGGCTCAGACTGATGGTCCAGAAGGCCGAAGATCTCACTTCGATATAGACCGGACCCGGCGGTAAGCCAACGGTAAGAGATGTCTTGAAGCGCCCTGAGCGAGAGATCAGCACAGAAATAACCTTGCCCGTTGCGTCGATGAGATTCACGGTGACTTCATTGGCTGAGATAGGAACAAATGAAGCGTCGAGTTTGATACTTCGCCCACCAGCAAAGGGGCCTCGCACTTTGTCATTGCCATATGAGTAGGTCTGAGGAAGTTCAACCAGAGTCTTTGAATCGGGGAAGGAAATAGAGACCGACCAAGGGCCATCTGCTTGAATCTCTAAATTGCTCCAACTGAAGCTGAAATGTGCCGCAAAACTTCCGGCAAAGAACCCAGCGTTATTAATCGGGACAGTTGCGAGATTTTGGTCTGCATCGAAAATTTCTAAGCCAAGAATGGTCTGGCAATTACAAATTACGGAAACGATGGCTAAGCCCGCAGGTGGCAGAAAACGCCGTCGGAATTCCCCCGTCTTGCCAGAGAAATTCATCACTGGAGCACGGTTGCCGACCGGGACTACTCCGCTTGTTTGATTCACTAGCGGATTTTGCTGATGCACGCTCACCGCATTGGGGATAGTCATCATCGGCCCCGAAGCCTTATGACCCACGAGTACAAAGGTGGACATCGCCAAGATCACTACCAGCGCGCCAGTCCATAGCCAGCCGTAGCGCCGCGGTGGGCGCCAATCATCCCAGGCGGGATCGTAGAAGGCGTCTTCCATGCCTTCGGGCGCCTCGGGGGCATCGAAGTAATAGAGAAAGCCGTCGGGATGACGGCGACGGAGAAACCAAAATCTTATGCGGACCCAAAATGGTGGCTTCGGGAAGCCTGGTGGCAAGGGAGGATTCCTCGCCTCCTCTTCTTCTACCGACTGAAATTCGACCTTATCCACCAATGCCCCAAACCTCTGTGGAGGTGAGCGGATTTGAACCGCCGACTTCTACGTTGCGAACGTAGCGCTCTGCCAACTGAGCTACACCCCCGTTAGAGAGACCACTATACGCCTCACTGGGGAAGTGGCTTTGGGGAGCCTTACTGAGCGACTGCTCTCCGTGAGTCTTGCCAGTAATCGTCATAGCCATCCGCTTCGTCGTAGCCATCGGCATAACCGTAGCCACCCACAATCGCCTCATGGGTATCGCCCTGCGCATAGTCCTCGTCATCATCCTCACGATAAGAGCCGATGAACTGATCGCCTCTTCCGAGGAGATCAGCAAAGGCCTCAGTATTGGTGATGTAGAAGGCAAAGCCGACGAAGCCCAGCAAGCCAATAAACGCAAGAAAGGCCAATACCTGGAGGAACTGCATCCCGGGGATAAAGGAGAGCACCGCACTCCCGACCGTCGCCGAAAGCAGGGAGAACAGCGCGGTACGACGGCGAGCCTTCAGCCTGTCCTGCTCAACAAAAGCCAGGTCCATGGCCGGAATCTGCCCAATAGGAGCATCGCCATACTGGCTGTAGGGAGCGACTTCGGGCCGTCCAGTTTCGGGGTTAATCAAGGCCAGATGAGGACGCGTAGAGCTTTGGCCAACAAGGTGATGGTCAAACTCTTCACCACGTTGAGGCCTATCCCCGAGGTGCTCCCATGAGGACAATGCGGAGAAACTAGAGCGCTCTTTTACCCACCGGTAAGCGGTAGGCGCTAGTACCAGCGCCCAGAGTCCAAGTAGAACAACGAAAACCATAGACCCTCCTAGGATCACGGCCAACTTCCCTTGGAAGAGAAAAGATAATGAAGCAAGGGGCGAAAGTGGTGGATACTCCCCAGTAATTCCTAGAGACTTTGGAGGGCGAAGCGGCCCTTGAGTTCGGTGACGGAGATATCAATACCAAAGGCATCGCGAAGATTCTTTGCATTCAGCACTGAAGATGGATGCCCCGATGCCAGCACTTGCCCTTCGGCAAGGATCAAAACCCGGGTAGTTCCCCGGGGGATCTCCTCCACATGGTGAGTGACCAAGATCGCTGGAGCACCCGCTTGGAGCCAGGTTGACTGCTCCAACTGGAGCATCAGGCGCTCTCTCGCCCCAAGGTCAAGGCCGGCGAAAGGCTCGTCTAGGAGGATGAGTTCGGGAGCTTGCATCTCCATGCGCGCGAGCAAGACCTGTTGGCGCTCTCCCTCCGAGAGTTGCACGAAGGGCCTCTGGGCCAGCTCGTGCCCGAGGGAGCGCTCCATGCTGGCCAGGATGTGATCGGCAGCGGCCATGGTGGCTGGGGAATACGCGGACCACCATGGCGCGAGTGCTCCATCTGAGCCCGTAAAAATAACTTCACGGGCCGTCATCCTCGTATCGAGGCTGCGACCAAGGCCTGCGGCAACCAAGCCAATGCGAGATCGGAGCGAGCGAAGATCCACAGAACCAAAGTGGCTTCCCAGAATTGAAACTTCGCCACTGCTGGGCCAAAGTCGGGCGGATAGGACACTCAACAGCGTGGACTTCCCTGAACCGTTTGCACCCAGCACAACAATTCGATCGTTGCGCTCTATGAGTAATTCATCCACGCGAAGGATGGACCTGCCATCGCGGACTACCGAAAGCCCTTGGATGGAGACAAGGGGCTTACTCACTCGTGAAGGCCGCACTCCACCTTGCCCGTGCCTGACCAGCGGCCCGCACGGGGGTCTTCGCCGTCTTCAACGGGACGAGTAGTTGGGGCACATCCAATGGATCGGTAACCCTTGGACCAAAGAGGGTGCGTGGGGAGTTCGTGCGATGCGATGTAGGAGTCGATGTCGTCCTCGGTCCAAGCGGCCAAGGGGTTCACCTTTACCAGGCCAAAGCTTTCATCCCAGCCCACAATCGGGATTGCTGCACGCGTTGGGGCATCAACCCTCTTTAGTGAGGTGAGCCAGGCCATGCGGCCATCGAGGGCATTACGCAAGGGCGCAACCTTGCGTAACTTGCAGCAGTTCTCCGTTCCACAGGGCCAAGCGTCTGCTTCGGGCCCCGGATGGGTCACCGTCAGGTGAAGATTTCGTAACAAGCGCTGCTCTTCGGCAAAGGCAACAGTCTCAGGGAAACTTGCACCGGTCTCCAAGAAGAGAATTTCAAGATTTGGCATGACCTCGAGCGCGAGGTCAAGGGCGACGAGATCCTGAAAGGAGCAAGCCATAGAAAGGTTTCCCTCGAAGCGGTCGACCGCCCACTCAATGGCCTTGGACGGTGCTTCTCGTTCCAGCTTTTCGTTTATCTCCTCGAGTTCGGCGAGGAGTGCGGGAGTCGGTTCGTTGGCCATATTGCCCATAATAGTCAGGCCTCATCAAAATGTGACTAAAGTAGTCAGGAATTAGCCAAGTTCAACGCAAAGGCCCGGAATCTCCTTCTAGGGTTGCCAACGATCAAGTGAGCACTTCCTCCCCATGACCCAAGACTCTTCGCCAAAAACCGCTGCCGCTATCGAGGCCGAAAACCGTGGTGCAGACCACCTTGACCTCCTAGAAGCTCACGCGATTTTCATTATCCGCGAAGTCGCAGCCGAATGTGAGCGCCCAGTTTTGCTCTTCTCTGGTGGCAAAGATTCAGCAGTTCTCCTCCACCTTGCCGTCAAAGCTTTCAAACCCGCTGCTCTTCCCTTCCCCATCATGCATGTCGATACCGGACACAACTTCCCCGAGGTCATTAGCTACCGCGATGACATCGTCGCCCAGCTCAAGGAGCGACTGATCGTCGCCAGTGTCGAAGAATCCATTGCCCGCGGACGCGTCGTTGAAGACGCCAGCGGCATGAGAAACCGCCTGCAGACCACCACCCTGCTCGATGCCATCCAGGAGCACGGCTTTGATGCCGCGCTGGGTGGAGCCCGTCGGGATGAAGATAAAGCCCGCGCCAAAGAACGCGTCCTTTCCTTCCGTGACGAATTCGGTCAATGGGATCCCCGTCGCCAGCGCCCAGAACTCTGGCAGCTCTACCAAGGCAAGGTCTCGCCTGGCGAACACCTACGCGCCTTCCCGCTTTCGGACTGGACCGAGCTAGATATCTGGCAGTACATCCAACGAGAAGCCATTGCGCTGCCCACCATCTACTTTGCCCACCAACGCGAAGTCTTTGAACGCAATGGAATGCTGCTCGCCGTAAGCCAGTGGGTTTCACCCGAAGAAAACGAGACGGTTCGCACCGAGACCGTTCGCTTTAGGACCGTTGGAGACGCGACCTGCACCGGAGCGGTCTTAAGTGACGCAGCTGCTTTAGCCCAGATCATCGCCGAAACAGCACTCGCCCGTGTTAGTGAGCGTGGCGCCACTAGAGCCGACGACAAATTCTCTGAAACCTCCATGGAAGACCGGAAGCGAGAGGGCTACTTCTAGTGACCGATGCAACAATGGACCTACTGCGTTTTGCGACCGTTGGATCGGTTGACGATGGGAAGTCAACGCTGATCGGGCGGCTGCTCTTTGATACCCGCCAACTCTTCGATGACCAAGTTGATGCTGTTGTCACTGCGTCGCGTAATCGTGGTGCAGGAGAATTCGACCTTTCCTACATCACCGATGGTCTTCGCGCCGAACGTGAGCAGGGCATCACCATCGACGTTGCCTATCGCTACGCCGCAACACCTCACCGTAAATTCGTGATCGCTGACTGCCCTGGGCACGTTCAGTACACCGGAAACATGGCCACAGGAGCCTCGACAGCGGACCTCGCTCTGGTGCTCGTTGACGCCACCACCGGGCTTAAAGAACAGACTCGGCGCCACGTCTGCATCGCCGCACTCCTCGGTGTTGACCAGCTCATCGTCTGTGCCAACAAGATGGACGCGGTTGACTGGGATGAAGCGGCCTTCAAGAAGAGTGAAGACGAGGCCAAAGAGCTAGCGAAGCAACTCAACATCAGCTCGCTCAAGGTCATCCCGATTTCTGCCCTCAATGGAGACAATGTCGTCGAGCGCTCGGAACAAGCGCCTTGGTACAGCGGCCCCACCGTGCTTGAAGCACTGGAATTGGCACCAGCGGGTGGCTGGGCCAAGGGCCACGGCTCAAGCAGCAGCAAGGCCTTCAGACTGCCCGTGCAGTGGATCCTGCGCCAGCCTGGTGGCGGACGTCACTATGCCGGCATGGTGAATGGTGGAACGATGTCTGTCGGTGACGAGATTGTTGTCCTACCAAAGGGTCTGCGAAGCACGATCAAGGGCATCTCCACCGCTGACGGCGCCCTGAGCGAAGTCGCTGTTGGCTACTCCATTGGCCTTGACCTTGCGGATGATCTTGACGTCACCCGTGGAGATGTCATTGCTGCAGCCTCATCGCCTCCCGAGGTGGTTTCCGAGTTCAGCGCAACCGTCTGCTGGTTCACCGATCAGCCCCTAACTTCAGGGACGAGACTACGCCTCAAGCACACCACGAAGGTGACCCCCGCCAGGGTCACCGCGATTGATGGTCGCGTCGACGTGACCACCTTGGGCCTTGACTCCACCGACCAACTCGTCGCCAATGACATCGGCGTTGTGCAGATCAAGACTGCCGATCCCATTGCCGTTGACCCCTACCACCGCAATCGCATCACGGGTTCCTTCGTCCTCATTGACGAGTTGACCAATGCAACGGTGGCCGCTGGCATGGTTGGCCGGCCCGCATTTGCTGCGGAAACGAGTTAAGGCTTCCTT
>Ga0114962_10002819_pt1 | contig 14281 bp, 13 predicted proteins | sample C_130820_MF_Meta_FD_87017 | JGI IMG/M metagenome (GOLD analysis project Ga0114962, IMG submission 87017) | Freshwater microbial communities from Lake Croche, Canada to study carbon cycling - C_130820_MF_MetaG | ecosystem: Environmental > Aquatic > Freshwater > Lake | place: Lake Croche, Canada... | reverse complement strand
TGAGCAAAAAATACTTAAAGAAATTCAAGATGCAGAAGATGCCACTACAAGGTATGCAACTTTATCATTTGTAAAAAGATCTTTAGGTAGGTATTCGTCAGCACAACTTGCTAAAAAAGGACACCCATATTCTGTTCAACATCCATTTCCTATAGATAAAATACCCTATAGAGATCCTGGTATGATTAACAAACAGAGTGGATTATTTGCTTTAAGTTGGCAACATAGTTACCCCACTTTAGTTGGAGACTCTTTAATATCTAAATCTTGGAATTCTGCACCTTATGCTGATGATTTGTTTAACGGTATACCCGGATTAACAATACCAAGACGTTTGATGGACAAGAGCATACCAAACGTAGAATATTTTAGAGGAATAAATTTGACAAAAGGAATTAGAAATGGCTTTCAACCTTAAAATTAAAAAAGTAGTTAGCGGAAGGACTGGAGAACAATATCTATCTGAAGATGTTGTAACTGTAGAAGATGTAGACATATGGAAAGAAGAAAATCCAGATGTTGACTTTGAGATTGTAGAGGATAAATAATAATGGCAACAATACCATTGTGGGCTCTTGGAAAACATATAAGCACTATTAGTTTGTGGCTACAAAGTGTTAATACTACTTCTGGTGTATTAGCTGATATTGGAACTGCTGGCACAAGTTTCTTTGGCCACAGTTCAGAAATATCTTTAGATAATACTGTTAATATGGAAAATATTAGCACTATGGATCGACCTTATGCACATAATGTAGTTGTAGAAACTGACACTACTCTTAAAATTACAGAGAATGAAAAATCTGCAGGAACTAACCTTGCTGCTTCTCTAGCTTTTACTGGTTCTTATGTTAGATATGTAGTTACTCGTGGGGCACAATCTTTTACAGGATATGGAGTTCTAGGTGATTATTCTATGAATTCTTCTGGTAAAGGTAATGTAAAGGGCGAAATTCAAATTCGACAGATTGATATTGGAAGCACTGCACCACTTGTATATGGCTAAGAAAATTGATGTTTTTGGGCTTACCAGAGATATTCCTGGTAATACTGTTTATTCGTTCAAGACAGATGACTCTCAAGAAATTACATTTAATTTAATGTACCCCACTATGAAAGTTATCTTGTCTTTACCCTCTCAAATAAATTTATATGTAAAGCAGTATGTTACTGGAGAAAGTGGTTTAGATCCTCTACCATTACCTATGTGTAATGGGAAATCTTTAGTTATAACAGAAGAGCAAGTAGGGCATTATGTTTTAATTTATGAATTGCAAGAAAAAAATGGAAATGAATATTCTGTTTTTGAAATTGCAATTTTAAGCGAATTATATGGTGGTCCGATGCTTGAATTGATTACAAAATCTAATGAAATAGTTTGTGAATTTCAAGGAAATTTAAAAAATCCGTTAGCGGTATATCCACCGCAATCGACACCTACATAGGTGTAACAAACAGACACCCATTATTGGATATAAGAGTGGATATGCTTTTATGTTCTATAAATGACAGATTAGCAGGTAAAGCAGGTGTGGATATTCCTGCTTTACCTTCTGTCATTTTAGATGATGTGATAGGATATAGAATTAGAAGAAACGAGGAAATAAATGGCATCACAGATGAGTTTGACACTGAGACTTGATGGGGTAAGAAATCTTCTTGCACAGTTAAATACTTTAAATAATAGTCTTAGTAAATTAGATACTAATTTTAATAAGGTAAGTAACAGTATGCTGAATACTGTTAATAGGTTAACTGCGGCTGTCCAATCTGTAAAAAATGTAAAAATAACTCCACCTTCAGTAGCGAAACAACAAGTATCCCCTAAAAATTCTAGTTCTAGAGGTGGAAATCCTAATTATAATGTTGGAGGAAAAATTGGTCTAAGTAACCATATGCTATTATCTTCATTATTATCTGGAGATATTAAAAACATATTTAAAGCATTAGTAAAATCTGCTATTGTTCCTGTTGCTAGACAAATTGGAGCAAGTCAAGCTGCTAAAGCTGTTCCTGGTGGTATTGGTCCGCCTGTATCTCCTGATATGGCTATGGCTACTACATTAGCTTCATTAGGAGAAATAGGTTTAATACTTCTAGCTGTAGTAGGATCTTTAAAATTAATAAAACAAATTATAGATTCTTCTGCAGAAGCTATGCGTACACAAAGAAGTCTATATTATGCGGCAGGTGGGAATAATTCTTATCAACCAATTAAAAGACTTGGTGAGTCTTTAAATCTTGATCCTAATGATGTAGCATCAGAAGTAGGTTCTAGTCCCGGTAAGGGTAATGCTTTTATTCAAAAACTTAAAGCATTACGTGCAATGTCAGACGAGCAAGCTGCTTATTATATGGGTTCCCCTGGTGCCCCATCTGAGAAATGGTCTGGTATTAGACAAATGAGCGACGCTGATTTTAATAGTGCAATAAATGATAGAGGAGGAATAGATAAAAATATGCTAGATACTATAGCTGAATATGATAAAGCTATGGGTGATTTGCAAAAAACTATGACAGATCTAAAAGTATCTATGATACCTTTAATAAAGGTTGCTACTGCAATTGCTAAAGCTGTTAATTTTATTTTAAATCCCGTTAAGATGCCTGAGGGTTTTTGGAATGGTGGTAAAAAACCTGAGGACTTAAAAGATAAATCTGCAGAAGCTGCAGCTAGAGCTGCTAAAGATATGAAAGAGGCTGCTAAACAATTTAAAGATGGTGTAGATGGTTATACCGGTAAAACTGGGACTGTTGGTGGGGGACGTCGTGGAAGTCATTCATTACCACCTGGTTGGGGCTATATGAGTAATCAGCAATATTTAATTGATATGGCTGAGAATCTTGGAGCATTTGAATTCTAATGGAACAAGTAACACCTAATAAAAAGATTGAAATCTATTTAGATGAAAGTAGATTAGGAGTTTCAGAACCTGCCTTCGAATATGGAAGGCAGGCTTCTGCTTTATTTGCATCCACAGATACTTCATCTTGTGGGATTATTTTCAGATCTGGATGGGAAGTTAAATCTTATGCAGATTTTGAAGATGCTATTTTTGACAGGCTTGAAATTCAAGATTCAGTTATTGATACTTCTGATGCTGAATATGATTCTACTCTGGTGTTTGGGTTTCAATCTAGAAAACCAAGCAATGCTAATATGCTTAATGTTAATGCTGGGGCCTCATCAAATCAAGCTTCTCAAGGTCATAAAGCATGGAAAAGACAAATTCAAGCTGGTCACGATTTAGCTAATATAACTTTATCTGCTGACGTTGACGCATTTCCTTATCCTGACATAGATGATAATGCAATTGCAATGGATCCTACTATAACTGTAGATAGGGTTTTTAAAACCATATCTAATGATTCAGTAGACTCTTCATTTATATTTATTATAAGTATCATAGAACCTATCCATGTTATAGCTGGTTTAAAATTTAGACTATATTTTAATGCTAACTCCGGAGAAACTGTAGAGAATGGAATTAAAGTAACTGGAACTGGACAATATTGCTGGCTTGTCAGAAGTAATCGTGCAGTTCTTATGGAGAAGTTAGTTGGTAATGATAATCATTGGACTAAAAGACATGAATGTTTTGGTAATTGGTTTAATGATAGCAATTCATCAATGACCATTAGAATCATTAAATCTGGATCATGTTATAAATCAAGTGAAGGTCCTAATGGTTTTATTAAAACTAGATTTATATCTACTAATAATTCTGTTACAGGAAGTCCGACAGATATAATTAAAAGTATTCACGCAATACTTACCAAGACTCCTTCTGAATTTGAAGATCATTATATGGTACCTGGTAGTCATCAGGCCACAACTTTATCCCCACTACGATTAGATATTCGTAGAGATATGATGGGTGCTTTTTCTTTTATTAGATATAAGTACAGAACTGAAGGTCCATATATTGCAAATGATTCTGTATTTAGTTTAACAGATTACCCCACTGATGGTCAAACAATACTTCTCAACTGGGATTATTGTAAAAAAGATGGCACAGATCTGATCTGTAAATTATATAGAAACGATATTAATGTTGAGTTAGATGTTAATTCTTCAAATTTAACTAACAACAAAATTTTGTATAATTTACCTGAGGGTGTTACTGAATATTTTGTAAAATGTTTTTGGTATTGTTCAGATTTAAATTCTCCACGATTAAATTCTTGGAGAGTTAAAAAGTCTGCATATCTTCAGCAATCAGGTACGACTGGACATAAATTAGAAACAGCACCATATTATAAGACATCTATTATGTCTTTTAATTATTCATCTGCAGAAAGAGCATGGGCACAAGAAGATTTTAATTTTGTTGTTGCTGATCCTTTAGATACTCTATCGTTGTTTACTGCTAGGACTGTAATTCCAGTAAAAGTAATAAATAAAGATACATCTAATGGGAAACAAAACATTATGTTTAGAGGATACACAGTTCGTGTTAGTGCTGAGAGGCAATCTTCTAAAGATGGTGTATTCCCTAAAACAGGATGGAACATCTTTACAGCTATGTGTAAAGGTCAGTGGAAAATATTAGCCTCCACTACAGTTGATACTCCAATTACTACAACCTTTTATTCTAAAGGTGACGTTGATATGAATGGTAATGTTGTAACTGATGATGGAACTCCATACCTAGCATCTGAATTTGTTAGATCATTTATTAGTAGGGCAGGTTATGACTATTATAATGATTTTGATTTCCCCACTGATATACCTATTAGAGTATTGGCTGGAAGTAATCTTGATTTTTCAAATACAGTTGATATGCTTGAAATTAATGGGGATGTAATTGAAAGCATTTGTAGGGATTACCTAGCTCATGTTTTGATGCGTGATGAAAATATAGGAACAAATGGTAAATGGATATTAGTTCCACCCAAGGTTGCACCTTTTACTAATCTATGTAATTTTATAACCTCAGGTCCACAAGTGAGTGTAGGACAAAAAAAGTTAAATGCTTTTCTTCCTTCTTATTCTGGTATGACAGATCCTAATGTAGATAGTGCAACGTATGGTCAAGTTATACCCCATTGTAGTATAAGATCTAAAAGTTTTAACACTACTGTACTTGAACCTGAATGTAATTGGCTACTTGTATCTGGTATTGGTGAATTTAGTAGTAAATCTCCAAACATGACTTATGCAGTTGGTTATAATCCTATAAGTTATAATAGACCTGGAGAAAATACCGCCGATCCTAATCATCCTGATTATATTGGTTGGAGAAAACCCATGTGGGTAATTGATCCCTCTTTAACAGGTCATAATCCCTATAAAGTTCAAGCTGTATTATCTACGGTATGGAGACGAATTGCATATCTATCATTTCATGCTATTAAAATGTGTACATTTGTAGCTCCAATGATTGAGATACCTCATGAAACAAATACTAATGCAACTAGAATTTTAAGGTATGGAGATCCAGTGCTTATTGATGGAACTCAATTTTTAATTAGAAATGTAAATCCTTCATTTAAGAAAAACGGATTGCAATACGCGTCATACGAATGTGAAGGATATAGGTCTTTATAATGCAGGCACAGAAAAGATTACAAGATTGGGTAAAAGAATTAGCTAGGAGGACTCACGGTCAAACTGGTGATACTAGACTTGTATTTGGAAGACAATTAACTTTCATGCATAGTGCATCGCAAATGGCTCAATTTCCAATGGGTGATTCTATTCAAATGCAAGATATGGTTTCAGGTTCTTCAACTTTTGGAATGTTTTATTCTTGTGTTGATATAGATGTAGTAGATGGTGGAGTTGTTAGATGAGTAGTAACGGGAGGATAAGGTTCAGGGATAAAATAGAAATAAAAATAAAAAGTGCTGGATCTTTTACTGGAACTGATTATTCGCATGAAGCCAAAGCTTCAAGCCTGTATGCTGTTGATGTCAATAATTTATTGACTGGTTTATCTGTATATATTAAATCAGTACATACCCCCACTACAAATTCTTGGACTGCAACTTATAGAGGGCCTAATGAACCTTTTGGTGGATATACTGTAAGTGGCAGTACATTTAAAAATACTTTATCTATGTCTTGTGTACTTGAAGATATTAAAGCTTATGCTACAAGATTTAGTAAGATAAAAATAGTTGTTGGGTCTATTAAAATATATGTTGATGATGTTTTATCTACTACACTTGCAGGATTTGATATTACAAGTGATGCTATGGGTCCTATTTGGGGACCTATATTTTCAGGCTTAGTTAAAGTTGAAGGAGGTGCAACAGCTCAAGTTACAACTTCATTTATTGGTCCTCCTACTTATGGTTCATATGATTTAACTTCAAGTGCAGTTTCAACTGTATCTGGGGGTTGGAGATTTATGGAAAATGGTAATTGGTATTCGCATGATGTAATACTTCCAGATATCTCTAATGAAGCACCTAAATGTGGAAAATCTCTAGGTCCCCCTCCACCTGCTCCACAGTTTACTATATGTACCCCATTTGATATACATTTGACTAACTGCGTTATTTCAAATAATACGTGGGGTAATCATATAAACAGTGTTCATTCTATACATAAGAGTGCTTACAGTACTTCAAGTAGTGGTTTTGGAGACCATTCTGAAGAAGAAAGAATAGGAGGATCTATACATTTTATTCCCAAATTAGCTAGAGATTTGGCTAGAATAAATAAAGATTTTGGTGCGTCTATATTTAGATGGGCTACGCCTCGTTGTCAGTCTAATTCGTCACGTGAAATTGCTTTGATACATTTAGGTGGAGGTGGAAATAAAAATGGAAGCACTGTCACTAATAAAATATCAAATATAGTTCAACATAGTTCAGCTAGGGCAGAAGAAGTATTTAACGATAAATCTGCAATTGAATCTATGTTAGATGTTATCCCATATAGTTTGATAACTGTATCTCACTTTAAATATGTAAACAGTGAGGATTATGATGGTAGTGGAAATGGACATCAGGATAGAGATGTTGAAGTATTTTCTTTTGAATATCCATACACTGTAGAAACATATCATGAGGGCACAGCTCCATATATGCATCATGATAATAAAATTGCTAGGTATTGGAATACAGTAGCCAATCCTTGGTGGAGTTATGGATATGTGTCTGGTAAATGGAATCTATATGGATCTCCAACTAATTGGGCAGATTATTGGGGGCCAAGCCGTGAACAATACCTTGCTGAAGCTAAGAAAAGAAATTCAGTTATAACAGATACTTTAGAAGCTTCAGCACACACTCCATTTTTAGATGCATTTAATTCTAATGGTGAAAAAGATGTAGACGGTAATCCTGTTGGTTTAAGGTGGGTAGGTATGTGTAGATGGATTAATCAAACTATTACTCCCCCTACTTCTGTTGCATTAGATGAAACAAGTAGTACGTTGTGGTCAGTAAAAGATTCTTTAGGTTCTATTACTTTTAATCATACTAATATGGTTATATCATCTACAGTATCTGAATTAGAGGTTACTCTAGTGGTAAATACTTTTGACATACCTCCATATATGTATCCTTCTATATGTGATAGGATATTCTTAAACTGGTCTCCAACTAATGTATCTTATATTAAAGTATACTCTGTTGGACGTGGTGGGCATGAAGAATTATATAAATGGAATATATCTGATACTGCAACTGAACGTAACCATATTTACTATCATCCAAAAGTAGCCGATAACAAATATGCTGGTTCATGGGCTACAGATAATGGTTCTGGTATTGCAGATGATTTAGGAACAGACTCTCTAGGATCTGGTATTAGTTCATTAACTATGTCAGGATCTGATACCGCTGAAAATTTCATGCTGACTGGAGATAGAACTCAAACTAAAATAAAATTTTTAATAGGGTTTACATCTACAGCATCAACAGTAACTTTAAACTATCCGACTTTTTATAAGTGTGTAAATACTAAAAGACAGGTATGGGAAAATGGCAGTGCCGTAGCGACTATATTTAATGATGGTCCAGGAGTTAGGCTTGGTAATAATCTATATTATTATGGAGGCATAAACATTCCTCCACTTGTAAATGGAATTCCTTATAAAAGCACAGTTATAGATTGGTTAATGGATAGAAGATGCTTGTTAGAATCTGTTCATCCATATACAGGTGGCGCAGTAGATTTGACAACTGAATTAACTCAGCTATATGATACTTTTGAAGTTCAATCAATAGCCTCAGTAGACGGTAATACTATTTCTTCCTTGCTTCCTGTTGCAGATAATAATCCAAAATGGGTTTGTGCATTAACAAATGGAGCATCTGAAATTCCGCCTTGGTCTGCATTTGCACATAATATAAGAGATAGTGATTGGAATGAAATTCCTGGAAGTTTCTTTGGGGGTGTTTGGTCAATGTGTCAATTACCTAGAAAATTAGTTAACTCAGGAAATTTTCCTGCTATACTAACTAATCCCTCTAATACTATACAGTCTACATTGTTATACACTTTAACAAATTGGAAAGTGACAGGTAGTGAACCTATTGTTTATAATTATGAAATATCTAATTGGAAAGTAAAAGTTAATTCTACTGAGTATGCTAAAGTAAATCCTTGGCATGGGTACACTTCAATTATTGATGGTGGAGGTTCTGACTACACAGAAACTGGTGGAGTAGCAATTGAACATAATAAATTTAATGGCGAGTATTGGTACGCTTTTGTAACATCTGGAAACCTATTTGTTGGTAGATCAAAATTCTACTTCCCCACTATAGATGACAGTATTACTCAGGTGACTTATTCTAATAATAGTAGTAAGCCTTGTTTAATGTTTGCTCCTAATGGTGTCTTATATATCGTCTATAACTCTGGTTCCAACGTTGTTTACAGAACATCCACAGACCAAAGTCTAACTTGGAGTAGTGAAATAATTTTGTTTTCTGGAAAAACTAACGTACGATCAACTGTTAACGATTTTAATAATGACATTGTATTTTCTGCTTTTGGATATATTTCAGGGTCTTCTGGTCCTGGTTATCTATATGTAATACCTTATGGTGGAGGTGATATATCTTTGCCATCTGAGGTAATAGCTAAAGATTCAACTGGAGCCAATCTTCGTCTAGCAGATAATTCATATGATCTAAATTTCTTAGCTGGTCAATTAGTTTTAATGTGTAATAAAGATGGAGATTCATTTTATTCCCACTATTGTTCAAAAGACAATGGTTTAAGTTTCGATAAGGTGTTTTAAATGACAGTAAACTATCTAGGATCTCAGGTTCCTGTTCCTCAGTTAATAACTAACAGGATGTTTATATCTGATTACAATGTAGGATCTGCTTTACCGGATTATGTTGGTGCATTTCATGTAGAGACAGGAGATACATTTTGGTCAAGCAAATTTAATAGAAATGCTTCCTACCTAGATGTTATTGCTCAGTCTGGGTGTGGAATGATAGCTATATCTAATGGTTTAGATATATCAACTGTATCTGGTTTAACAGTAAGTGTATCGGCAGGTACTGCATTAATCAATGGGGTAATTCAAAATAAGAACGCGACTAACGTTGTAGTAAATAACAATACTACAAATTATGTCTGGTTTAAAAAAGATGGAACATTTGAAGTAACAATTTCTGTTACTCCTCCAGCTTCCATGCCTTCTGTTTATATTGGACTTGTAGTAACTGTATCTGGTTCTGTTACAGTATGCGATAAAACCGGAGTTGTTTTTAATAAATCTGGTTTAATGTACCGTGAAACAAATGATACATCTATCCCCACTGGAACAATAGATTCTTCGCTTGTTGTAATAACTAAAACAAAATCTGGAAGTTATATTTGGGATGGTGTTGTATATAATGCCATATCTCCCGTTAAAGAAGTACAATCTGTTACTTCTAATAAGTCTGAAACTACAGCAGATAGAAATTCTGTAGTTACAAATACTGGGGCTTCCTCTAAACCTATAATCACACTTGAAGCTGCCTCTATTGGAGTTGTAAGACAATTTATTGTTACTGATTCTGATGGCATTAGGATAAAAGCTAATAGTGGGGATACTATACGTGTAATAAATAACATTACAGCTTCAGCCGGATATGTTGAATCCACAGCTGTTGGTGCTTTTATTACTTTAATATGCTATTCATCAAATTCATGGATTTGCTCTAATTTTTGTGGCCCTTGGACTAATGGTACTTGGACTGCTCGACCGAGTGATATTTTCAGTTAAAATGGAAAACACAGAACATTTAGAACATACAGAACATCACAGTGAAGTTCCACCATCTAATAAATTACAATTTGATGGGAGAATATCTATTGGAAATGTCATAACATTTGTATCGGCAGTATTCCTTCTTTGCTCTGGTTATATAAAACTAGATGAACGAAGTAACACTAACGCTGAAGGGCTTGCAAAAGTTCAGAAACAAGTAGATGATAATAACATAGAACATCTAAAAGCTTTTGAAAAACTATCTGGTAATATGAATGAGATAGCCAAAATTTTAGTTGGTCTAAGCCACGACGTTCAAAATATAAAGGAAACAGTAAAGAAATAACATGGGACAAGATTCTCAATATCTATCAAGTCGTCCAACTTTAGTAAATGGACAAACTATAGTTCCACAAACTGATGTTACAGGTAGCGCGCTCGCAACTTTGACAAGTTTAATTGCTGGTGAAGATCTAACAAATAATGTATTAGGCGTTACTAGCAAATCTGTAGTGTCTGCTACTTACTCTAGGTCTACTTATTGTTCAGTATCTAGCGGTTCTCAAGTAGTTTCTGGTGTAGTTAAATCTAGCGCAGGTCAATTACTTTCTCTAAATGTGAGTAATGCTAACGCTTCTGCTAGATATTTATGGATAAAAAACTCAACTGCCGCACCAGCAAGTGCTGAAGCTGCTAATCTTCAAGTTCATGTTTTTTATCTCCCACCTAGTTCTAGTCTTGATCTATCTAAATTTTTTCAAGACACTGGATTATATTTTTCTACTGGTATATCTTGGGGAATTTCTACTTCTGCAACTTCTTATACTGCTGGAACCGCTTCTGATCACTTAGTAAATGCTGGATACCTTTAAACATGGCAATAATTTATGTATCTGGAGATGCTACTAATGGTTACGTAATTGGTAGCGATGTTAATAGTGGAGCATCTAAATCTTTACCTAAATTAACTTTAGAAGGTGCCCAATCTGCCGCTACTGCTGGAGATACTATTATGATGAATAGTAGTATATTTACACCTAATAACGGTCCAGCATACCTTTCTATTACAAAAGTTTTAACATGGCAAACAGACCCAACTGCTAAAGCTGCTGGAGCAAATGCTAAATGGACATCTATCGGTACTAGAATTGTAAATGTTGGAGTTAGTAATACATTTATTGACATTGATTTCGACTCAAATAATATAACAAGATCGTCAGGAGTTATAACTGTAGGTGCTAATGCTACATTAACCTATAACAATATTCGAGTATTAAACACTCCAGGTAGTGGTAGTTTCGTATCTATAGGAGTAAATGCCACTCTCATTGGTGAGTTTATTACCATGAAACTATCAGATGGTAATTCATCAACTAGCCGTCTTATAAATATGAGTAATGCAGGAGGAAGATGTACTCTTGCTGGTATTACAGTAGATGGAATTGGTTATATACTTTTGGGGGGGAATAATGTAGCTACAGCTTTGTTTAGAACTCAATCAGCTTCTAATGGGCAAAGGAATAGCGCTAAGAATCTAAACAGAGGTATTATTTACAGTTCAGGAGCTTTACATGATCAAATAGATATTAATGATGTTGACTTTGATACTATAACTACTAGCTGTATATTTTCTGGAGATCCTACTGAGCAAGTAACATTGTTTAATGTTAAAAACTGCACTTTCAGAAATATGACCGTAGACGCTATAAGTATTTATGGAAATGTTGATACTTATGGTGGTATAAATATTGCAAATAATTATTACTCAGGTGTCCGTTCTTTATATGTCAGTAATGGTCTTGGAACTAAAAACGCAAAAATAAGCAATAATACTATTGTTCAGGCAAGCGCAACTAAAGAACCAATACAAATACAATACGGCACATCTGGAATAGAAGTATATAATAATACAATCAACTCAGATTGGACTGGAAGGTTAATTCAAATTGGAACTGATGGTCAGGTAACATTATCATCTAACGTTGCAACAGCTACAACTTTTGTAGGTCTTGGTAACACTACTTCTAAGTGGGTATCTCAGGTAGTTACTTTTACTAACCTAACTAAGAAAATACCTAGCTCAGTCAGGTTTAAATTTAATGAGGTTGGTAATCCTACTGGAGTTGTTAATTGTTACCTATATAGTGATGACGGTTCAGGTAAACCTAATGCATTAATTGCAACTTCTGAATATACATTAAATGGTTCAGATGTAACTGGAACAGATACTTGGGTAGAGTTTTGGTTTGACACTCATCCATCCTTAACATCTGGAACAGTCTATCATGCAGTTTTAAAATATACTGGTCCTACAGATGCTTCAAACTATATTAAAGTTATAGCTAATGCTACTGGTACAGTTGGTAATAGTTCTGTAGATGGTGTTACTTGGTCTGCTGGTTCATCTGTTTTGTTATTCCAATTAATGGCAGGAAGTTTTGAAATAACTAATCCTAAGATTTATGGAAATAAACTTAACCATACTGGAACTGTATCAAATCTTTGTCACGACGTATTTATAGGTGCTACACGTGGAGGTCAGATATATAACAATGAAGCCTACAATGGTGGTATCTCTTTTATATCAAAACTTGCAGATGGTTCAGACACAGTCAATTACCCCATTTTAATATATAATAATGCGGGAATTCAAGCCAAGTCTTTTCAAGATCAAAGAATGATCTTTAGAGATAAAGGTTCCAGAAATGTACAATGTTATCAGAATACATTTATCATGAATGGGAATGGAAGTAATGCTTATATTGCTATGATTGATAATGATTATGAAACTACAATTACTCCGCAACTTAACGGTCAGCCAAGCAGAAATTGTAAGTTTTATAATAACATTGTTGATGGCAGTAATTGTAGTGGAAATTCTTATGTGTATGTACTTGGTTCAAATTCAGCTGCATACCCCACTGTAATAAATCCTATGATTGACGATAACTTAGTTAATGTTGGTTCTGGATTTATAGCAGGAAGAAGTTATGTATCTTCGGCAACTCCAGTAAACTATAATACATTTGCTGATTTTCAAAATGCTGGATATGATGTAAGTGGGTATGGTGATGTATCTAACATTAATGTAAATCCTCCAACTAAGTTGAGTGATTTTGTTATCACTTGGAATTCTAAAGCAATTAATATAGGTAGAGATTTAAGTTCTATAGTGCCTAACGATTTCTATGGAAATGCCTTTATGTTAAATACAGTTGGAGCTTTTAATGCCCCATTTAGGAATCAAATAGAAATTTCTAGAACCAATATTGATCCAGACACACGAGTTCAAAATTCTTCGAGAACTAATATAGATCCTTCTGTAAGAATTAGAACAGGTTAAATGCTACGTTTATTTTTCTGCGATCGAATTGCTTATGTGGATAGAAACACAGACAAGCTAAAAAAGTCTCAGAGAATTAACCCAGACGCCAGGAATCGGCAATTCTCACGGTAGTCAGTCCGCCTAGTAACGGACCACGATAACAGTTAAATAATAAATAGAAATACCCCACTTATAAACAAATAAGTGGGGTATTTTGTTGTTAGGTGCTTAGAAATTTGTTAGATCATATATTGGTGTACCTTTAATTGTAGTTTGATCAATTTTCATTCATGGTAAATTTACCTCTATAGTTATAGTCATTTTTCTAGTTTCACCCACTATCATCTGCAATGGGATGCTTGAAGTTATTGAACTTATGTTTTCAATATTTCTAATGTTTTCTATATTGACACTTTTAACATTAGGAATTTCTTGAATTAAACTAGATAAAGTTTTTACACTAGCTTCTGCAATATCTCGCTCTTTTTCTGTTTTTAATATAGAATTTACATAAGCATTTCTTTGAATTTTATATGCCATGTATAAAGTTTTTAAAGCATATTTTGGAAATTCAACATATGGTTTAGTTCCAATAATTGTTTCAAAAAAGTCCTCTATTTGGAGGCGTCCGGTTCTAAGGTTTTCAACTAATTGTTTAATTGGTAGCATTTTTAATCTCAGGAAATATTGATAAACTTTTTAGATTCGGCAATGGCACAACCAAAAATATATGGTAATCTACCCCACAAGTCTGTCTAATGTGATCGTTTATAATTCTGTA
>Ga0114962_10002818_pt1 | contig 14285 bp, 6 predicted proteins | sample C_130820_MF_Meta_FD_87017 | JGI IMG/M metagenome (GOLD analysis project Ga0114962, IMG submission 87017) | Freshwater microbial communities from Lake Croche, Canada to study carbon cycling - C_130820_MF_MetaG | ecosystem: Environmental > Aquatic > Freshwater > Lake | place: Lake Croche, Canada... | reverse complement strand
CCAGATCATATAGTGCGTAGGATTGTTGCCTCTGACTTGAAATACGATCAGGTAATACGGGAGTTTGATACGTGGACACACATCTCGGTGCCTACACTTGACTACACAGTGCCAAGAAAACAGGCTCTTATTATCGACAAGACAGGATCGCGTTTCTTCGCGTAACCCAATATGCCACTTCAAAAACTCCAATACCGCCCCGGTGTAAACAGGGAAGGAACCAACTACTCAAACGAGGGTGGGTTCTACGCTTGCGATAAGGTTCGCTTTCGTTCCGGTTACCCGGAGAAGATTGGTGGCTGGCAGAGCGTCTCTAACCCTACGCTGTACACCTATAGCGGTGTATGCAGGTCAATGTGGAACTGGATTGCGCTGGATGGCAGCAACCTAAACGGTATTGGCACCAATCAAAAAGTCTACGTAGAAAACGGTGGGGTCTATAACGACATAACCCCGTGGGCTGGTGTGGCTACATCCATCAACAACAATCCGTTTTCAATGACTTCTGGCAGCAAGCTTATAACGGTAACTGACACATCTCACGGGGCTAATTCCGGTACATGGGTTACCTTTGCTGGAGCTACGGCTGCTGGTGGGCTAACCATTGTTGGTGCCTACGAAATCATCACAGTAACAGATGGTAATACCTACACCATCATCAACCCTACAGCGGCTTCAAGCACAACAACGGGTGGTGGGGCTGGGGTTACAGCGCGGTATCAAGTCAATGCCGGTAACTCTGTTTACACGACAGCTAACGGCTGGGGTGCTGATGTGTGGAGTCGTGGAACGTGGGGGTCTGCGTCTACGGTGGGCATAGGCCAGCAGCTTCGCCTTTGGACGTTGGATAACTACGGTCAGGACTTGGTATTTGCCCCTCGCGGTGGGGCTATCTACTACTGGCCTAAAGACACAAGCACCTACGCCGCTGCTGTAACCCTTGCGAGTATTGCCAACACAACCACCGCAGTGACCTCCACCTCAACGGCTGGTGTGTCATTCGTCAATACCAACGTCAATATAACTGTGCCTTACAGCATCATCCCTTACCTGTCTCCGGGTTCTGTTATATCGGGTACTGGGATTACCGCAGGGACTTACATCACCACATCTTGGGACTTCTCAACGACAGTACCTATCTCCAGCGCAGCTACTGCAACAGCTTCTGGTTCGTACACTTTTAGTTACTCAGGGCAAGCGGTGCCGACTTCAACGTACGAGATATTTACTTCTGACGCGCAGCGATTTGCTATTGCCTTTGGCGCGAACTCATATGACCCAACCAACTTGTCCACCACCTTTGACCCGATGCTTGTGCGTTGGTCAGATCAGGAAAATGTGTACGATTGGGTGCCTAGTGCCGCTAACCAAGCTGGTGAACTACGTCTGTCTAATGGGTCAAATATCATTACAGCGTTTCATGCAAGGCAGGAGAATCTTGTCTTCACTGACAGTTCGCTGTTTGTTATGCAGTATCTGGGACCACCCTACGTGTGGAAGTTCAACCTGATCGCAGACAACATCACGCTAAACGGCCCCAACGCTGTGGCTAGTGCTAACAACGTGACGTACTGGATGGGTATGGACAAGTTCTACACTTACACGGGCCGTGTGGATACGCTTCCCTGCACTTTAAAGCAGTATGTATTTGGTAATTTAAACAAGGATCAGGTGTACCAGATTACTGCTGGAACAAACGAGGGTTTCAATGAGGTCTGGTGGCACTACCCTTCTGCTGGGTCAACGGTAAACGACAGCTACGTCATCTATAACTACGTGGAGCAGCTTTGGTACTACGGTAGTATGCACCGTACCGTGTGGCAGGATAGTGCGCTTCGTCAGTACCCGATGGCAGCGTTTAGCGTCGAGGTTTCTTACTTGAGTGTCGCCGTAACCACAACTACCCAAACCAGCATCTCAATTGTTGACGCGACAGCTTACCCAGCTTCTGGGACTATCCAAATAGACTCTGAGGTCATTACCTACACAGGTAACTCAGGCAACACGCTGACCGGATGCACTAGAGGAGTTCTCGGGACAACTGCGGCTACCCATACTCAATATACGGCAGCACCGTACTACGTGCCAAATCAGGTTATGTTCCATGAGCTAGGGACTGATGATGCTTCTCGTCCTGTTTCTATTCCGATTGAAGCTTACGTGCAGTCCTCGGACTTTGATATTGGGGATGGAAACAACTTCGGGTTTGTCTGGAGGATGCTGCCAGATGTGACGTTTAACGGGTCTACGGTCAACGCGCCCGTCTTGTACATGACCTTGAAGCCCCGCCAGAACTCAGGTGCAACCTACGGGGAACCATCCCCCAGCGTTGTTTCAAGCTCGGATAACTTCGTGGGTGGGCGTGTCTACAACATTGAGGCTTACACAGGACAGGTCTACACAAGGCTCAGAGGGCGGCAGATGTCGTTCAAAATCTCCTCTACGGCTCTTGGGGTGAACTGGCAGTTGGGTGTTCCAAGAATTGATATCAGACCTGATGGCAGAAGGTGAGTGGTTACTAACTTAAAGAGGTTGTTTAATGGCTGGTAGAAACATCCCCACTAATACGTTGCTTGCGCCAAAGGCTCCGAACCTTTTACTGGCACCGTCAACGTATGTTTCCTCTTATCAGGAACAGCTAAACAACGCTCTACGGGTGTATTTCAATGAGTTGGATAACGTCTTTAGTACCCTCCTGAACAACACTACTGGTGGGGCATTTATTCGGCTTCCTTATGGGGCTTTCCAAGACAACACGAGCCAGACAGCAACTGCCAATACTGCGACTGTAGTTAAGTTAGGAACCACTGACGTTTCAAACGGGGTCAGCATAGTTGGGGGTTCAAAAATTACCGTTGCCACCCCCGGAGTGTATAACCTTCAGTTTTCTGGGCAGTTTCAAAACACCGATAATGCTTCCCATGATGTTAGCATTTGGATACGGATAAATGGTGTTGATGTGGTGGGATCAAACAGTATTGTGGGTATGAGTCCTCGGTACAGTGCTGGTAACTACTTTCACACCATAGCCGCGTGGAACTACTTTATTGCAGTACAAGCCACTGATTACGTTGAACTTTGGTGGTCTACAGATAATACGGGGGTGTCTCTTCAAGCCTACGCCGCCGGAACAAGCCCCACCCGCCCGACAACTGCGTCTGTGATAGCCACATTGAGCTTTGTTTCCGCTCTAACAGCGTGATAAGATTAAAAAATAGGGAGCTTTATGTTTAAACAAACAGATGATTCTGGCGGTCAGACCGATGCGGATAAAATCCGTTTATTGGTTGAGCAACGTTTAAATACACAAGCTCAAGGTTACGAAGTTGGGGGGGGTGTGGGCGGCAATGAAATGTACCCACTCTCAAATGTTGCCTTGCGGCTGAATCACGGAGGATTGACCTCCCTTCACCCTATGGGTAACTCAGCCAAGACAATGGCTGCACAGGGGCGTAACGGCGATAACACCCTGTTGCATGTAAACACCAAAGAACTTGCAGGGCTGGAAAGCCTGTTGGGCAAGAAGCTTACGGTCAATCCAAAGACCGGTATGTACGAAGCTTCCGGATGGAGTGATTTACTACCCGTAATAGCTGGTATTGGAGCAAACATGATGTTCCCGGGTGGTGGTGCATTGCTGGCTGGAGCGGTAGCCGGTGGCACCAAGATGCTTCAAGGTGGCTCTTTGCAGCAAGGTTTAATGGCTGGCCTGATGGCTGGCGGAACCGCTGGGATTATGGGTTCCCTTGCTGATACTGGGGTTGCTGCTGCAACACAAACAGCGGCACAACAAACCGGAGCAAACGAACTTATTGCTGAAAATGCGGCAAGTCAAAACGCAGTTGGAGATGAAGTAAAACGGCAATTTGAAAATTCTGGTCAAGATGTTTCTATAGGCTCTACACCGGGAACTCCGGGCGCTCCAACGTGGAATGAATTTGCACAAAAAGTAACGGATCAAGGCGGGGGGTTCCCACCCAATGGCGGTCTAACCGCGCAAGAAATACAACAATCTGCGAAAGATTATGCTGGCAGCGTAAACCCTGCGGTGCAAGCTGTTCCAAACCCAACAGTTTTGGGTAGCCAAAGGCTAGGAGATATTTCCGCTGGCGCTTCAAATCCTGACGCACTCAAATCCGCTGTTCTGTCCAAAAACGGACTGATGGCTGCTTCTGGGTTGGCTGGGATAATGATGGAACCTAAAGCGTTTAAACCTCCTGTACCTATGGGCAGTAACTACCAGCCTATGACCCCCTATAACCGCAATGTCCAATTCCAACCGTTCCAGACGGGGTATGAGACTAGCCAGCCAGAATACAACTACTTCCCGGGAAACCGGTTCGCCCGTCCTGCTGCTGCCGGTGGCTCTACTGAAGACATCAGCGCGAGAGACGGTATAGCCAGCTTTGACAAAGGTACGGATATGTCTAAGGTCCGCACCCTACGCCGCACTTACGCCAATCGTGAAGATGCGGAACAGGCGGCGACCCAAAAGGGGAGTGTTGCCCAGAAGTTGGGCATTACATCACCCGAAGACCCTTCGCTTACCTATGCCTTCGGCCCCAAACAGGCACTCTCAGGGGACGGAGACGGCATGTCAGATGAGATAGATGCATCTATAGGTGACAAAACACCGGCACGTCTCAGCGATGGCGAATTTGTGGTACCCGCAGACGTTGTAAGCGGTCTTGGAAATGGTTCCACAAAGGCTGGATCAAAGGTTCTGTACGCAATGCTTGACCGAGTAAGACACGCGAGAACTGGTACCAAAAAACAAGGCAATGAAATTGACGCAGGAAAAATGATGCCAGCATGATTATTTCTTTTGTTCCAAAAGATTTGGTTCATACGTGTTGGGAGCAGATAAAGCCCTATATGGAATGGGCAGCGGAATACACCTACGGTAGATATACAGCCGATAACATATACGAGTGCATTACAGAATATGACTATCAACTATGGATAGCATACGCGAAAAAAGAAGATAGCAGTTTAGACATAGTTGGTGCTGTAGTAACTAAGTTCAATATGTACCCCAGCAAAAAATACGTTTCAATGGTTTTTTGCGGTGGGATAGAAATACACGAGTGGAAGGATGAGATGCTTAATTGCCTTCGCCACTTCGCCAAAGAAAACAATTGTAATGGTCTTGAATCTGCCGCCCGTGCAGGGTGGAAACAGATATTCAAGAGTGATGGATACAAACCTCTTTGGGTTACTTTTGAGTTGCCCCTAGACAAGGAGTAATCATGGGTAAAGATAGTAGCGGTGGTGGTGGTGGTGGTCAGCAAACTAGCTATCAGGCATCCGTACAGCCGGAGTTGATGCCGTATGCACAGGACATTGCTCAGAAGTCACAAACGCTAGGCAACGCCAATTACACCCCTTATCAGGGGAACAGGATTGCTGACTTCTCCCCACTCCAGCAGCAAGCCTTTAGTAACGTTGCGAACATGCAGTCACCCGGAGCCGTTGGCTCTGCGGTGTCTTCTGCTCAAGACGTAGCTAACAAGGCAGGTAACGCCGCGCCCTACACGTCAGCCAACTTTGGCAACGCATACGGGCAAGGTCCGCAGTTCCAAAATATGGGACTCAACTACCTAACCGCCAATACCCAAAACGCTAACGACCCCAATGTACAAAAGTCGTATATGTCGCCCTACCAACAGGCTGTGACTGATTACCAAAAGGATCAGGCTATTCGGGACGCGGCTAGGCAATTGCCGGGAATGGGCGCTGCGGCGGCTAATGCGGGTGCCTTTGGTGGTTCCAGACAAGCTATTTCAAACTCTGAGAACCAACGCAACCTTACAAACCAATTGGCTGGTATTCAAGCCACAGGTACGCAGAATGCGTATACGGCAGGGCAACAGGCATTCCAATCCGATCAGGCTAGGCAGCTTCAGGCGCAGCTTGCCAATCAGGGTGCCTACAGTCAGATGCAGGGTCTGGGTATGCAGCAGAACCTTGCTGGCAACCAACAGGCAATGCAGAACGCCCAACTAGGGGCGCAGTACGGATTGGCTGGTCAACAAGCTACAGAACAGTCTAAACAGTTCGGTGCCGGTTTGGGTCTCCAAAACTTGCAACAACAACTTGCTGCCGCAGGAATGCTAGGCAATCTTGGTCAGGAGCAATACACCCAAAATATGGGCATCAATGCTGCACAGCAGCAGGTTGGTGGTCAGCAACAACAGGCGGCGCAGCAAAACCTGTCGCAGAACTATCAGGACTACCTGAAACAGCAGGAGTATCCGTACAGCCAACTGGCGTTCCAGAACTCAATGATTCGTGGTCTAAGCCCTGTCATGCCGACTACTACGCAAACCTATACCTCCCCGCCAAATTATTTAGCGCAACTCGGAGGTCTGGGTCTTGGTGCTTATTCCGTTGGCAAACTCACCGGAGCGGTTTAAACAATGAATCAATTTCAAGTTATGGGCTTTGTGGACAAAGCTACCGCACAACAACTTAAACAGATGGTGAATGCCCGTGACCCATACAGTTATATGGCACTGGCAAAGCTGCAAGAAATGCGTGATGCGGAGATGAAGAAGACTGCCGGTCAGCCAGACTCACCCCCTTTGTCTGAGGTTATTCCTCAACAACTAGCGCAAGCGGAAAGTGGTCAAGCTGTTATGCAGAGTCTGCAAAGACCGCAAGGTATTGCTGCACTGCAACCAATGCAACAACAGCAAATGCCGCAGCCTATGCCGCAGCCTATGCCACAACAGATGCCGCAACCTTCGCAGCAAGATGTACCTGCCGGTGCTGGTGGTGGACTTGTTTCGTTTAAAGAAGGTGGTGGGATACGTGGGTACGATGGAACCCGTAGTTCACTGGTCCCCGAGTGGAGACGCGATATAGATGCGTCAAGCTCCCCCTTTCTGGGTGTAGCAGATGCTATGTTAGATTCAGCGGCAAGATCACAAAATGAGCGATACGGGCAGAAAAATGAGCAAGACAGGCAGAACGAACTTCAAGCTGCTAGTAACGAAACTAATTTGGGTTTTTTTGAACGAGCTACTCCATATCAGGCTCAAGTTAGAGAAAACGCTACCAATTGGTACCGCGATCTTAAAAGCAACCCAAATGCTCCGTATCCCGGACAACCTTCTGCCCCCGCAACCTCTACCAGCCCACAACCTGCTGCCGCCCCCGCCCCTGTAGGCGGCGCTAAAATTGGAGAAACAAAGGCTGATGTAAAGACGGATAAGGTTCGTCCTTCTGGTCCGGGTGGTATTTCCGACCTTCCTTTTGGATTTAAAAAAAGTAGTCAAGACATTGCTACAGCGCAACTGCTTGCTGAATTCGAGAGGCAAAACCAGATAGGGGAGCTTTCAGCTTCATTCAGAGACCCTGCTGCTGAAAGAAAAGAATTATCTGATCTATACGGCACTCCAGAACAAACCGATGCGGCCATTAAAGGAAGGATGGAGTCCTTAGATAAAGCCCTGCCTGATCAAAACAAACGTATTGCAGAACAGCTTAATCAAATGCGTTCTGAAGTTGGAAAATCTGAAGAAAACGCGCCGTATCAGGGTTTACTGAAGATGGCTGTTAATCTTATGGCTACAAACAAGACCAATCTTTTTCAAGCTGTTGGCGAGGCTGGTGGTGCTGGTCTTGAAGAATTTAATAAAATGCAAGCAGCTAACAAGGCCCAAAAAATGGCTTTACTTAGTGCTGATGCAAGCCTTGCTGCCGCACAAGATGCCCGTCAACGCGGTTTGTATAATGACGCAAGTCGTTTGGTTGAGAATGCTCAAGCCAAAAAACTTGAAGTATACAAAGCGGGTAATGAAGCAAAATTCCACAATGTCGGAGTTGGGTTGCAGATTGCCGCCGCCAGAGTTAATGCCGCTGATGCAGACGTTAGGGATGCACAATCTAGGTGGGCATTGAATCAATATGTTTCAACATATCAACTTCAGAAGAAACAATTAGAAGTTTCTATGGCTGGAGTTGAGGCGGCAAACAAACCTGCGGTAGCTAAAATTTTAGATTGGCTAGACAGGAACCCGGGTAAAAAATTAGCTTTTGAAAGTTATCAAATGACAGAAAGAGCTAGCGCAAACGCACTTCATTTACTAACCGAACTTCCACGTTTACAAAAAACATGGGATGACGCTGTTGGGGACGAAAAGACTAAAGGTCCACGCCCAACTTCGGATTGGGCTATTGAAACAGGTTTAAATGTTGCCAAAAAAATTGCCGAAAAAACAACCCCGCTCCCAAAACCGTAGGGTAAAAATATGCCATATAGAATTGATTTGCCTGACGGTAGGTTTTTTTACGCCGATGATAATGACAACAGAGAACAGCTTATAGAACGTGCCAAAAAGGTTTATCCAGAATCTTTTAAGGTAGCGGAACCAGAACCTGCACCTGAACCCACCTCAAGAACCTTTGGGGAGTCCATCAAGGACATAGGTGCTGGCGCTGTCAAAGGCTTAGGTAGCCTTATCCAATTACCCTCCCAACTCACCGGTCTTGTTACCGGTGATATGACTCCGGGTCTATTGGGTGAAGCCGGTCAAAGCGTGGAGAATGTAGGTCAGGGGATGAAGTCCCCCTATCTGCTGTCGCAGGAGAAGTTGCAACAGCAAAAGGTACAAAAGGCATACGAAGACAATGGGATATTGGGTGAGGCTGCACAAGCAGTTTCAGGAACCCTTACCAATCCCGCTTTGCTCTTTTCATTCCTTGCGGAGCAAATCCCCAACCTTATTGGGTCGCTGGGTACGGGACTTGTTGCTAAGGTAGGTGCTAAAGCGTTGCTGTCTATTGGCGAGGACAGCGCAAAAGCCATTGCTAGAGCTGCCGCTACCAGCGTAGCTGAGAGGAGTGCGGATATCGGGGTTAATGTTGCTCGCGCATCCAATGCGTTAATGCAAGCAACAGACGTTAGTGCTGATACATATCAATCCGTATATGACAGGTTGGGGCAGGTTAGTCCGGGTATGTCTGACGAAGACAAACGCACCATTGCATTAAGCAAGGCAAGGACTGCCGCCGTTGAGGCTGCTGTTATTTCTTTTGGTCTTACCAAACTTCCGGGCGCTCAAACGATTGAGAAAGCCGTTCTGGCGCGTGGTCTCAATAAAGAAGCTGTAAAAGGGGCGGCAGAACTTGGTGAAAAAGCTACCGATAGTCTGTTTAAACGTGTTGCTAAGGGCGCAGCCGGAGAAGCTCTATCCGAAGGTATTGAAGAGGGTCCGGGTGGTCAGCTTCTGACCAACATAGGATTGCAGCAGGTAGACCCTACCCAGCGACTGGGGCAGGGCGTGGGAGCGTCTTCTGCTTTAGGTGCCATTGCTGGTGGTGCTTTCGGTGGTCTTGGTGGCGCTGCCACGCAGGTAGCCCCCGCAGAGCAAAGAAAGCTACGTATTGATGAGGTTTTGGGTGAGTTGGGCAACGCTGCTCACGGTTTTGGTAAGCCAGAAAACCAGATGGACCCGCAACAGTGGTCCGATATCTACCATGCGGCGGCTCAAGAGCTTTTAACTAAAGCCGAACCCGGGGACAAGTTTACTGTTTACACGCCTTACGGCAGGGAAACGGAGGCGGAACTTGTAGGTAAGGACGATCAAGGCAACGTCACTGTAACCACCGCTGACGCAGACGGTAACCAGCAGCAGCACATACTGGGCGAAACCCTGACGATCACCAACCCATTAGACTTTGGTGCGCGTTTAAACGATGGCAAATCTGTAGCCAGCCTTTCTGACGATGATTTAAAGGCTCGGCTTGCGGATACCAATAAAGAGGTTCTTGCGAACCGTGCCGAAGAAGCGGTTAGTGGCTATAAGCCTCAACACGCCCTGCCGGAACGTGACTTGTTTACGATGACCGCAGAAGAACAGCGCAGGGTCGATCAAGAAACAGCTACAGGTATGGCAAAAGCGGTAAAAACGCCTCCTACACCAGCCTCACCCATTGCCGCTACAACGACAACAACTGTCAATGGGAAGCAAACCGTTAAGACCACCCGTAAGGATGGCAGTGTTGAAGTTGATGGTGTGCTGGTAAAGACAGCGGTTGATGAGGCTGCTGAGAAAGCCAAAGCAGATGCTGCTGAAAAGGCAAAGGCAGAAAAAGCTGCCGCCGACAAAGCCGCTGCTGATAAAACTGCTGCCGACAAAACTGCTGCCGACAAAGCTGCCGCCGACAAAGTTGCCGCTAATAAAGCTAAGGCAGACAAAGCTGCTGCTGATAAGGTTGCCGCTGATAAGGCTGCTTCAGACAAGTTAGCCGCAGAAAAACAAGCGGTTCTTGACCGGCTGGCTGCTGATAAAAAGGCTAAGGAAGAGAAGGAAAAGAAGGACGCTGAAACAAAGGCGGAGGAGGAAAGAAACAAGCCCTATACATCAATACCGACCAGCCCCGGCAATAGTTATCATACTTTTTCATTTAAAGATGAAAACGGTGTTCATTACAACTTAAGCAATGGCAAAGAAGATATACATATAGCTAACGCTCCTTCGTCTGACCCTAGGGTTAGTGATAATAAAACCATTATTAGACCAAATGACGAACGTAGTAACATTTTAAAACCTGATAATTTACCAACATGGATACCTGCCGCAATAAGACCGCTACTTAAAGCGCACTCTTTATCTAAAGGTAATAACCTTGACGAAATAAAAGCCGCTGTTGCACAACAAAGGATTAAATTTTCCACTCCTAAAGTAGTAGCAACAGAGCCGACGCTACCAAAAGAACTTAGTGGAGCTAAACCGCGTTACAAGAACATAGAACCAAAGTTCGCAAGTGACTTTGATAAAGCCGCTTACATCGTATCTGGCGCTGCCAAGTCTAAAAGTCATGACGCTTATTTGAATTGGTTTAAACAAAATGGTGTATCAGAAGCTGACGCTATTGCTCACGGTGATGCGGTAAGAGAGTATATCAAGATCAATTTTGGCAAAACCAAAGACGGAGTCTTGAGCGTTCCAAAGATACAAACAGCCAAACCTTTTGGGGAAACGGGGTTTATAAATCGCACAAAAGAAGACACTCCCGTTCCCAGTGATGAAGCAATGAGGGATGCTGGTCTTACCGAATCTGAAATAGAAGGTTATAAGCGCAGACCTGATTACTATAGGTTTAACCAGATAAACAACGGGTACAAATACATTGATGGAGAATTTAGACCTGTAACGGCTGCGGATGTTGAAGAAATTAAGAACAATATCAAGCAAAGCAAAATAAAATATTCAGAAGATAAAAAGAAACTTGATAATGCTTTTTCGAAAGAAGAGATTCCGGAGCTAAGTCATATACTAGGTAGTGATTGGCGGGGTGGTAACGGCGATTATAAAACCGGTGCGTATGCTGCATTAAACAGGAAATATGGGTTCCCCGCTAGGCAGTTACCCGCAATGGAGCGCATCCTTGCCAAAATAACTCCGGCAAAGGTTGTTACTGCCAAACCTGCTGCTGTTAAGCAAGTTAAACCTGCTGCAAAGCCTGTTGCAAAGAAGGCTGCACTTGTCGCGCCAGCACAACCGTCTTTGCAGAAGTTAAAAAATGCAGCAGAAAAAAGCATTGATACCCTTGACCTTGATTCCGAATTAAACAAGGGGAAAGTTCGTGCGCTTGCAAAAAAACTTGTAACTCAGGGTCTTTTTACAAATGAAGACCTGTCTGACTTTTACGTCATTATTGGCGACAGGGACCAAGTTGCCGAAGACGCACTAAGCGAATTACGTACAACTTTAGATATAGCCACGTCAGGCAAGCTGTCTGCCGCCCCTCGCGCTACCAAGTACGCACCAAACAAACGTGCTGCCACCCTCGCAGACAAGATACGCAATGCCCGTGAGGAGGATTGGTTCAAGAAAGCCCGTCCCCGTGTAGCCGCATTGGTACAGGCACGTCTGGATAAACTGGGTCTTGGCAAATACATCAACCAAGAACTACTCAAGTCTATCCAGAACGGTGAAGCAAACGGAGTCTTTGACAACCTGATCATAAAGCTTGCCATTGCTGGCAAGACTGATGCTGACATTGTTGCTACCCTTGATCATGAGGGCATTCATGCTATGCGTGAGTTGAAGATGATCTCAGATGAGGAATGGGGCAACCTGAAGAAGGTGGTTGATTCCAAGAATTGGATGCAGTTGTTTGATATAAAAAAACGCTATCCAAAAGCAGACAAGGAACTGCAATACGAAGAGGCGATATCCGATGCTTTTTCCACCTACACCAATGGGCGGTCTCCGGTGCTGGGATACACGTCCCTAGGCTCACCGATCTACGCATACAAGAACAAGATGGGTATGGTGGGTCAGCCTGTCGGCATACTCAAACGATTGATGAATATGCTGCGCGGTATCCAGCAAGGTCTTGATGACACCGGCATTGCCAAAGAAATATTTGATCGTATTGAGAACGCGCCAACTACTTCACAGAACGTTAATCAGCCTAGTGCCACACCAAAATTAAGTGCAACACCGAAAATCCGTTTCAGCGTAGCACCAAGACTGACGGCAAAGGAAACAGTTAAACCAGTCTGGTACTCGGAACTTTCCCGTCAGATAGACAAGCTCCCGAAAAAAGAAATGACTTCTACGGAGTGGAAGGCGTTGTTAATTAACCCGGAGGAAACCAAGTCTCGCGGCGTTCGTGGACCCGACAACAAGGTGATCCCCGGAGAGTTTATTACTTCAAAAATTCCAGCAAGCTCCAAACTTCCCGGCGTAAAGATGAAGGAGATTGAAGATACGGAAATACTGGAGTGGTTGGATGTTGCTGGGACATCCTTTGAGGCTGACGATTACATCGATGTTTTAAACGATAAGTATGGCACGAAAGAAGCAATAGTATACCCATACGGTGTTGCTTTAACTACTTCAGCATGGGAAGAGTCTGACCTTACTGCTGATGAATTACGCACTCTCAAAAACGCGCAATCTGGTGGGCGAAAAAACACCAAAATATCCACAGCCGAAGTCCAAAAGTTCCTTGCGGATGGTGGTGCAAAAATAGAGTTTCAGGATCGGGTGTTGGGGGAGGAAGGTGATAGAGAAGTATTGTTTGATGCAGAGGTTATGAGAAGGTCTGAAGAAAACATTGCAGAACTTGCAAATGACCGCTTCGACGATTACTGGATAGAAACGCTAAAAAAACAATTAGCAGAAGAAGGTAAAACTTTTGACGAATATTATGATTTGCCAAAAAGAGAACAATTTGCGTTATTTGATCGTGCAATGCCTGAAGCACTGAGAAAAGTAGAAATAGAACAAAATATTGGTAAAGATATAAGAACATCAATTTATGAGGAAATGAATAATGAAGGATGGGAACCCCCCCCATCCCAAACCGAAACCCAATTCTCCGATTACCAACTCCCCGGTGGCAAGAACTACCGTGAAGCGTTTGTAACGGTGCCACCGAAAATATTAAAGATGTCTTTTCAGGAATGGAAAGCATCTGGGATGGTTGGTGAGTTTTCAACCGACGGAGTTGTTTACAACGGAGGACGTTGGGTAGATGGTCACGGCTCTTATTCTGGCATTGATAACCCAGTAGTCCGTATCCGCTTCAATGACCGCACTGACGTTGACGGCAATAAGGTTTTGTTTTTAGAGGAATTGCAGCCCCCGAATAATCCTGAATTTGGCAAGATGCCCAAGACCCTGCAAGACCGTTGGCTTGCTATCGGGCTGAAACGGATGATTCGCTATGCCGCCGATAACGGGTACGACAAGATTGCATGGACTACTGGCGAACAGCAAGTAGAAAGATATGAGTCTGCACTGCGTAAACAGGTTGACTCAATAGAGTGGGAGAAGACACCGGAAGGGGTGCAGATCGTTGGGTATAAAGGAAAAATTAGCAGCACAGATGCCCGTACCGATGCCCAATTTGAAGAGCGTATCAATGACTTTGATGAACAAATTGATGAAATACGCAACCGTTCGCTTGAAGGAAGGAATGTAACTGGGTTAGAGCAAGAACAAATTCGCTCGCTTCAAGAAGAAAGAAGTTTAGTTAGAGATGAATGGGCTAGTTTTAGTTATCAACGTCCCACTAAAGTTGCCGATACCCGCTATGCCGAGAACGACCTCACTGAAGCACTTGGCAAGGTCATGGCAGACCGCATCCGCAACGATCCTTCTCAGACAGGAGTGATCGAAGGTGACAACCTGACCGTCGATTCTGTCGGCGTAAAGAAACTTTACGATGTCGGAATCCCTGCACTTGCCAACAAGATACTGAAGGAGATGGGCGGCGGTAAAGTTGGGGAAGTTAATATAGATATACCATTGACCGTAACT